>Ga0181570_10002115_pt1 | contig 16243 bp, 5 predicted proteins | sample 101ome_18_FD_148667 | JGI IMG/M metagenome (GOLD analysis project Ga0181570, IMG submission 148667) | Coastal salt marsh microbial communities from the Groves Creek Marsh, Skidaway Island, Georgia - 101406AT metaG (spades assembly) | ecosystem: Environmental > Aquatic > Marine > Intertidal zone...
GAGAACGTCTTCGACGTACTCCAACAACTCCTTGTCAATCTTCTCGTACACATCCTCTTCAACTTGCGCGGCGTTCACGATACCCATGTCCATACCAGCCTTGCACGCGTGGTACAAGAAGGCGCTATGGAAGGCGCGGCGCACGGGCTCGTTACCCCGGAAGGAGAACGCCAAGTTGGAGACGCCACCGCTAATCTTGCAACCCGGGCAGAGTCGCTTGATTTCGCGCGTAGCGTTGATGAAGTCAACGGCGTAGTTGTTGTGCTCTTCCATACCAGTACCGATCGTCAAAATATTCGGATCAAAGATGATGTCTTGCGGGTTGAAACCAACCTTCTCCACCAAGAGCTTGTAAGCGCGGCAGCAGATGCGCACCTTTTCAGCCTCGGTGGCCGCTTGACCTTGCTCATCGAACGCCATCACGACGACAGCGGCGCCGTGACGCTTCACGATAGCCGCGTGACGCAAGAATTCCTCTTCACCACCCTTGAGGGAAATGGAGTTCATGATGCACTTGCCTTGGCTGCACTTCAAGCCAGCCTCGACGACGTGGAACTTGGAAGAGTCAATCATGAACGGCACCTTGGAAGCATCCGGCTCAGACACGAGTAAGTTCACGAAGCGAGTCATAGCGGATTCGCCGTCAATGAGACCATCATCCATGTTGATGTCAATCACATGCGCACCGTTCTCGACTTGCTTGAGAGCAATGGCGAGAGCCTTCTCGAAGTTACCGTCAACGATCGCCTTCTTGAAAATGGTTGAGCCGGCGACATTGCAACGCTCACCGAGGTTGATGAACGTCTTGCGGTAGTTCTTCTCGTCCGGCTGGTAGTTGAACGGTTCAAGACCAGAGATACGCATGATGTTCGGCACGTCGTGCTTCTTGCGGGGCGTGTACGGAGCAACCATGTTGGCGAGCGCGCCAATGTGGTCATCCGTCGTACCGCAGCACCCACCGATGGCGTTCAAAAGTCCCTTCTCGAGGAAGACGCGGCAGTCTTCCGCCATTTCGGCACCCTTTTGATCGTAACCACCCATGGCGTTCGGCAAACCGGCGTTGGGGTACGCGAAAACCCAGCAGTCAGCACACTTGCTCAAGTTCTCAATGTACGGCACCATATCCTTCGCGCCGAGGGCGCAGTTCAAACCGATAGCCATAGGCTTCGCGTGGCTCACAGAGTTCCAGAACGCTTCGTTCGTTTGTCCAGACAACGTACGACCAGAGTTATCAACAATCGTACCGGAGATGAACAACGGAAGACGCGTACCGTGGGCATCAAAGAATTTCTCAATGGCAAAAATAGCAGCCTTGGCGTTGAGCGTATCAAAGATCGTCTCCACCAAGAGGAGGTCAACACCGCCCTCAACGAGCGCTTCGATCTGCTCATAGTACGCATCAACAATCTCATCGAACGTGCACGCGCGGAAGGCCGGGTTCTCAACAGACGGAGACACGGACAGCGTTCTGTTCGTCGGGCCAATGGCACCGGCGGCAAAACGCGGCTTGCTCGGATCTTGCTGGGTGAACTTCTCGCACGCCGCCTTCGCGAGGCGAGCCGCGGCCAAGTTCATGTCGCGAACTTCTTCCTTCTTGTCCAACTCGTAGTCCGCTTGCGCAATCATCGTCGAGGAGAACGTGTTCGTCTCGATGATGTCGGCGCCGGCGGCGAGGTACGCTTCGTGGATCTCAGAGATGACTTCCGGCTTCGTCAACACCAACACATCGTTGTTGCCCTTCAAGTCATGGGTGTGATCCTTGTAACGCGCACCTCGGAAATCATCCTCGCTGAGCTTGTACTTTTGCACAGCCGTGCCCATGGCGCCGTCGATGACCATTACGCGTTTCTGCATGATACCCTCGATGACGTCAAACGCCGGGGACTTTTTCAGCGGATCTTCGTACGCCGCGTACGTGGGCACCGGGGGAAGCTCGGAAGCCTTCTTGGGCGCGATCTTGTTTTCAGAAGAGTAGTTTTGTTTCGGCGTCGCCTCAAACTTTGGTTCCTCACCGAGCTTGCGGAGCTTGCACGGCTTGGACTTCGGGTCGAGGGTAGCGGCGAACTCGAGCATGCGCTCCGTGGCATCGGGGCGTCGGTTCATGAGAACGTCTTCGACGTACTCCAACAACTCCTTGTCAATCTTCTCGTACACATCCTCTTCAACTTGCGCGGCGTTCACGATACCCATGTCCATACCAGCCTTGCACGCGTGGTACAAGAAGGCGCTATGGAAGGCGCGGCGCACGGGCTCGTTACCCCGGAAGGAGAACGCCAAGTTGGAGACGCCACCGCTAATCTTGCAACCCGGGCAGAGTCGCTTGATTTCGCGCGTAGCGTTGATGAAGTCAACGGCGTAGTTGTTGTGCTCTTCCATACCAGTACCGATCGTCAAAATATTCGGATCAAAGATGATGTCTTGCGGGTTGAAACCAACCTTCTCCACCAAGAGCTTGTAAGCGCGGCAGCAGATGCGCACCTTTTCAGCCTCGGTGGCCGCTTGACCTTGCTCATCGAACGCCATCACGACGACAGCGGCGCCGTGACGCTTCACGATAGCCGCGTGACGCAAGAATTCCTCTTCACCACCCTTGAGGGAAATGGAGTTCATGATGCACTTGCCTTGGCTGCACTTCAAGCCAGCCTCGACGACGTGGAACTTGGAAGAGTCAATCATGAACGGCACCTTGGAAGCATCCGGCTCAGACACGAGTAAGTTCACGAAGCGAGTCATAGCGGATTCGCCGTCAATGAGACCATCATCCATGTTGATGTCAATCACATGCGCACCGTTCTCGACTTGCTTGAGAGCAATGGCGAGAGCCTTCTCGAAGTTACCGTCAACGATCGCCTTCTTGAAAATGGTTGAGCCGGCGACATTGCAACGCTCACCGAGGTTGATGAACGTCTTGCGGTAGTTCTTCTCGTCCGGCTGGTAGTTGAACGGTTCAAGACCAGAGATACGCATGATGTTCGGCACGTCGTGCTTCTTGCGGGGCGTGTACGGAGCAACCATGTTGGCGAGCGCGCCAATGTGGTCATCCGTCGTACCGCAGCACCCACCGATGGCGTTCAAAAGTCCCTTCTCGAGGAAGACGCGGCAGTCTTCCGCCATTTCGGCACCCTTTTGATCGTAACCACCCATGGCGTTCGGCAAACCGGCGTTGGGGTACGCGAAAACCCAGCAGTCAGCACACTTGCTCAAGTTCTCAATGTACGGCACCATATCCTTCGCGCCGAGGGCGCAGTTCAAACCGATAGCCATAGGCTTCGCGTGGCTCACAGAGTTCCAGAACGCTTCGTTCGTTTGTCCAGACAACGTACGACCAGAGTTATCAACAATCGTACCGGAGATGAACAACGGAAGACGCGTACCGTGGGCATCAAAGAATTTCTCAATGGCAAAAATAGCAGCCTTGGCGTTGAGCGTATCAAAGATCGTCTCCACCAAGAGGAGGTCAACACCGCCCTCAACGAGCGCTTCGATCTGCTCATAGTACGCATCAACAATCTCATCGAACGTGCACGCGCGGAAGGCCGGGTTCTCAACAGACGGAGACACGGACAGCGTTCTGTTCGTCGGGCCAATGGCACCGGCGGCAAAACGCGGCTTGCTCGGATCTTGCTGGGTGAACTTCTCGCACGCCGCCTTCGCGAGGCGAGCCGCGGCCAAGTTCATGTCGCGAACTTCTTCCTTCTTGTCCAACTCGTAGTCCGCTTGCGCAATCATCGTCGAGGAGAACGTGTTCGTCTCGATGATGTCGGCGCCGGCGGCGAGGTACGCTTCGTGGATCTCAGAGATGACTTCCGGCTTCGTCAACACCAACACATCGTTGTTGCCCTTCAAGTCATGGGTGTGATCCTTGTAACGCGCACCTCGGAAATCATCCTCGCTGAGCTTGTACTTTTGCACAGCCGTGCCCATGGCGCCGTCGATGACCATTACGCGTTTCTGCATGATACCCTCGATGACGTCAAACGCCGGGGACTTTTTCAGCGGATCTTCGTACGCCGCGTACGTGGGCACCTTGGGACGATTCGCCTTTGGTTTCACCGCCGGATACTCCTCGTAGTACCCGGGTTTATCCCCGTACCTCTTCACCACTGGCTCCTCCATCTCATTCACATTCAACGCATCCAGGGCGTACGCCGTCACCGCGGCGATCGGCGCCAAGATCGGTGTGAGCACCACGAAGAGCGCGGCGCACAGCGCGAGCACGAGAAAACCGAGCACCGCGCTGAGCGCGCCTTTACCCCCATTTTCTCTCGACGCGTTGTACCATCGCGCGTACGCCAACCTCGCGCGCTCGAGGTCGACCACCTCGCGCGCGAACGTCAGCCCCGGGACGGTCGCCATAGCGATCTCAACCTCGCGCGGGGGGATCTCGCGCTCGCGACGTCGAGGCGAGCGCGCGCGTGCGGTCCGGACGAGAGATTCGAACGGATGGAAATTCGTTCGACGCGCTCGCGGCGTCCGCGGTCGAGGCACCGGGCGGCGTGTGGCGAGGCGAGCGCTATCCGTTCGCGCCGTCGGTTGGTCGGGCGCGCGGGCCGACGCGCGCGGACGTTCCGTCCGGAAAGTGAGTGGGGGACTGGATTGGGGAGTCGGGAACGGTGAAAATTCGAATGGGACCGGGAGCGAAGCGAACCTCGTCGGAGGCGCGGCGCGTGAACTATCACAAATCGAAAATCTACTAAGACGCCGTCGCCTTGGCGGAGGACTTTTGTGAACCGACGTCGTAGCCGCGGTTGATTTTGGGAGAGTTGGCGAGCTTGGCGCTGCGCTTGCGCTGAAAGGCAACTTGACGCTCGCGGAAAATTTGAGGAATATCCTTGCCCGTCGTTTCCATCTCTTTTTTGTAGGAATCGAGGACGACTCGAACGTCTTGAACGTTCAGACGGACGATAGATTCGAGGAAAGGCATGAGATCCAACAGGGCGGTGTCTTTGGAGCCGTCATCGTACGTCCACGGTTTGATGGGAATGACGTTGGCGGGGTGAAGTTCGGCGCTCCTCGGCTTGCTGCTAATGTACAAAATTTGGCCCATGTCCCGGTTCAGCTTGCTCAAGTCTCTGATGTACTCTCCGTTCTTGTACTGCGCCGATTCTCGATACAGACGGTGGGTGACGTACCTCGTCGGATCCAAGCGCTCTATGATGGGGTCCCCGTACGTCATCAACTGGTCCGTGAAAATGACCATCTCGTAAAACTGCGACATGTGCTTCAAAAATCCATCAACTCCCGGGCGCTTGAACACTCTCCATCCACGCTCGCGCTTCCAATTCGAATTGATGAGCGTGTCGTCTAAGTCTAACACCAGCGTGTGTGGAATGTACTCGGCTTGCGGCGGGTGATCGGGCAACAACTTGTCGCTTATGGGATCTAGATAATTGTGCGACTGATCGTCCATCCACTGGCGCAGCGCGAGCAATTGTTCGATGAATCCTCCGTATGCCCCCTCCACCGGGGTCCCTCTGAGCGCGCTCGGCACGTGCGTCTTCTTCTCCACGCTCTCCGCCAGTTCCTCCGTCGTGCTCGCGTACATCGAACCACCCACCACGCATCCCACCGCCGCGCCGACGACGAGCGCCACCGTCCCCAATCCATCCGAAAGTTTCCCCGTCACTTCCTTCGCCTCTTCGCGCCCCGTGGAGAGCGCCCGCCTCGCCGTCGCTCCCGCGAGCGTCGCGTCCGCGTTCGCTAATCGCGAGGGCGGCGTCCGCGATGTCTGCGCGCGCACCGCCGCCCTCGCCGCCGCTCTCGCCGCCGCGCGAAACATCTCACCGTGCGCGCGCCTCTCGCGCTCTCTCTCTCCCTCGCGCGCGTCCGCTCGCTCGCCTTCCGCGCGCGTCTCTGCCGCCGACGCCGACGATCGGCTGAGGACGATCGGGCGCCAATTCGACAAAACGCCGCGCGCGCGTCGCGTCGCTCTCGGCGCGCGCGATGGGAAACGCTCAAAACAAGGCGCGAAACGCCAACGGCTTCGCCTCGCCTCCGGACACGCGATCGAGGCGGTCGAGGGACGGACGAGGCGGGCGCGAGCCGAGCGCGTCGAACGGAAGCGACAGCGGACGAGGGGGCGCGCGCGAGGACGAGCGCGAGGGCGGAGGATGGGGACGCGCGGACGCGCTGTCGTACGGGTGCGTTTGAAACGCCGCGTTGGACGGCGAGACGGGGGACGCGCGACGCGCGCGCGCGCGAGGAGGTCGAGAGCTCGCGAGGGGCGAGGGACGCGGAGTCAGCGAGCGACGCAGGGACGCGGGAAAGGGGCGAACGACTGACGACGACGACTCTCGGACGATTTCAAACAGGCCACAAACGCCCACGGTACCCATACCGTCGCACGGGCGACAGGGCGGGGAGTACCCGGCATGGGCGACGACGGAGCCCGCGCTCGTGCCAACGGCCATCAATTGGACCCAGGGCGGGAACAGCGTCGAGGTGGAGGGGAGCTTTGATAACTGGCAGTCGAGACAGACGCTGCATCGAAGCGGGAACAGAGAGTTTGCGATCATCATGTCTCTGCGACCTGGGGTGTATCAGTACAAGTTTATAGTGGATGGACAGTGGAAGCACGCGCCGGACCAACCGGCCATGTACGACGAGATGGGCAACGTCAACAATGTGCTCGAGGTGCAGGAGTACGTGCCGGAGATTTTGGATAGCTTAGACGCCTTCACGGCGCCACCCTCGCCACCGGCGAGTTACGATTGCGCTCTGTACACGGCGGATGATTTCGCCAAGGATCCGCCGCCGCTACCGCCGCAATTACACATGACGTTGCTCAACATGCCCATGGTGCCCGACGCGCCGAATTTACTTCCTCGTCCGCAGCACGTGGTGCTCAATCACACGTACTGCGACGGCACAAAGTCGGCGAACGGGGTGCAGGTGCTGGGAACGACGCATCGATACCGATCAAAATACATCACGGTCGTCTATTTGAAGGCGGCGCCGTCGTCGTCGTCGTCATCGTAGCGCGGCATTCATTGTGAAATACTACTCTTAGACTCTCAAATCAGGCGCATGTCTCGGCGCACGACGCTTCGCACTCTGATTTCCACTCGAACGCGTGCTCAAACGCGCCGCACGTCCACCCGGTCGTCGCGTCGTCCGAATCTCGGAAATACGCGTGCTCAAGCACTCGCGCCGCGCTTGGACGCTGACCGGGATCCCAGGAGAGAAGTTTACGAACCAGGCGCAACGCCCACACGGATTCGAAACCGACGCCGAGGGGATCCCTCTCCTTGAACGCGTTCATGAGGGCGGTTTCGGTGCACTCCCACGACAGAAGCGGTGCGACCTGCGTGTCTGGAGGAACTATGCACAGCTCGAGCATCGCGCGCAAGCGATAGGCCACCAAACGAGCCTGCGGATGGACGCCTCGCAATTCGCGCTCGAGCGTCAGTCTCGTCTTGCGAGAAATCTGAGAAAACGCTCGAGGAGATCCGAAGGTTAAAATCTCCGCCATCATCACGCCGAGCGACCACATGTCGTATTTCTCCGTCCTTTGAATCGAATCGTTACCGAATAAAACCTCAGGAGGAGAATATTCGGACGTCTCCTGCGCCGACGTTGGTCCCTCGTCGCCGTACAGTTTGGCTCGGCTTTGCGCGTCCACGGCGCTTCCAAAGTCACCAAGTCGAGCTTCGATGAGATCACCATGTATTCTCACGAAAACGTTCGCCGGCTTGATGTCTCTGTGAATGACACCGAATCCCGAATGGGTCGCGTTGACGGCGGCAAAGACATGCCTCAAGATTGTCTTGAGAGTTCTACCGTTGCCGCGCTCGGAGCGCGCCGCGCGCCACCAATCGCTTTGAGTGACGAGTTGAAAGCCGCCTTGTCGGTCGTTTGGTTGCGGCGCATACATCAAACGCTCGAGCGATTCGCCTTCGTCTTGAAACACCAACCACCGCTCTCGTCCGCTCGTGGGCGCGCTTTCAAAGCTGTGCAAAAATCGCGCCAGGTGCGGCGACGCTCCGCACAACAGTTTTCCAAAGTGTATCTCTCGTTCGGCGCTCAGCCGCAGGGCGACACCCTGATCTATCAAGATACGTTTCATAATCACATCGGGTGATAAAAACGCGTCGGAAACCGTACTCCGATCCGGTTTACACTCCCACTGGTGAGAGTCTGTCGCGCGCGTCATCCGAGCGCGCCAAACCTCTCCAAAATGTCCTCTGGCGAAGGGCTTCTCGCGCGTGAAAGTTTTCTCATCGTGATTCTCGACTATGTCGACGTACGACGTAATGGCATCTAGCACGTTCTTGCTATCTTCGCTCACCCCGGGCGCGAGCGCGAGTGCGGCGAGCGCGCCTTCGATGGCGCTCTGCTCAAACAGTTGACTCGCCGCGTCCGTGACGAAGAAATCGTCCTCGTGTCTAAAAGGCGTCTCAGCGGGAAAGTATGGACCCGACGACCACGCGACCATCTCTCGCACTTCGTACGCCGAAATTTTAGAACCTATCTGTGGCACTTCGGCCACTAAATCGGAAGGAGCTCGTTGAAAAACTCTGCGCTGCTCGCGACGGCGCGCGAGTCTTCCGCTCGAAATCGCACCGAGAGCGACGTTATCGGATGATCCGCGTTCGAGCGCACACTTTAACGCTCTCGTGATGTCTTCTCGCATTTTTTGCAACGAACCATCGATGGTGACTTCATCCCAAACGTCGGTCGCGACCTCCTCGCTTGATCCCTGGGCGCCGTCAAGGGTGATGACAGGTGCGGCTTCCGCAGACTTGCACTCGCGCACGTCACCAAAGACAAAGTCGCACACCTCGTCCGCCCGTAACCGCTCCATCGTACCATCGGATGTGACGATGATTCCGAAATCCTCGTCTCGCCATCTTCCTCGCGTCACCTCCGGCGTGGCTACGATTCCCAACTTTTTGTGCCCGGCGCCACCTATGGCTCTCGTGACGAGAAATTCTCCACCCACGCGCCAGTGCCCCCTCGAATCTACAACGTCGACTCCGACCCCGAGCAGTCGCGCTCGCTCGCTTCGATCGTTCGGTCCGTGTTCATTCGTGAGCTTACGCGCGCGAACGCGTCCATTCACATCGGCAAAGCACGCGTGCGCCGCGCTATCGCCCGCGTGCGCGACGACGAACCCATCGCTCCCGTCGCTCGCCGCGATCACTACCGTCGTTCCCGCGCTTGAGGAGGAATTCACACGATTCCAATCCTCGTCCATGCGTTTCACCGTCGCGCGCACGGCGTCAGCGACGTCCACAGACGTCGCAAGCGTCTCCTCTAAAGTCTGCGATAATCTTCCCGCCGCCGTCGTCGAAGCCTCATCGCCGTCGTGTCCGTCAAACACGCCCACGAATCGCACGATGCGCTCGAACTCAATCGTACCGATGACGCACGCGTCTTCTTGCGCGCGTCGACGGCCTCGCGCGCGTCCGCACGCCGGCGGGACGTTGACGGGCGCATTCGTCGCTCGAGGAAGCTCGAGGTCGAAGGCGCGTAAAACGCCGATGACGAGGGCGCACAGACCGATGAACACGGCGCGCGCGAAGAAGAATCGCATCGGCCCCGGCGCGGGTGCCGGTGACGCGCGAGACATCCCGCGAGGCGGGACGTGGGGTCGGCAGCCGCAAGGAGTTAGTTGAAACGCGAATGAATGAAAAAATGTAAATACACCGCTGTACACGCTAATAATCTACACTACTCGGTCGTCGTCGGCGACGACTTCCTCGATCGTTTCCTCCTTTACATTTCCCGCTTTGATCACGACGACGATGCCCGCGAGCAAGAGCGTCCCTCCGCAGAACGTAAATGTTTTCGGCGCCTGCGTGCGATACGCAAGCCAACCGATAAACGTTCCGATCACTGGTTCCATCGTGGTTACGATCGAGACAACTATGGATGGCACGTATCCGAGCGCAAAGTTGAATCCGGTGTGACCCACTATTCCGGATATGAAGGCTAGAAGGACGAACCAGCCGATTTTACTCGACGTGGCCCAACCGAACACCGGCGTCTTCTCGTCGAAAATTGCCGCGAAAATAGCGAGGAACACTGCCGCGAAACCGGTGACTGGGAAAGCGTACACGCTCGTCGGCATCCACGATCGAAGCGAGCGACCGCACTCTATGTGAAATACGATGGATACGGCTCCCAGGAAGGCGAGCGCGTCTCCGTGCGCCGTTACCTGGGCATCCTCTTGAATGTCGAGGAGAGCAATCGACGCACCCGCCAAGCTCACGAGGACTCCCACTATTTCCATCACGCTCGGACGACGTCTCTTGAAAACAGCGTTCCACACGAGCACGAGCAGAGGACTTGTCGTCACGAATAGCAAGGAATGAGCCAGCGACGTCATGTCCAAACTCGCCACCCACGCCGCGAAATGAATAGCGAGCGCGAACGAGCTTCCGAGCAGCGTCAACCACGTCTTCCGCTCGTACATTTTCGAGTGTTTCATCTCCAACCTCTCGCCCTCACTGGGCGCCCGACTCGACGTTCGGCTTTCCCACAGCGACAGGGGCGCAAGAAAAAACGTCGTCAGCGTCAGCCGCCAGCACGCCCTCGATATCGGCGGCGTCTGCGCCAGTTCATTTTGCAGAATCACCCCCGCGAACGATATTCCGATCGTCGCAAACACCAATACAATCCACACGAACCACGGCGTTCGCGCCAACAGCGCCGACACTGCGCCCGCCGCCGACCCGTCGTCCGCGTCGTCCTCGCCCTCGCCCTCGGCGTCCTGCCTCGACAGAAAACCGCGCAGTCCCGAGCGTCAATCGCCGCGTTCGCGTCCCGCGTTGCGCGCGCGTTCGAAAGCGTAAAGATGTTCGTGGCAAAAAGTAGAGCGAACGGCGTGGATAGCGCCGCTCGCTCGTCGCAAGCCGACGAGCTGTTTGATGTGCCCCGGATCATGAGTACGTCTCGGCACTGATAGCCGGGAGACGTATAGATACACCGGGAGAGTCGCGAGAGATCGAGCGTCGACGTCGTGAAGAGTGCACAAAGCGTACCTGTCGCATGGAGCGACGCGCGGCCGCCAAGCCCCCGCGCGGGGTCGCGCGGGAGGCGAGGGGCTGAGAGTGGGGAGCTCTGCCGAGGCGGCGGCTGCGGTGCTTTGCTTTTTACAGGCGCGACGTGCGCGAAGCTAAGGACTATTTCGGGTCGACGGGCACGGATGGCGCGATGCCACACATTTCTTCGCTGAATTCCCAGAGTCTGGACGCGAGACGCGGGTCTCGACTCGGGAGGCTTGATTTCACGGGTGAGCAGTTGTTAAAGTAGGTTCCCTCCGGAAGGGTGTCGGCGGTGAGACAATACAGCGGCGTCGCGGCGGCGTCTTCCACGGATGAAATCATCACAGAACTGAGCGCGCCCGACAAGAGACCACCACCCGGGAAGTCGAGGGAACGCTCGAGTTCGAGCTGTGTCATGCCGGGCGTCACCGCCACGCAGCGCACCGGCGAGCCGCTTTGTTCCATCCGTTCCGAGAGCGACCACGCGTGTAAAATGTTCGCCAACCGACTCTGACCGTACGAATTCATGGCTGTGTACCCCATCGCGTTGTTCAAATTGTCAAAATCGATGCCTCGACTCGGTTTGACGGTGCCGCGACGCACGCGATAGGTGAAGTGATGTAAATTCGAACTCACATTTACCACCCGTCCTTCCCGTCCAGACGCCGCCGCCGTGCGCACGAGCTCATTCATCAACAGCGCCGTCAACTTGAACGCCACCAAGTGATTCACCGCGAAATGCTTCTCAATCTCATCCTCGGTGAGCGAAAACGGTTCCAACGTCGCCGCGCACGCGTTGAGCACGCCGTCCAGTGCCCACGCCCGCGCGCAAAACGCCTCGACGAACCCCTCCACCGTGTCCAACCGCTCCGGATCCATGTGCATCACCACTAATTCACCGAGCGTCGACACCTCCACCGCGCCGTTCCCGTCTCCTTCCGCCTCCTTCGTCGTCTCCGCCTCTTCCCTCGTCGCCGCCTCGGCGGCGTCGACGTCGGCGCTCGCGCACACCACCCGCGCCCCCGCTCGTCGCAACCGTCTCGCGCACTCCACCGCGATGACCGATTCTGGAACACCGGTCACGACGTACGTGCGTCCACGCACGCGCGTCTCCGAACTCGCCGCCGCCGCCGTCGTCGTCGCACCATCATCACGCGCACCGTCTCCGACATCGTCACCACCAATCGCAATCGCCTCACCGTCATCCAACGCGCGCCCCGGGTACCCCGCGCACGCGGTGACGCTCTCGCGAAACGACGTCCACATGTCGTTCGATCGATCGCGCGGCACCGACGCACACTCACGCGTCGCGCGTCACGCAACCGCCCGCGCGCGCATCCATCAGTCTTTCTTTCATAGTCTGTCATCGTGAGGCTGGACAAAAAAAAGGGACTCGACCGTTCACGACTCGAGAGCGCATTTGCACCCAGGTTTGGGATGGATGGTGCGACACACTTGCCCCTTTCTGGGTGTAAAAGTGACGACGACAGGAGGCGGGCGGAGGAGGCAGAGGACGACGGGAGGAGGCAGAGGCAGACGTGGGCGCCGCCGCCGCCGACGCGCTCCTATTTGTCCCGTTCGTCGTCGTCATGGGACCCAATCGCGGCGGTGGTCGACGGTTCGGTGGCGGTGGTCACCAGGCGGGACAGAATGCGATGGACAAGAATAAGGAGAAGCGCGAGCGCGAGCGAGACGCGCGGCGAGGGAGTCGCGCGACGGCGGCGGCGGAGGCGAAGCGACCGGAATTTTTGCGTGGGAAAGGTGGAGGCGCGCGTCGTGGGTCCAAGGGTGGAGAGAGTGAGGAGCGTGCGGAGGAGGTGGTGATGAGCGCGAGCGCGGCGGCGATGGTGACGGCGACGTTGCGGCGGCTGGACGTGTCGACGACGAGCGGAAGCGGAGTGGGGGGGAAAGGTGGGACCGTGACGGCGGTGGAGGCTCGCGTGGACGTCGATCGAGAGGATGTGCTGCGGAAGGCGGCGCAGGGGATCGGGAAGAAGGGGTTCGGGGAGGCGGCGATCGAACGCGCGCTGCGGGCGACGGCGGCGGCGGCGGCGGCGGAGGGCGACGCGGCGGAAGGATTTAACGAACAGAAACGACGAGCGATCGCGAGAGCGATGGATTGGTTGATATTGAACGCGGATGAGAGCGAGTTACCGGAAGCGTTGCGGTCGGAGGCGTCGAAGAAACGACGAGGGAAGAAGAAGGCGGGAGACGAGGCGAGCGGCGGCGACGGCGCGCGCGCGGAGAGCGCCGAGACGAGCGCGGTCGAGGCGTTCGTGAAGGCTGGATTCGGTGCGGACGCGGCGAAAGCAGCTGTAAAAAGCGCCAAGGGTGATGTCGATCGGGCGTTGGAGGAACTGTGCGCCGCACTCGGACCGAGTCGCGAGGAAGCGCTCGCCGAGGCGACGGAGGCGTTCGCCGACACGGGAGCGGAGTGCGCGAATGAGGAAGACATACGAGAGGTGCTACGAAACGCCCAATTCGACGAGCTCAGCGACCTTCCTCGCGAACTTTACAAGCCCAGAGGGTATAATCCAGCGTCTGGGACGGCGTCGCTGGCGATTGAAATCTCGGGCATAGTGCAGTTGGGGGCGGCAAAACAATACGCCGCTGATTTACAAGTTGACTTTAGAAATACGCCGTTGTACCCGTTCGAACTTCCTCGGCTGAAGTTTTCTCACCCGACGCTAGACGTCGAGCGGGCCGTGGCGGTATCGGCTGCGATGATGCGCCACGCGGAGACGCTGGTGGGCCAACCGATGCTCGACGACGTCGTCGAGTGGCTCCAAGGGAGCGGACCGCTGGAAGCCATGGAGGAGGCGCGCGAGCGGTCGTTGGCGCCACCAGCGCCACGAACCGCCGAGACAAAACCGAAATCTAACGGTACAAAGTCTATTCCGCCTCCCAAAGGAAGCCTTTTGGCGCCTCCCCAACAATCTAAGGAGGAGCGAAAGAAGGAGTTGGAGCGTCGACGACAGCTCGCCGCTCAAGCCGAAAAGGCGCGCGCAGAAGTTGAAGCGAAGACGGAGGCCGCGGCGCAGATGACGGCTGAAGCGAAAACGCGGAAACTCGCGGAGGCAATCTTAAAGGACGAAGAGAAACGCGCGAACGATCCGAGAACGATCGCGGAGAGCGAAAGAATGAAGGAAGAACTCACCAAGTATTGGACGGAGAACGCCGCGTCGCCAATTTTACAGCAACGTCAGCGCTTGCCTTCTTGGGCCAAGCAACAAGAGCTCATCGAAGCGGTTGAGCGTAACCAAGTGCTCATCGTCGCGGGCGAGACGGGCTGCGGTAAGACGACGCAGTTGCCTCAGTTCATCCTAGATAATGCGATTTGGCAAGGGCGTGGCGCGGTGACGAATATGATTTGTACCCAGCCTCGGCGAATCAGCGCCACGAGCGTCGCCACTCGCGTCGCGAGCGAGCGCGGCGAACAAATCGGCAAGACTGTTGGTTACAAAATCCGACTCGAGGGCTCCACGAGTTCCAACACTCGAATCCTGTTCTGCACCACCGGCGTTTTGCTCAGACGCTTGACTGAGGATCCCTTGCTCAGCGGCGTCAGTCACGTCATCGTGGACGAAGTCCACGAACGTTCGCTCGATTCTGACTTTTTGCTCGTTCTCCTTCGCGATATTTTGCCCCATCGACCGACACTGAAGGTGGTGCTCATGTCAGCCACGTTGAACGCGTTGGCGTTTGAAGAGTACTTCAAGGGCGTATCGGCGGTGAGTCAAATCCCTGGTTTCACGTATCCCGTGACCGAGCACTACTTGGAAGACATCTTACAAGTCACGGAGTACCAGCCAAACCCGGGCACCGAGTATTTCAAGAAGGCACCGCGCCGCAAGGATAACCTGGACGCTTCGACGCGGCCGGTTTCTAGCAAGGATGGGAACATTCCCGATGAAGAATCCTTCCACGTCGCACTGCGAGGGAAGGGGTACGGCGAGAACGTCGTTCGCGCGCTTAGAAATCTCGAGCAAGGATTGATAAATTACGAGCTGATGTCGCTCTTGATATCACACATTTGTGATTCCATGGGCCCGGGCGCGATTTTAGTCTTCATGCCCGGTTTGGCTGAAATCACCAAACTTTACGAAGCGTGTGGGGCTAATCCCGGGATTAACGCCGCCACTGGGGGAGGCAAGTATCTGATCGCTCTTCACAGTACTCTGAGCACAGCCGAGCAAAGCATAGTCTTCGATCACGCCCCCGACGGTGTTCGAAAAATCGTCATCGCGACGAACATCGCCGAGACATCCATCACAATCGACGACGTCGTGTACGTCGTGGATAGCGGTAAGTGCAAAGAAAACGGATACGATCCGAACACTCGCATGCAATTACTTCTCGAGCAGTGGGTCTCTCGGGCGAGCGCACGACAGCGACGTGGTCGCGCCGGTCGTGTCCAGGCGGGGAGGTGTTTCCGCATGTACACTCGCCACGTCCACGACACGGTGTTCGAGGAACACACACTTCCTGAGATTAGACGCGTGCCGTTAGAGGGTCTGTGTTTACAAATCCAGTTGCAACGCATGTCTGGCGGCATCGCTGGGTTCCTCGGTAAAGCCCTCGAACCACCAAAGGTTGAATCCGTGGACACGGCGGTGGCCGCTCTCAAGCGTCTCGGCGCGTTGGACGAGCGCGAAGGTTTGACGCCACTCGGTCAGCACTTGGCGACTTTACCGGTGGACGTTCGCGTCGGTAAGATGCTCTTATACGGTTCCATGCTCGGTTGTCTCGATCCAGTGTTGACCATCGCGGCGGTATTGAGCGGTCGTTCTCCGTTTGTCGCGCCGCTCGATAAGCGCGACGAGGCAGACTTGGCGAAGAAGCTCTTCGCGGAGGATCAATCTGACCTTCTCACCATTCTCAACGCATACAATGGTTGGCTGGAGGCGAAAAAGACTGGAAAATCAGCTGAATTCGCCTTTACGCGCGAGAACTTTTTGTCTTGGCGAGCGCTCGAAGGTATCGCAGATTTGCGAGACCAGTTTACGCAGCTTCTCACGGATTTCCTCGGGTCCAGTTCTAAAAAGAAAGGCGGAGGACGATATCGTGGACGCCAGCGCGCGAGTGTGTTACAGACGGATCCCGATTGGATTCAGGCGAATCGAAACTCCGGTAACAAGCGTCTACTGAAGGCTGTCATCGTCGCCGGATTGTATCCCAACCTCATCAAAGTCGATCCCGGCTCGCGGCCCGACGCCCCTCCGCGTCTGTCCTTCTTGGCTGAGAATGGACGGACG
>Ga0181570_10002123_pt1 | contig 16188 bp, 12 predicted proteins | sample 101ome_18_FD_148667 | JGI IMG/M metagenome (GOLD analysis project Ga0181570, IMG submission 148667) | Coastal salt marsh microbial communities from the Groves Creek Marsh, Skidaway Island, Georgia - 101406AT metaG (spades assembly) | ecosystem: Environmental > Aquatic > Marine > Intertidal zone...
GCGATCCGTTCTTCATGATGTTGCGGCGCTCGCTCAACACCTTTATGAACGCCTTTACCAGCTCTGACTGGACTGCCTATCCCTTCGCCACCCAAAACACCAAAGATTTCTCGAACTTACTATCGGTCTATCTCGACGCCGTCTTTTTCTCTCGGCTCGACCCACTGGACTTTGCCCAAGAGGGGCATCGCGTCGAATTTGAGAAAGATGAGGCCAAAGACGAAGACACGCTCGTGTTCAAAGGCGTTGTCTTCAATGAAATGAAGGGCGCTATGTCTTCCACGTCCTCGATTCTCTGGGACAAGCTGTGCTATGAGCTCTTTCCAACCAATACCTACCACTTCAACAGTGGCGGAGATCCGGAAGCGATTCCGGATTTATCCTATCAGCAGCTGCGCGACTTTTACGCGCGGCACTACCATCCAAGCAATGCGATCTTTCTTACCTTCGGCGATATTCCTGCGGCGTCACACCAACGTGACTTTCAGGAGCTCGTCTTAAAGCGGTTTTCACGCAGCAACGAAAGCATCGAGGTTGCCCTCGAGCAATCATTTTCTACCCCCCGAGTTGCGGAGCACGACTATGCTGTGGATGCATCGGAGGGGCTCGCGAAGAAAACCCACCATGTTATGGGCTGGAAACTTGGAGAGAGTGCCGATCTAACAGCTATGCTTGAAGCGCAAGTGCTATCGGCTGTGCTGATGGAGAACAGTGCGTCACCGCTTATGCACTACCTCGAAACCACCGAGCTAGGCTCGGCACCCTCACCGCTCTGCGGGGTGGAGGAGTCCATGCGAGAAATGATTTTCTGCTGCGGGATCGAGGGCAGCAGCCCTGAAGTGGCTGCGCAATTCCAGCAGGAGGTCCTCAGCAAGCTTCGGGAAGTCGCAGACTCGGGCATCTCGGAAGACCGGCTTGAAGCGATATTGCATCAAATCGAGCTAAGTCAGCGAGAACTTACCGGGGACGGGATGCCCTATGGACTCAACCTCATGTTGCGAGGGCTCGGAGCCGCTGTACACGGAGGAGACCCCGTCGCTGCGCTGGACCTAGACCCGGTGTTGACGACTATTCGCGACCGAATCAAGGATCCGAACTACATTCCGGGACTGGTCCGAACACTTCTGCTAGAAAACAATCATCGGGTCACACTCACGGTTAAACCCGATGGAGATCTGTCCGCCCAAGCACAGAAACGGGAAAGTGAGCGACTGGCGGCGATGGATGCGGGCATGACTTCCGATGAGCGCAAGAATGTGATCGATCTCGCGGAAAAACTCAGGCAGCGTCAGGCACAGGTTGACGATCCCAATGTCCTTCCCCGCGTGACGCTGGCAGATATACCAGCGTTGTTGCCCGAGCCCATTTGTGATCACAACAACGCCGATAACACCAAGAGTTGGCGCTACCCCACGGGGACCAATGGGATCGTATATCAACAATGGGTGAAACCCCTGCCATCCCTTTCAGCCAACGAATCAGACCGATTACCGCTGTTAACCGGACTGCTCACCGAGATCGGAATTCGTGATGCAAGCTACCTTGCGGTGCAAGATCGACAGTCGGCCACTGTGGGCTCGATCAGCGCTGCAACCTTGACCCGCAGTGATCGCCTCGATGAGCAACGCTGCTCCGCTTATTTTTTGCTTTCATCGAAGGCGCTGGCGAATCGCAGCCAAGCGCAAGTCGGCTTGATGGAAGACACTTTGTGTGGCGCACGCTTTGACGAGGGAGCGCGAGTCAAGGAACTCATCAATCAAATCAGGGCCCGCCGGGATCAGTCAATTACCGGCAGTGGTCATAGCCTGGCGATGACGGCCGCGACTGCAGGTATGAGTCCGCTGGCGCTGCGCAGTCATCGACAAGGCGGGCTGGAGGGGATCCGCAGACTTCGACAGTTGGACGATAGCCTGAGCAATGACAGCGCACTGCAAGCGTTATTGGAAGAACTGGCGGCCCTCCATCAAAAAATCAGCGACGGGTCGGACTTTCAAGCCGCGGTTATCGCCGACCCAGATCATTTGACAGCGGCTGAGGCGGAAGCCAGAAAGGCCCTAATCGCGATGCCAAAACAACAGACCGCCGAGCCATTCAGCGCTGATCCACTGCGGGAAATGCGGCGGGAGTGCTGGGTCGCCAACACCCAGGTCAATTTCTGCGCCAAAGCCTTTGCGACGGTACCGAGTGGGCACCCCGATGCTCCGGCGCTGACTGTACTTGCAGCATTTCTACGAAACGGGTTTCTCCATCGCGCGATCCGCGAGCAGGGAGGCGCCTATGGTGGAGGCGCGAGCCACGACGGCAATATCGGTGCCTTTCGCTTCTTTTCCTATCGCGACCCTCGACTCGAGGGCACGCTGGGAGACTTCGATCAGTCCATTCGGTGGCTGCTGGAAACCAAGCACGAGCCTGCAGCCCTTGAAGAAGCCATTCTCGGAGTGATTGGCAGCATGGACAAGCCCGGCTCACCGGCTGGGGAAGCCAAGAAGCATTTCCATGAAACGCTGTTCAACCGAACGGCGGAGGACCGGGCCACATTCCGCGCCGGTATTATCGGCACTACCCTTGAAGATCTTCGGCGTGTCACCACGACTTATCTAGCAAACACCGATGCCGCCAGTATTGCAGTAATCACCAACGCCAAGCTCGCGTCAGATAACAAAAACCTAATGAATGAACTTGGCCTAGTTCGATGTGACTTGCTGTGAGCACTCGATATAAATTGGTTTGAGGGCGAACTAACGCGTGAACCCGTATCGCTCATCAGTGGCCCTCAGGGTAATCTCTACCACAGAGATAAAGGGATCACTGACTAACTCGGCGATACGCAACTCGCGGTAGCCCATCGCTGGATCAAAGACAAACTCGGGGCTCAGCAGCACCAAAAAATGCGGTCGCTCACCACTCGCCAGCAACACCGTGGTGGGAAAAACGAGCTGATCGACACCGGCAGGGGTCAGCCAGTGGCCTGCGCCGGTGAAGCCGAACGACCGTGCTGCAAACAAGAAATCCGCAACGCTGTATCCCCGCTCCCTGACCCGGTTCGCGGCTGAGCCCACCCGCGCAGCCAACAAATCTTCCAAACCCTTCTCGCTGGTCCAAACAGACTGGGTTGCTAGCCAAAAGCGCAGCGCGGCAAGTGCGCAGGTGTTGTCCTTGCGCTGCCTGAATTCCTGGGCGGCCTCAGAGGAGAACGGTAGTGCACCGTGCTCGGCCAGTCGCGCTGGACCGATCAGGTGCCACTCCGCTGCCTGCCCGGCTTGATAGGACCCCGAAGCAGGCAGCGGCGCTGCGGTCACCGCTGGAAGCACAAGAGCGACCGAGAGCGCGACTGCCAGCCTAAGGCTAACTTTAGGAATCACCGTCACCCTTGCTTACGAATTCGCCACCAAGGCGTTTCTCGGCCGCGACAATACACCGATATACCGAAGCCCACACGGCCGCAGGTGCTTCAAGGCAAATCATAATTAGGCTCTTGCGGAGCATAGTAAGGAACGTAAACCCCCCAGTAGAAACCCATCAACGCCATGTCTAGACCCGCGATACCTAAAGCGACGCCAAGTGGTGCAAACCCGCCCCGAAGGGTTTCCAACTGCACTGGATCAAGTGCCAGCAGCTGGTTTTGCGGTTGCTTAACCTGCTCAAATCCCTTGGATTGATATTCATGCTGTGATGCGCCAAGCGCTGCTACCGAGGCAAATAGAAGGGATATTGCGGTTGTTGTTAATACAGTTATTTTCATCGACTACTCCTTGTCTAAAAGACTGTTTGATAGGGACTGCTTCGTGAGGCTGCTATCGCCAGAAATCGCTCATAGCACCGAGGAGGCAGACACGAGAACGATATGACGCAACCCTCGGGGGAAGAAGGCTTTACCGAACCAAAGTTAAACAGTGGTCACTGGGGATTGCCGATTAAGGCCGCTCAAACAATGACGTGGGCTAAAAGCTGCTGATATCCGGCGTACTCAGGGGTACCGTCAAAGAACCCCCGCTGCTTCAACAGCGAGCGCAATGCCGGCAAGTGATAACACGGCACGCCGGGAATCAGATGATGTTCAAGGTGATAATTGACAAAGCTGGGGGCGATGAGGAACCGCTGCCACCGGGGAGCGTCGACGGTACGGGTATTGTTACGTGGATCTGAGTCATAAAGGTTAGGCACCGCCGCATGTTCCGCTATCTGACGAAGACGAATAATAAGCATGTACGTGGTCATGAAAGTGGCAAACCACAGCAACCAGGTCCATCCAACCCCGGCGAGAGACAACAGGAGAAAAAGTACGACCTGCACCATCAGCTGTTTCAGCAACAGCGTACGACCCGATGAACTACCCAATTCCATATTGCCAGCGCCACCACGGGCAAGACTTATTAGCAGCTTGAGTCCGGTCTGGCCGGTCAAGTCACGCGTAATTTTTCGGCGCAGACTCGTGCGCGAGATCGGATAAGCCGCGTAGTTGGGGAGATCGGGATCGTTGACCGTGCCGGCAAGTCGGTGATGTTGCAGGTGATCCTCGGCATAAGACGATAAATTCCCAAGCGTCGGGAGCGCACACAGCCATTGCCCAACCCATCGGTTGGCACCCGCGCTTGAAAACAGCGTGCCGTGGCCCGCCTCATGCATCAGAACGGCCAGACTAAGCTGTCGACCTGGAAGCATGAGCAGAACGAGCGCGATTGTTACTACACTCGGATAAAATCCTGCAAATAGCAACAATCCAAAAGCCAGACTCCACGTACGAAAGACAAGAATGCCTCCCCAGAGGTTGTTACGACGAAGAAACTTCAGACGCTCTTCGACCGAGAGAACATGTGAAGCCCTATAATCCGCACTTCTCTCCGTGATGCCAGCCATTTAGGTCCGCTCAAATGAATTCAAGTTTACCCCGTTTAGGTCAATAGCCGTCAACCGCGACCATGCTCGAGGGCGTATGCCAACCACACACAGGCCTGTAAGACCTATTGCCACTGATTTACGCTGAATTTCCAATAGGAGTCTAAGAAATCTCGCAATACACCTTGAAAATAATGGCCTAAAGCCGCATCTTTCGCCACCTACGTAAAGGCAGAAGGCAAAACCAATGAAATACAGGACCAAGGCTTTTTGGGGAAGTTGCTTCCTCCTACCTCTTCTTATTGGGTGCTCGTCAACAGCGCAAAAAAATAAAGCGGCGATTGATGAGGCAATCCCAGGCAAGAGCTCTAGCTTCAAAAACATGAAGAGTTACCCCGGCAACGTAACGTGCGGCCAATATTTAGGTATGGGCGAATCCGGATTCCCGGATTATAGGTATTTTGTTGTTGTTGATACGGTCGCGGACACGCGTCCCAGCAAACTTGACATTGCTGTTTTTTGCTCAGACGACCCAAAGGCAGCACTCAATGACGCATTCAAAATCGACTTTGATGCTCAACAGCCATCAATAGAAAAAGTACTCAACGACTTTGAGCGCCTTAAAGGCCCATTGCTGGCCTATGAGAAAGACAACACTTACTTCCCCTTCACTGAGCAGGGCCTACAGGGCCTCATCGAACCTAAACCTTGGGATGGCGCTATGCCGCGTAATTTTAAAGAAGGGGGTTACATCGACAGGTTACCCGTTGACCCTTGGAACAGAGATTATATCTACCGTTGCGACGGTCTTGGTGGCATCCGAATTCATTACAGCATCAAATCGCTGGGGGAAGATGGAAAATTTGGAGGTGAAGGAGCGAATGCAGACATTTCCACCGATCAAGCAAAGTACTTCAAACATATACTAAATTTGTGAATGGCGAGGTGCGTGCAGACACCCGTTTGACTATTTGAACGGAAACGCCCAGGGAAGCACGGTCAACACGGTAAGCGAGTAAGCCACCGACACGGGTAAGCCGAAACGCAGGTAGTCACGCTTGTGGTAACCACCGAGGTTTTGCACCATCAGGTTAGTGGTGTAACCGTAGGGTGTGAGAAAAGATGCGCTCGCTCCGAAAGCCACGCTCATAATGATGGGGGTGGGGTCGACACCCGCGCTCTGTCCCAAGGCCCATGCTAGGGGGAACATAAGTGCCGCCGCCGCATTATTGGTCATCAGTTCTGTCAATGCCAAGGTCAAAAAATAGACTGCCGCCAGCAGCGCAAGCGGTGACAGCAGCGACAACCACGGCTGCCCCCAGGCAACCAGCGTCGCTATCGCACCGGTGTTATTGATCGCCTGCGCAATCGCGAGCGCAGAGGTGATAATCAGCCACAGCTCCCAGGGAAATCGCCGCCTCAGCTCCGTCGTACGTACAGCGCCAGTCAGTAACATAATCCCCAACGTCAGCGCCAAGCCTTTTAACAGCGGGAGTACACCAAGAGCGGCTAACGTCAACATCAACCCAACCCACAGCGTTAAACCGATAGACAGGCCGCTCGGCATAGATCGCCCCTCAATATCGGTATCGACGAGCAAGAAGTTTCTATCTAAATTATTGCGATTGAGAAAATCGGGCCCTGTGGCCAGCACCAGGGAATCTCCGGGCTGAACAACAATGCCTCCCAATTTTCCAGACAGACGTTCGCCGTCGCGTTTCATGCCAACCACAGCGGCATCAAACCGCGATCGAAAACTGACCTCCTTGATGGTACGGCCAACGATCGCAGCATTGGGACGTATAACTACTTCTGTCATGCTGCCCTGCAGCAGTCCCTCCTCCAGGGCAAACAGTTTCAGACCATCGAATCGCTCAAGCAAAGCGACCCGCTCGATATCGCCCGAGAAAATCAATTTATCGCCTGACACTATGCGTTGAGTCGGAGCCACGGGTGCGATCAGGTGCCGGTCTCTGACAATTTGAACCAAGAACAAGCCACCAAGATCGCGTAAATTATTTTCCTGCACCGTCTTACCAATCATCGAAGAGCTGTCTTCTATTTCAGCTTCGAGCAGATACTCTTCAACTCGCTCGGACTCTTGGCTGTGCGCGGGTAACCGACGATTAAACAAGAACATTGTGAGCAGCCCCGCCATTAGCGCAGGCAAGGCGACCGGAAAGAATGCAAGAAACGGCAGTGGAGTACCGGTTTGGTCCTGCACAAAACTGCTCACGATCAGGTTGGTCGAGGTTCCAATCAAAGTCAGCGTACCGCCTAAAATAGCGGCATAAGACAAAGGCAACAGCAATCGACTTGCGGGATGCACGTTGTTCTTCCGCAGGCTTGACGCCAGAGTCGCCACCACAGCGGTGTTGTTAACAAACGCCGAAAACACGGCCGTCACTACCGACAATCGGACTAATGATTTCGGTAGGGAGGGAGTGACAAGGCGCTGGCCTAGGCTTGCGAGCCAGGGCAGACGCTCGAGCCCAACCGATACCAGCAATAAAAGAACCAGAGTGATTACCCCCTGATTAACGCTCTTAGACAACACCGTTTGGGTGTCAATAAAGCCCAATAAATAACAAGCCACCATCGCCCCGACAAAAGCGCGGGGCGGCGGTACGCGGGTAAAGATTAATACCCAGACCAAACCGAGAATAATGAGCGCGAGGGCTAACTGGTCTATCACATCATGTGTTTCTTAAGGCGGAGCACCAAGCATATGCATTTAGCGACAACACCAGCAAGCCCCTTTAGGAATAGTGGTACATATTTACTCCACAGAATATGCTTTGGCGCGGAAAGAGGTTGTTATCAGACGCCCGCGGTCGATGGCACAAACGATCTCACACTTCTCAACTACCGCGCATATCGCCTAATGAGCTGAACTCAACCTCCGTATTACCCACTGATGGTGCTATCAACATGGCTCGAATACTACTTGCTGTCCTATTACTAGCCTCTGGCATGGCTCAAAGTCACGATCAAAGTGACGTAATTACCATGTATAACGGGGACAAGATCACGGGTGAAATCAGAGGCCTGGACTACGGTGCGCTCCGGGTGAAAACCCCATATGCGAACGAGTTTTCTTTGGAATGGTGGCAGATCGCCAGCATCGAATCTAAGTACAATTTTGAAATACAGACCGATGAAGGCGAGCGCCTTTATGGCAACGTCTCCAGTAGCGATACGAGTGGGCAGCTAATCTTTACCAGCATTGAAGCTTCGGCGGTCATTGATTTACTGAAGATCACCGAACTACGGCCTATTGAGGACACCCTTGCCGATGCGTTTACTTATACTTTAGGCGCGAGCCTTAATCTGGAACCTCAATTGGCTACCGCCCAACTAAAGGCTACCGTCGCGCTGGCGACAGAAAGAACCAAGAATACCGGCAAGCTCACGTTGCAGGAATCCACGACCCGCCTCGAAAAAGAAGGCGGTAAGGGTTACCGTCGCTCTGACAATCCCAGCAGAATGATGGCACTCGATTTCGAACATCAACGTTGGACCAACCGGCGACAGTTTTATCGCACGTTTACCGGTAGATTCGACTATAACGAATCACTTAATAACTATGGCCGGATCTCGGTTGGTACCGGATTGGGCAAGTATTTTATAGACAACGCGGGGCTTCGCTTTAACGCCTCGCTAGGCCTGCAGGCTATTGGGGAGAAGAATCGCTATACCGAAGCAGTAGACATTCCCCCGGACAGCACTAACATCGATAACCGCTGCTTCTACAACCCCACCACGGAAATCATTTATGAACCAAACTATGAGCTAGCGCTGGAACCGGAGAATCTGCCCGACAAAGATGAGCTGGCTCAAATTCTTGATCAGCTTGAAATTCGAGAGTGCGTATCGCGCTACGCGAGCTCGACATCACTTGAAACCTTTGCATCTAGCGAGTTTGTGGTCTACAACCTCACGGAAAAAGACTTTGACGTCAGGATAAACACCAATCTTTATCCCTCCATCACCGAGTCTGGCCGGTTCAGGGCAGATATCGGCGCGGAAATCGCCTGGGAAATGGTTAACGATCTCTTCCTTACCGTCTCTACCACGACGCAATATGACTCGGGCAAGCCCGATGACGAAGTCACCCGCAATGAAAAGCTCGATTACAATATTGTGATGGGCGTCAGCTGGAGGCCCTAGCCACTACCGACCAAACGCCATTACCCGGTCCCCTGTGACGAAGGGTTGTCATCGCCGCGATAGTGATGAACATCGCGTTGCGGAAACGGGATCGTAATACCTGCCTCATCAAATGCCAGCTTTACCGCACGCTGCATTGCCCAGTAAGTCGGCCAGTAATCCTCTGTTTTGACCCAAGGGCGGACAATAAAATCAACAGAGCTGTCTCCGTGCCGAATTACCTGAATATTGGGTTCGGGTTCGGGAAGAACGGCAGGCATCGTAGCCAGTACCTTTCTGAAAACCTCCTCAGCCAGCTCAATGCTGTCCCCGTAGCTAATGCCAAACTCCAGGTCGACTCGACGGACGCGCTGGCCGGTTTTATTGCGAATAACATCACCCCAGATTTTTGAATTCGGAATTATGAGCGACTGATTATCCGGGGTCGTAATAGTGGTCGAAACCAGGTTCATTTTCTTGACGGTGCCATCGACACCGGCCACCTCGATGTAATCATCCATATCAAAGGGCCGGTAGATCAGGATCATCCCGCCTGCGGCAAAGTTGCCCAAGGTATCCTGCAAGGCAAAGCCAATAATGAATCCCGCCACACCCAAACCAGCCAGCATCGGAGCCAGAGAGATACCCACTTGAGACAGGGCAATAAAAAGTCCGATGAGAAAGACCGATCCGCTTACCATGGAAACAATAACGTCGCGCAACAGATGCGACATGTTTCCCGGACGCCTATCCAGGCCGCGCTGTACCAATCGGCGAGAAAACTGTCCGAGCACCCGGGCTCCAAAAAGGATGGTAAGAAAGACAATAGTTTGGAAGAGAAAATCCGCCGCCCCAACCGCCAGCCAAAGCTGAATACTGTCTCTGAAGTCCTCTAGCAAAATCCCCAAAACGTCCAGATCAACCATGCTGACTGATATCGCCTTGGATTGCTCGATCATGATGCGTCGCAGCTGGGCGGTCTCCAGGTCCAGTCGATCCATCTGGGTGATAGTGCGATCTAGACGAACCGCCGCTCGATTGATGTAGTAGTTCTGCATGTTAAGCGCCGCAAGGAGCTCGGTGTCCTTAGGAGCTACTTTTAGCTTTTCGCTGATAGCCCGCCTAATATCAGTTGCAAGCTGGATGAACCCCACTCGTTCGTTGGCATAGCTTTCCAGGCTCACTCGAGCTACCTGCTCCAGCCCACCGGGTTGAAAATCCAATCCCTCACGGATCTTCACGATATCGATAATAGTCTCAAGAAAGCGGAGACGCAGATCGTTTAACCCGTCCATTTCAGCCTCGGCGACAACACGATCGGTGCCGCTCTGGTCCCGGCTGAGCAATTCTTTGTCGTTAATTCGCTCCTGGAGTTTTTGGAATCGTTGCGTAAACCGCGCCTCAAGATCTTCGTCCCTAAGGGCCAGCTTAGCCGCCAGCTCACCCCGTTCTGCCGAATCGCTTGGCATATCGAGAATGCCCCGAGCCACTCGTACAAAAGACTTCAGCAGCTGCAAGGTTCGCTCTTCTTGCCGATACAAAAGCGCATCCTGACGCAGCCCTTTAGCGCTTTGCCAGTCGATGGGATTTTCGCGTATCAGGGCAAATTCAGCCTCCAAGGCATGCAGCTCTTCGGCCACCGTAAGAGGCTCTCTATCTTCCACACCCTCGGACTGAGCGAGCGCCAGCGCGCTGCCGAAACAGCAGCAAATAATGCTCATTTTTACCCACTGCTTGATCATCGCCCTGCGCCCTCTTTTGCTACCTACTTTAATCTTCTCTGCTCAACCGCCCGAGATAGCCCTGCCAGGGCTTCCTCGGTGTCTCCCCAGGCGATACAGGGGTCAGTAATACTCTGCCCATAAACGAGCGACTCACGGGTGTCCATATTCTGGCGCCCGGACTCAATAAAGCTCTCTATCATCAGCCCTACGATTTCCTGCCGTCCCCGAGCCACCTGTGCGGCGATATCAGCAATTACGTCAATTTGCTTATCAGGCTGCTTTCTACTGTTGGCGTGGCTGGCATCTACCATCACTTGGGGACGAAGATTGGCTGCACGCAGCAACGCGCAAGCGTCGTCGACGGAGAACATGTCGTAGTTGGGCTTTCGACCACCCCGCAAAATCACGTGGCAATCTTCATTGCCCCGGGTTTCAAAAATCGCCGAATGCCCCTCTTTGGTAACCGACAAAAAATGATGCGGCCTTTGCGCTGCCCCTATCGCATCTACTGCGATCTGGACATCGCCATCGGTGGCATTTTTGAAACCGACAGGGCACGAGAGGCCCGACGCCAGCTCCCGGTGGGTCTGACTTTCCGTGGTTCGGGCACCGATGGCTCCCCAGCTCACGAGATCGGCCAAATACTGTGGCGAAATAAGGTCAAGGTATTCGGTTCCCGTTGGCAGCCCCAGGCGATTCAAGTCGACCAAAAGCTGCCTCGCCATATGCAGCCCTTTGTTTATATCAAAAGAGTCATCGAGGTCGGGGTCATTGATAAGCCCCTTCCAGCCCACCGTTGTGCGTGGCTTCTCAAAGTAAACCCGCATCACAATGATCAACGTATCGGCGTATCCCGTCGCCAGTGGTGCCAGCCTCTGGCCATAGTCCATAGCTGCTGCGGTATCGTGGATACTGCACGGCCCCACCACAACGACCAATCGGTCATCGTTGCCGTGTAGCACATCGTGGATCGCCGCGCGGGAACGAGCTACGTGCGACGCCAACGCGTCGTCAATCGCTATGTCCGCCAACAGGCGCTCGGGAGATATCAGCTCCTTGAGCGCCTGAATTCGGGTGTCATCCGTGTTTATCGCCATGAATCTTCCCTACCTCTTTCCTTTGGTGAGATCAGGCTCATCAGTTAGACCGAGCAACAATGTCATCGATAAGCCTTCCTATGCTGTTGGGTTGAACCCAGTGCGCGGCATACCAGGTGTGCAAACAGCGCACACGATCGGGGTCAACGATGCCGCCAATTCCCCGCTCAGTGAAGGCCGACATCATACCCCCTACCTCGAGAAACTGCTTCTCCTCTGGCGTCATAAAGCGAGCCCTCGCGTTGCGGTACAACGCGTGATCCTCGCGCATCTGGGATCGCAGCGCAGGGGATTGATCAACCATTGCCTGAAGTACCGCGATTTGACCCGAGGCTTCGAGTCGGTCAAGCAGCAGATTCCACTGGGGGTCGATTAGCCAATACAAGGTCGGGAAGGGTTTGCCATCAACCACTGGCGCCACCCTTATTACCGCCGGCTGGCCGGCTTCATTCCAGCCGGCGATCTCGCGTAAACCTCTCGGCTCACGATCGAGCGCGTCGGTGATGTAGCCGAGCCAATGCGCCAACTCCTCCGCTTGTGCTTCACCGTCTGTCGTGTGCATTGGCTCCAAGCTCGTTTTCTCGCTGATTCCATGGCGAAAAGCTGCGCCACGAAAGATCATTGACCCTGAGCAGAGTGCGGAGTAAAGTCGCGCGGTCAGGTGCCTGTCGATCACTCAGATCTGGTCAGGTTAAAAGGGAAGTTTGGCACAAAGCTGCTGATGCTTGTAGCCAACGCTGCCCCCGCAACGGTAGGGAAAATCCCGAGCCCGATACCTGCCTGACACCGAAAACCGAAGAGCGGTGGGCTCTGGCAGGTGTCGATGATACGCCTCCAACGCGACGTCCCCTGTATTTCCCAGCGCCTACTGCAACCGACATGAAGGCGTTTATCTCTTGATTCTAACGAAGCATCCACAAAGCCAACGGCCTCGGCATTTAGACAATAGAAGATTTGTCCGGCGAGCAGGCATCGCCGTGCTGGTGGTAGCTTTGCCACTCGACAGTATCGCGCAAACGGATATCGAAGAGACTGTCATCGTGGCATCTCGGGTTCCCACGCCGCTGTCACAGGTGGGGGTTTCAGTCGACGTGATTGATCGCGAGGCGCTTACCTTGCTCGGCTACCGAGACCTGACGTCACTGCTAAACATCCAGACAGGTATCTCGGTCACCCGCGATGGTGGGTTTGGCAAGGCCGCCGCGATCCGTATGCGCGGTGAAGAGGGGTACAGGACCCGGGTGCTGCTCGATGGCATCGATTTAAGTGATCCCTCATCGCCTCAAATAAGCCCCCGCATAGAGCACCTGTTAACCGAGGGGATTGAGCGCGTTGAAATTCTGCGGGGCCCTCAGGGGTTGATGTACGGTGCAGATGCCGGTGGCATCATCGCACTGACATCGCGACAAGCATCAGATGGCCTGTTGGCGGATCTGTCGTTTGAGGGCGGTGCAAACCAGTTTCGACAAATGGGCATCAATGTAGCCGGTGGCAATGCGCGGCTACAAGGAGCCCTCTCATATACCGATCTTTCAACCGACGGATACAATGCGCGACCCTCGGATCAATCGCCCGCCGACGCTGATGGCTACGAGAATCAAACCTTTCATGGCAACCTGCGGGTTGTTATCAGCGACCAGTGGCAACTTCAACTGAGCAGCCATCACATCGACGCTGAGAATGACTATGACGGCTGCTTCAACGCCACCGACTTCTCTGCGAGCAATCTGTGCACCGATGATTTTCAACAAACAAATCATCGTGTTGCGGTCCACTGGGAAACCTTACGGTTTTCATCAAACCTCAGCTTCGAAGACAGCAGCAGCGAGCGAATATTTGCTACCGAGGGACTGAGCACGTTTACACCCACAAGCGAGCAGCAGGAGATATCCTGGCTGTCTTCTTACCAGGGCGAACTGGGTCGCGTCGTGCTCGGCGTCGATTTCCAGGAGCAAGCCTACGACGATGCCTTCAGTCAGCGCTCCCGAGACAATACGGGCATTTATGGGGAATTGCACTCGACGCTCTTTCTCGGCAGCGCCACCGCCGGCGTGCGTCACGACGACAACGACGATTTTGGCCAGCACACTTCCTGGCGACTGAGCACCATTCAATATCTCACACAAAGCGCGCGACCCCTCCTACTCAGAGCGGCGATTGGCACCGGCTTCAGGGCCCCTAGCCTCTACGAGGTCGGCTACAACGAAGGACCGTTCGGGTATCCCCCAGCCTCCTCTATACCCCTTCAGGAAGAACAAAGTCTGGGATGGGAACTAGGACTGCAATGGGGTGAAGAACAGCAGGTGTTGTCAGTCACCTGGTTCGATCAGCGCATCGACAGCGAAATTGTCTTTGACCTCGCAAATTACTCGGGCTACCTGCAGACTGACGATCGGGTGACATCCAGAGGCGTTGAGCTGGCTGCACGGACACGCTTCGCAGAACATTGGTCAGTCGTTGCAAATGCCACCTGGAACGAGACCGATACCAGCAGTGGAGCCCAGCGCGCCTACCGACCTGAATTGAGCGGCGCTCTGTCCATCCAATGGCAAAACCACCTCGTTCAATCCTCACTCACCCTTCATGGTCAGTTTGATAGTGTTGACGTCACAAATGCGCCGATGCCCGACACCCATCAGGTGGACTGGACAGTTACAACAAATCTGGGTCGCGGTTTGGTCGTCAACGCTCGGGTCGAGAATCTGACTGATGAACTGGCGCCGCGTATTCGCGACTACGCTGTTCAAGGGCGAGCTGCCTACGTCGGCTTGCGATATAGCATCTAGGATCAAGATCATGACAAAGCCAACAAAAGCCACGCGCCATAAAAAAGCCATGGAAAAACAAAAGGCCAAGGTCGATGCCACCATCGCCAGTGCCACGCTTGAACGAGGAGTAGCGGTTCTTTTAACGGGCGACGGCAAAGGCAAAACCTCTTCCGCCTTTGGCATGGTGATGCGCGCTCTGGGCTACGGCCAACGGGTGGGGGTTGTGCAATTTATCAAAGGTCAGCAGTTGTCCGGCGAGGAGCATTACCTGAGAGATCACTGCCCTGGGGTCGAGTTTTACCAAATGGGCACCGGATTTACCTGGGATACCCAGGACCGCGCTTCGGATATCGAAGCGGCAGAGCGCACTTGGGCAGTAGCCGAGGCGATGCTGACCAATACGAACCTGGATTTGGTGGTGCTCGATGAGCTCACCTATATGCTGGCGTTCGATTACCTAGACGCCGACCGCGTTATCTCCGCTATCACCGAGCGCCCGGTGGAGCAGAGTGTAGTCGTGACTGGCCGGGGGGGTGGCAGTCAACTTCGAGAGGCGATGGACACGGTGTCGGAGGTTAAAGATGTCGCCCATGCCTACCGGGAGGGCATTGCTGCCCGAAAGGGCGTGGACTTCTGAGGTGCACAGCGCCACATCCTCACTACGGACCTTCTCCTTTTCTTGGTTTGTCGCCTACAAGTTTTTGAATTCATTGTTCATGGGCCTCAGTATTGGGTCCGTCTTCACACTCTACGCTCCCCTCTCCCCAGCCACTTTTTCGGCCGGCGGCATCGGTCTCGCTCTCGCGACATTGCTTATCGCGACCCAGTACCACAGGCTGTTTAATCGGGATTGGTTCTTCCGGCTGTCTTTCTTCGTCGAGTGCATCATCCTCATGGGCGTGATCGCCGTTTTACTGCTGCCGATAGACCAGCAGCTGGCCATGTTCGTATATCTTGGCTACCAGCTCTCCTTCGCCTTCGGCGGCTATCTTGTTCGGTATGAAACGCTGTTGATTGCGCGGGATCAGGACCTCAAAACGCTGGATGTCGCCAAGCAGGCTGCCTACTTGGTCGGCATGGGGCTGGCTTGGGTAATTTACCAAGTACTGGAGTCCTATTGGTCGGTATCAACCGCCGATGGGCAGGTTCGGAGTCTGTATCAAGCCTTAGTGATGGTGGAGATCGCTGTGCTGTACGCACTCGCACGCAGTTTTCCACGGCCAGCAAAAAACGGTAAGGTGTAGAGCAGAGCTACTTTGCTGAGGACTGTCTGGTGACGGATCGAGTTCCCCAAAAACAAAACCCTACCAACAATATACCTAAGCACCTTTGTCGCCGGGCTTGTACAGCATCGATTTCAATCGTCTTTGCCACCTTGCTCGCCGGTACGGCAAACGCTGACCCCCAAAGTCGGGTTGCCGAGCTTCTCGACTCGGTTCAGGGGATGAGAGGCCAAGGTCCCGTTATCGACAAAGGCGATGGAGGAGGCTCGGGTGGTGAGCCACCCGTCGATCCGGAAGCCGAAGCCAAGGCTTTTTTTGAAACAGAAATGCACCCTCTTGTGTACCCCACCTGTTATCTCGGCTGCCATCAGGCGGGCGGCGTATCGGGCGG
>Ga0181570_10002128_pt1 | contig 16169 bp, 9 predicted proteins | sample 101ome_18_FD_148667 | JGI IMG/M metagenome (GOLD analysis project Ga0181570, IMG submission 148667) | Coastal salt marsh microbial communities from the Groves Creek Marsh, Skidaway Island, Georgia - 101406AT metaG (spades assembly) | ecosystem: Environmental > Aquatic > Marine > Intertidal zone...
TATTTCAAATAGATCATCTGTTGCATTTCTTGATTTGACATTTGAAACAACTGGCATTGATGGTCCTCTTACAATTCCAAAAGGAACTAGATTTTCTGGTTCAAATTCAAATGATTCTTTTGAGTTTGTTACTAATGAAGTAAATGTTATTACATCTGCAAATGATACTTACTCTATTTCAAACGTTGAAGTACTAGAAGGTTCATTTTTTCAAGATTCTTTCATATATGATTCGACAGATGAAACACAAGTTTTAAGATTATCAAATGAAAATATAGATGTTAATACTCTTACTATTACAGTAATAGAGAATAATGGTGCTAATACATATAACTATACAAGAGCAGAAAATCTTCTTGGTATAAACAAAAACTCACAGGTATTTTTCTTACAACCATCTGATAATAATAGATATGAAATTGTTTTTGGTAATGATATTTTTGGAAGAAAACCACAAAACTTTGCCACTATAGAAGCAGACTACATTGTAAACAATGGCAAAGATTCCAATGGTATTTCAGATATCTCTCTTGTTGATGATTTAGGACCAATAAACTCTGGCGAAGTCACAACAGTAACTTCAACAGTAGTTACTAATTCAGCAGATGGTGCTTATCAAGAAACTATAGATGATGTTAAATTTAGAGCACCAAGATTTTTTGCTACACAACAAAGAGCAGTTGCATCAAATGATTATTCTGCTTTAGTTTTAGCTAGATTTGGTGGTGCACTATCAGATGTTAATGTTTACGGTGGTCAAGAAGTAGAACCTAAACAATATGGTAAAGTTTTACTTTCATTAAAACCAGCATCAGGAACAATTGCTCCAGATTTTCTAAAGAACGATGTTCTTAATTATCTATTAGATTATATTGCTCTTCCAAATAGAGTTGTTTTTGTCGATCCAGATTTCTTTTACATTCACGTTATATCAACAGTTCAACTTAATACAGTAACATCATTAAAATCTGTATCTGATATTGATGCATTAGTAACTCAAGATATACTAGATTTTGGAACTGATACATTATCAAAATTTGATAATGATTTTAGATATAGTAAATTTGTTACATCAATTGATGCTGTTGATGAAAACATTACAAGTAATGACACACAAGTAAGATTGCTTTCAAGACAAACACCAAAAGTAAATGAAAAAGTAAGTTTTGTTATAAACTACAACAATGAATTAGAAGCAAGAAAAACTTTATGCACAGGATATACACATAATTCTGTTGTTCTAACAACAACACAATTTACATATCTTGATGATGATGATAACGAAATAGAATTTGCTCAAATAAAAGATGATGGTAATGGTAATTTAGAAGTTTATAAAGAAATTTCTGGACAATTAGTTACAATTAAATCTAATATAGGATCAATAAATTATACTACAGGTGAAGTAGAAGTTGATAATATTAAAATAAAGGGATATGATCAATATATCTCATTCTTAGTTAATACTAAAAATAAGGATGTTATTTCTTCTCAAAATATGATTTTACTTATTGATAATTCTAATGTTAATGTAAATGTAATAGAAACAGTAAAGTAATATGGAATTTTCAATAGAAACAAAAATATCAAACTTTATTGAAAATCAATTCCCTTCTTTTTATAGAGAAGAAGGGCCTACTTTCATATTGTTTATGAAAGCATATTTTGAGTGGATGGAATCTAATGGAAATCCAATTTACCATTCAAGAAATCTTTTAAACTATGGCGATATTGATAATACCATAGATGATTTTTTAGTTCATTTTGAGAAAAAATATTTATTTGGTGTTCCATTTGAGACTGTTGTAAATAAAAGATTTATGATAAAGCATGTCTTAGATGCTTATAGATCAAAATCTAGTATACAGGGTCATAAATTATTATTTAAACTTCTTTATAATTTAGATTCAAAAATATATATTCCTGGCAGAGATATATTAAAACCGTCTGATGGAACTTGGAAAGAACCAAAATATTTAGAGGTTACTGATAATGGGAATTTGAATGATTTGGTTGGTAAAGAAATTGAAGGTTCTGAATCAGGAACTCTTGCAGTAGTAGAATCTTTTGTAAAAGAATCTTTTGATTCTGATATTATTAACACATTGTTTATTTCAAACATTACACCAAAAAATCAAGACTTTACAATTGGTGAAGCAATTGTTCTAAAAGGACAAGTATCAAATACTTCCGCTATTACATCTGCACCTATTTTAAAAGGCTCTTTGAATGGTCTACAAATAATTAATGGTGGACAAAATTTTAAAGTAGGTAATATATTAAAAATAGTCAAAAGAGATATTACAAATAATAATATTATTTCTTTTGGTCAAAATGGGTTATTAAGAGTTTCAGAATTAGGTAGAGGTTTCGGATCTATAAATTTTGATATTTTATCTGGTGGATTTGGTTATCTTTCAAATGCTGCTGTGTTTATATATAATGACCCCAATGATACAACAGGATCTGGTGCCAATTTTAGTTTGGATCAGTTAACAAATCAACAAGTTATTACATATAATACAGATGTAATATGTAATTATTCTAATCTACAATTAGATGCAGTAGCATTTGGATTTCCTGCAGATGAAACTGCCAATTTAACTTCTAATGTAGGAACTGCTTTTTCTTTTGAATCTGGAACCTTTGGAACTATATCCACATTAACAAATATAACAACTGGTAATGGGTATACAAATTCTGTAATCACTTTTGTTAGATCACATCTACTTTCTAACGGTCTTCCTGGAACCATATCATATAATACAACTTCTAATACAATATCAGGAACTTCTACTATATTTGATTCTATTTTTGAAGCTAACGATGTTATTCAAATTCAATCAAATTCTTCTTTAGATTATACACAAGAATTACAAGTAATTAAAGAGGTAACAAATAGCACTCAAATAATTCTTTATGGACCACCACAAAATAATTCCACAGCAAGTTCAGTTTATAGGTCAGCACCAACTATTCTTCCAGCAAATTTTGCTCCATATGAAACTATAATGGTGAGACCCGATGAAACTTTAAATGGTGAAAATGAAAATATTAGAGGACCTTCAGTATCAGGTAATGCTGTTATAACAGCAGTTTCAGTTATTGATTCTGGTAAATCTTATTTAAACGGTGAAACTGTAGATTTATATTTACAGGGTGGATTGAGTAATGTTGTAATTAGTTCTGGTGGATCTGGTTATCAAAATAACGAATTAGTTATTTTTTCTGGAGGAGGAACACCAGATACAGCAAATGCAGTTGTAGGAACTGATAGTAACGGTGTTGTAACTTCAGTTGTTTATAGCGATAGGGGTTCAGGATATCAAACAACACCAACACTTACAGTGAGAACTTCTAATGGAACTGGTGCATCATTGTCTGTAGATATAACAGAATTTAACACTGCAAGTCTTGTTGAAAGTAAAGTTACTAAAGGTGGTGTTGGTGTTGGTAGAGGTTTTTGGTCAACAACAAGAAGTCATATAAGTTCTGATAAATTTATACAAGATAGTTATTTTTATCAAGATTTTTCTTATCAGATAAAAGTTCAAAAAATACTTGCTAAATACAAAGATATAATAAAAGATACATTTCATTCTGCCGGTTCTGAATTGTTTGGAGAGTTTGAACTTATACAAGATGTAAGTTCTAATATAGAATTATTACATAGTAGTAATACAGCTGTAAAATCTTTTGATTATACTTCAGATTCTAGTATTTTACTAGCTGATAATAATGTTGTTACTGTGGACAGTTATACTTTCTTTGCTACTGCTGACAGAACTTATACGGTTGATAGAATGTTACCATTAGCAGATTTTGTTTCTTAATTTAGGAGTCATAAGAAGTGGCAAAACAAACAATAGGAATAGGCACAACAGCGAATGACGGAACTGGTGATCCGTTACGAGATGCTTTTGATAAAGTAAATGATAACTTTGATGAAGTTTATTCTGCCTTTACTTTTGCATCCAATAATGCAACAGTTGCAAATAATGTTTTAATTGGAAATTCTACTGTAAATTCTGTCGCAAATAGCACTACAGTTTCAATTTCTAACTCTACATCAGAAGTTACAGCAACTTCTGGTTCAATTTTAGTTGGAAATTCTACTGTAAATTCTGTCGCAAATAGTTCAAATATAGTAGTATCTAATTCTACATCATCTATTACTGTTTCAGAGGGAACAATTGCTGTTGGTAACTCTACAGTAAACACCACAGCAAATAGTTCTCTTGTAAATGCTACATCTGTGTCAGTAAATAGTAATACTGGATTGACTTTAGGAACATCTGATACAAGTGCTAATGGATTTACTTATCTCCCCAATGGTCTTATTATTCAATATGGTAGCGTTGATGCTAACACAACTGTAGGTGATATTACTTTTGCTAATGTTTTCCCAACAGGATTATATTCGCTTACAGTAACAACAAATATTGCTGGTGCATATGATTCAACATATCAATCTATTGTTATTGCATCAAACACTTCTACTGCAAATGTAAGAACTGCAAATGTAACAACAAAATCAGTAAGTTATACTGCAATAGGTAAATAATGTCAAAAATTCTACCTGAATTTAAACAAAATTTAATACAAGATATTTTAGAAAGTATTGAAGCAAATGTTTCTCATTATTATGCTTTTGCTTCACATCCACTAGAATATTCTAATGGTATACCAACAGCAGTTGATAGTGATTATGATACTTCTTTCATAAATTCTTGGTTAATGCTATTTGGTAAACAACTTTCAAATACAGATATAGTTCCAGTTATTAAAAATAATTCTTGGTCAGCAAATACTATATATGAAAGATATGATAATACATCAAATACATTATTTACAAATACAAATTATTATACTATCACATCTCCAGATGTTCCTGGTGGATATTATCATATTTACAAATGTATTGATAATGCTAATAATGCTAACTCTACTGTAAATCCAAGTTCTATATCTACTCCCACACAACAAACATCATTTCAAACTGCAGATAATTATATCTGGAGATATATTTCATCTATATCCACAACAAACTATGATAGGTTTGCAACAACAGATTATGTTCCTCTATTTACTAATTCGAGTATAGTTGCAGCTGCTGGAAATAATGCTGGTGTGGAAGTTATTGTGATTGCAAACAATGGTGTTGGGTATGATAGGCATTCTAATGGTACTGTGCAGGCAGTTATTAATACTTCAACAATACAAGTTCAATCTAATACTATAGGTGATAGTTTTCATTATGATACTTGTGGGATATATTTAATAAACAATACAGTTTCTACATCTCAGTTATTAAAAGTGGATACTTTTACATCTAATGCTTCTGGTAAGTTTGTTAAATTTACTTCTTCTGCAAATACTAATAACATAACTCCTGGTGTAACTTTATATTCTATTGCTCCTGATATTGTTATAGAATCTGATGGTGATATAGCACCAACAGCATTTTGTAATATTAATGCTTCTTCAAATTCTATTCACAGCGTAACAGTTTTAACCAAAGGAACTTTTGTTTCTTGGGCGAATGTATCAATAGATAGTCCAGCTGGTTCTGGTGCAATTTTATATCCTATTATAAATCCTCCTGGTGGTCACGGTTCAAGTCCAGAAAATGAATTGAATGTTCAAGGTTTAGGAATTAACTTTAAATTTTCAAATAACGAATCAAATACAATAGTAACATCAAATACACTTTACAATAAGATAGGTATTGTAAAAGATGTTTATTATTTGGATTCTGATTTTTCAAAAGGAAATGTATACACTACTAGTACTTTTGATCAAGTATTAAAAGCAAATGTAACACCAGCACATACTTTTGTTACAGGTGAAAAAATTAAAGGTGCTAACAGTAAAGCAGTTGGTTATGTAGTATTTTCTAATTCTACTCAGGTTTATGTTGCTGGTGATAAAGATTTTCAAGAAGGAGAATCTGTTACAAATGCAGCAGGAAGCAACACTACAACAATTCAGACAATAAATGAAACTGGTGATATTTATTATAAAGATTTAGTTCCTTTTTATACACAAAGTATAAATAATGTAAATCGTTCAAACAATCAAAATGAAGCATATAAGCTGATTATTAAGTTATAATAGGAAGAAATAAATATGTCATCTTTAAAAACAAATTTTAATGTTTCACCATATTTTGATGATTATGATGAAAATAAAGATTTTTATAAAGTTTTGTTTAGACCTTCTGTTGCTGTCCAAGCAAGAGAATTAACACAACTCCAAACAATTTTACAAAAACAAATTGAAAGATTTGGTAATCATGTTTTCAAAGATGGTTCTATTGTTGATGGTGTTGGCATTAACTATATTCCAAATGCTTCTTATATTTTATTATCCGATCAATTAGATGGTAATGGATTGAATACAAACACTAATTTGTTGATAAGTGAACTAAATGAAAATTATATTGTTACTAATGGTACAGATGCCAATGCAGCAAGAGCATCTATTTCTCTAGCAAAGAATGGTATTGTTAGCAATGCACCTGAAACTAATAGATTATATATAAAATATTATTATACAGGTAAAGATAGTTCTAATAATGATGTATCAAAATTTTCTTCTGGGGATAAAATTTATATCTATAATGAAAATCAGGGAAATTTTGCAAACTTAGATTCTAATAATCTTTTTGATACTATTACATCTATTACTTCCAATTCTACTGTTAATGCTACTGGAACCTCTTACTTAATTCAAACAACTGAAGGTATCATATTCCAAAAGGGATACTTTTCAGCTGTAGAAAAACAGATAATTACTGTAAAAGATTTTGACGCAAATGTAGCTGGTTATGTTATTGGTTTTGATACAACAGAAAGTGTTGTAAATGACCAAGAAGATTTAACTTTAACAGACAACGCTTTAGGTTATCCTAATGAAAATGCACCAGGAGCATTTCGTTTAAAATTAAAACCAACATTAGTTTCTAAATTAGCATCCGATTCTTCTAATAGTAAAAATTTCTTTACTATAGTTAGTTTCGATGACACGATACCAGTAGAACAACGAACAGATCCAGAATATAATACTCTACAACAGTCTCTTTCTAGAAGAACTTTTGAAGAATCAGGAAATTATGTTACTAAACCTTTTATAATAGAAGCTACGAATAATAATTCAAATAGTTCTAATTTTTATTATACTGTTAGTTCTGGCGTTGCCTATGTTAGAGGGAATAGAGTTGAAAAACTAACTAACACTTTATTAGAGGCAACAAAAGGAACTTCAACACAATTTATTCAAAATAAATTAGTAACAGCTAATTATGGAAACTATATAATTTGTAATGAATTCTTAGGAACTTTTGATGTTGAGCAAAATAAAGAAATAGAGTTATACGATGAGGCACAAACTTCTTTATCAGATTATGAAGGAGTCAATGTTGCTCCAATTGGAAATTTGATTGGATATGCTAATGTAAGAGCAGTTTCTTTTATAGACGGAACTAAAGGTCTTCCAGACGCTAGATATTATGTTTATTTGTTTAATATTAGGATGAATTCTGGTAAAACTTTTTCTTCAGATGTTAAAAGCATATTTTTAAATAGTGGTACTTTTGGTAATGCAAAAGCTGACATTATTTTAGAAAATGGTGTAGCAGTTATTAAAGATTCTGATAGAAAAAGTTTGATTTTTGATACTGGTTTAGATGCTGTAAAAAGATTGACTAATAATACTGGCATTGGAGACACACTTTATACATATAATCAAATTAAAAGTTCTACAATTTCTTCAGCTGGGTCTATTAACATAACTTTAGATACTGCAGCTGCAGGTGCTTCTTTAGAAAGATTAAATTATGGAATAGGATCTTTAAATTTAAACTCTATAGATCAATTTGATATATATTTAGGTGCAAATGTTTATACTGCTAATTTAACAGGAGATATAGATATATCTCCTGGAACTACAACAATTAATGCTAACACTGCAACAGACTTTGAAAATGAATTAGAAGTTGGTTCTTTGATTTATGTTTATGATGGTGCTCAACCAAGAATTAGACGTGTTGTTTCTATTGCAAACTCTTCTCAGATAGAAATTGATAATCCAATCAGCACTACAAATAATAGTGCAGATTATGCTAAATATTATGTAGAGGGATCTCCTCTTCCTCTTACATCTGTCACTGTAAACTCTAATACTAATTTTGTTGCTGAAACTGGCTTAACTTTACCAGCAGGCCCTCATACTGTTTATGCTTCATATCAGGTTAATAGAAATGAAGCCATATCTATCCCTAAATTAATTAGAAAAGGTAGGTATGTTAAAATTGATTGTGCTACTAATTCTGCAGGTTCGATAGGGCCTTGGGATTTAGGATTTACTGATATACATAAAATAAAAAATATTTATGTTGGTACTACCTATAGTTTAACAAATCCTAATAGAATAACTTGGTTTAATTTAGATAATGGACAAAGAGATTCTTTTTATGATCATGGAAAATTAGAAGTAAAGCCACAATATTCATCTAAAATTGATTCTACTACAAAATTGTTAATTGAGTTAGATTATTTTGTTGCTAATACTGATGCTTCTGTTGGATTTTTTTCAGTAGAATCTTATCCTATCGATGATGCTAACACATCTAATACTAATTCTATTCAAACTATTGAAATTCCAAAATATGATGGGAAAGATTTAAGAAATTATATTGATTTTAGAATTAGAAAACATAACACAGCTACAGATTCAATAACAGAAGCTTCTGCATCTGAAAATCCAGCAGTTTCAAATTCTTCTTTTGATGTGCCCTCTTCAGGCCAACATACTATAATACCAGATGAAAATTTCATAGCTGATTTTGAATATTTTCTACCAAGATATGATGTTATTACATTAGATTCTTCAGGAAATTTCGGGGTTATAGAAGGTCAAGCAAAAATAAACCCACAAATTCCTTTTACTGAAAATGATCAAACTTTAGTTGCTCAATCTTTTGTTCCACCATATCCATCTCCAACTAAAAGACAGTTTGATATTTATAAAGATATTCCATTTATAAGAGTATCATTAAAAACTAATAGACGATATACTATGAAAGATATAGGAACTTTAGATAAAAGATTAAAAAGAGTTGAATATTATACAGTACTAAATGCTTTAGAACAAGAGGCTAAAAATTTAACAGTACCAGATGCAAATGGTTTAGATAGATTTAAAAATGGTATTTTTGTTGATCCATTTAACTCTCACAATTTAGGTCAAATTTCTGATTTTGAATATAAAATTTCTATAGATAAAGACGAAACTGTCGCAAGACCATTTTTTATATCTCATGATGCAGATTTGCAATTTTCAAATACAGATTCAACAAATGTACAAAGAACAGGAAAAGTAATAACACTTCCTTTCACAGAAGAAGTGTTTATATCTCAAAAATTTGCAACAAAATTTAGAAATGCTTCCGAAAGTTTTTGGGCTTGGACTGGAGATTTGGATTTATTTCCAAGTGAAGATTTTTGGAGAGACGAAGAAGTATTACCAAATGTTAACATAGATTTGGATATTGCAGCACCCTTTGAATCTTTTGCTGATAGTCCATTTGGAACTGTTTTTGGAGATTGGAGAACTTTATCTACTTCTAGCACATCTTCAACTCAAACACAAGGTCAAACACAAACAACTACTACTACTACTACTACTCAACAAGAAAGAACAGTAACTGATTTAGAAGTTAACACATTTACTGAACAGTTTGAAATAGGTTCTTATGTTAAAGATGTTTCAATAAATCCTTATATTAGATCTAGATTGGTAGCGTTTGTTTGTAATTTTTTAAAACCTAACACAAGAATTCATGCTCATTTTGATGAAATTAATGTTGATGCTCATTGCATTCCAGGGGTTCTGTCAGGTTTAGCCACAGCACCAGAAGGAAGAGAAGATAGAGTTGTGAGGCCACTCTCAGATTCTATTTTTGGAGATGCTTTATTTTCAGATGAAAATGGATTTTTGTGCGGTTTATTTAGAATTCCTGCAGAAACATTTAGAACAGGAGACAGACTTTTTCAATTAAGTAATGTAGAAGATTTGACTATTGGTAGAGATGCTATTTTAACAATGAATAGGGCTGTGTATACAGCAGATTCAATATCTGTTACTAGAGAAACTACTAATTTAAATATTAGACAGCCTATTTTATTTTATGAAACAACAACTGATACCAGAACTCAAACAGATGTTTCAACAAGTGTTGTAGTTTTACCAAGACCTACTTTTGACGGTGGTGATGGTGCTGATGCTGATGCTGATGCTGATGCTGATGCTGATGCTGGTGATTGTGATCCTATTGGACAATCTTTTATTGTATCAAATTCTCCAGACGGAAGTTCTGCCTCTTTTATATCTTCTCTAGGTGTTTATTTTAGAAGTAAGGATGATACATTAGGTGTAACATGCTTTATTTGTCAAAATTCAGACGATGGGTCACCAGATACAAGTAAAATTTTTGCTAAAAGTCATTTATCTTCTTCAGAAGTTTTAACATCTGAAACTGGTCTAACTGAAACCAGATTTATTTTTGACTATCCTATTTGTATTCTTAATAGTAAATCATATTCTTTTGTTATTCAGCCTGATGGAAATAGTCCAGAATATGAAATATGGACTTGTGAAACTGGAGATTTTGATATTAACACTGATGAACAAGTATTCTCAAATCCATATATTGGTGTTATGTTTGTATCAGCTAACCTTCGTAATTGGACTGAATTTCAGAAAGAAGATATTAAATTTAATATATATAGGGCCATATTTAGTCCTTTAAATGGTAGTGCTGTATTTAAAAATGAAGATGATGAATTTTTAACAATTGATGGATTCACAAGAAGTAATACTGAAGTTGGTTTGGATGTTGGTGATATAGTTTATACTGTGAACTCCTCCGTAGATATTTCAAATTCTGAAAGTGTAGTTTCTAACACATTGAACGATAAAGTTTATGGAAGAATACAATACTTTAATGAAGTGAATGGTGAAATTTGGCTAGATTCTTCTACTGCTAATACAACATCTTATTTTTCAAATACTGTAAATCCAACAGTAGCAATTTATAGAATTGTTGATCCTGCAAATACTAGTCAATCGAATGCTACAACTTTGATAACATGGGGTAATGTTATTAGTGTAGATGATTTATCATATCATACTGTTGTTCCTAAGTTTGGTGTAACAACACCTAGTAAGACTTTTATGAGTTATAATATAAAAGGAACATCAAATTCTGATGTCGTTGATGTTGAGTATACTATCGTTGAAAATGATAAAGATTATGAGTTTAATGATTATGAAAGAAAGATTTATTCTAGATCTAATGAAATAAATCAAGTTTCTGGTGATAAAACTCTTGAATATAAATTAAATCTAACATCTTCATCAAAATATGTTTCTCCTGTTATAAATTTAGGAAGAAAAAATAGTCTTTTTGTTGAGAATATAATAAACAATGATTATTGGGATGAAAATACTAGATATGGTAATTCTTTGAGTAGATACATATCTAAGAAAGTTATTCTTGAAGATGGACAAGAAGCAGAGGATTTAGAAGTTTATTTAACTGCTTATAAACCAACTGCTACAAATATTAAAGTTTATGGTAAATTTTTAAATAATCAAGATGGTGAAGAATTCAATACAAAAACTTGGACAGAATTAGAATATGTAGATGGTGGTGAGAATATATTTTCATCAGACACAAATACTAAAAATTTCATTGAATATAAATTCAAAGTCCCCTCAAAGAGAAAGTCTTATTTAACATTAGACAACAATACAGTTGTAGAAGGTGAAACTGCAACTCAAGGAACAAATGAAGGTATAGTATCTTTTGCAGATGGTAATAATGTTATAGTTGAAATGAATAGTGGTATTTTAGATACTGGATCTGTTACATTTTCTATATCTGGTGCTTTAAATATTGTAGAGTCTGAAATTAGAAGTGCTTTTGCTAATACAGGAACATCTACTCCTGTAACATTATCTGGAGCTGTATCTTGTTCTTCTGATAACAATAATTTGTCTGCTACAGAATTTTCATTCAGTGCTAATACTAATGTAGATAATGTAAATGATGTTATTGCCATTTTAGATGCTAATACTTATTTTGAAGTGGGCGATCCACTAATATATAGTGCAAATGGCGGAACAGACTTGACTAATTTAATTACAGGAGGTAAATATTATGTAAGTTTTAGCAATGCTTCTCATATTGCTGTTGCTGAAACTAGATCTGGTGCAAATATAGATTTAACTGCAAGTAGTCTTACAGAAGATCATCATTTTACAGGAACATTTTTCTCTGAAGACTTCACTCCTGGTGATAAAATTAGAATCGAAACGTCTGATGATATATTCTCAATAAAATCTGTAATAAGCGTTACCAATAATACATCTATGACATTAGATACTGGGTTCACACAAAGTAATTCTATTTCAACATATTATATATTTAATTCTGGTGTTGGTGATGGAATAGTAGAGTATGAAAATTCTGATTCTTCTAGATTTGTTGGATTTAAAGAGTTTGCTATTAAGATTGTATTATTAAGCTCAAACCCTATTCGAGTTCCAATGTTAGAAGATGTTAGAGCAATAGCATTACAAATATGAGTGTTTTTTATGGAAAAATATTGTAGACAAAATGATAATAAAGGTGCTATATTGAACACAGATAAAGAAGGGTTGAAAAGATATAAATTATTAAAGAAAAAACAAAATGAAGTAAATGAATTGAAAGAAAGAGTAGAAGGTATAGAAAATAAACTAGACTTGATACTTGAAAAATTAAAATAGAGGTATTATGGAAAATATAAAAGATAAAGAATTTATCCGTGATTATATTAAAAATTTGTGTATCTATAAACCAAGTGAACCGTATATGTATGGTAAAATGGTTGGCACTAGATATGGTAGACAGTATTATTTAGCAAATGGAACATATAATGTAGAATTTTTGAATTGTGTTTGTAGACAGTTTTATAAAATAATTGATGAAGAAGTGGGTCATTTTAATTTTCAAATTACTGGAAGAGAGTGGGCGGCTTTACCATTATTATCTGCCATACCTCTATGGTTATATAATGAAAAAAATATAAGAATAAATTCATTTATGATAAAACGTGAGAGAAAAACATATGGAAGAAATAATTATATTGAAGGTCTTGTAAATAAACTTCCTGTTTTAATTATTGATGATGTGTGTAATTCTACAAATGGATTTTTACATTGCTATAATGTTATAACAAAAACAGAAAAACTTGAAAGTTTGCCTTATATATTTGCAATACTAAATAAATATACAACTGATATTAGTGTTAATTCTTTTGTAGAGGATAGATATTTAAAAAGAGGAATTAAACCCTTAAGCATTGTTAATGGGAATGATATAATATGATAATAAATGAAGAAGATAAAACTAAAATATTGAAAGAATTGTATGACTATATTGATAAACATTGTATATTCAGATGTAATCCTGAAGTAAAATATTCTGAAGCCATTGAGACTGGTAAAATAATATCTAATAAACCTAGTATTGATAATTCAACTATGATGTTTATGTTGAGAAGACTTACTTTTAATTATAAAATGTTAGAATATGTATCTGCTTTGATATTAGATCAAATACTAACAGATGTTAAAAATAAAGACGAATTTGAATTTTTTCAATTAGCTGGATTAGAAACATCTTGTGTTCCTCTATTAACTGGAATACAGTCTATGGCATCTAGATATAAAATGGGAATAAATGTCTTCTCTGTAAGAAAAGAAAGAAAACATTATGGTTTAAATCATATTATTGAAGGCATTCCTGCTAAAAATGTGCCAGTTATATTCATTGATGATACTATAAATGCTGGATCATCATTTACAAGAACAATGGATGCGTGTAAATATGAATTAGATTTATATCCAGCAAATAATGCATATGCTATATGTACTTTTAAAAAAGATCTAACGGTTATAAAATATAGAGATAGAGATATAAATTTAAACTCTCTTTTTAGTGTAAAAGATTTTGATACCAAATATGATCCTGATAAATATTGGCTTCCAGATGATTGTGATAAGAGTATAAATAAAAGACCAGAGTATCAACAGGGAATTCTTTATTAGTGTCTAAAAAAGAGAAGATTAAATGACAATAACAGTAGCAAATACAGCAAAAAGTAAAGAAATTGACAATCTCAAAAAAGAAATTTTTGAGATTAAACAAATGATGTAATTGATTTTAAACAAATTGTGAGGATATAATGAATTTTTTTAAATTGGATAATATTGATTCGTCTGAAATTTTAAAAGAGGTACAACAGAATAATTATCTCTGGAAATTTAATACAAAAAGACAAGACAATATTGAAGTGCAGAGTGAAACTCAGTCCATACCACTAAGAAAAGCTATAGTTAATTCTTCAGTTGATTCCCGACATATTCATGAGTCGGGAGATACGAATTTATATTCTTTATTTCCAAAAATAAAAAAATTTATAAATGCTTTTATTGATAAGTATGAGGGAGAGATAGGAAGAATTCTCATTGTTAAACTTCCATTAGAAAAAATGGTATATCCCCATACAGATGCTGGAGATTATTATAAAATAAGAGATAGATTTCATTATGTCATTGAAGGAATGTATGAATACACTGTTAATAATGAATTAAAAATATTCAAACAAAATGAGTTATGGTATTTTAATAACAAAGAAATTCATTTTACAAAAACGATAGGAAATATTGACAGAATTGCATTAATTTTTGATGTGAAAGATAGTAAATGGAGAGAATTTCATGGATGATGAAAAAAAATACATAGCAAAATACATAGAACAACATTGTATATTATATCCAGAAACTCATTTTTTTGATAAATTGCCAGGAACTAGATATAAAGCCCAATATTATTTAGCAAGAGCGTTATATAATACAGAAATAATGGAAAAAATAGTAGATATTTTTTATGAAATAATAAATGAAAATGTAGGATCTTTTGATTTTCAAATAACAGGAAGACAATGGTCATCAATTCCGTTGCTGACTGCTATTCCTTTGTTATTAAGACACAAATACAATATTAATATCAATTCATTTATGATAAAAAGAGAAAGAAAGACATATGGTATACACAATTATATTGAAGGAATACCAAACGAATTACCAGTTATGATTGTTGATGATATATGCAATTCAACAGATTCATTTGGATTTTGTCATCAAGTATTATTAAGCGAAAATTTAACAACATTTCCATATTTCTTTGCGGTTTTAAATAAATATAAAAAAGACATAGTTCCAAAAGCATTAGAAGAAGATAGATATCTCCGAAAAGGATATAAACCATTAACAATATTAAATGGGGATGATATCAATGTTTCTAGATGAAGATAAAAAACAACAAATTAAAAAAGAATTATACGATTACATTGATACCAAATGTATTTTTAGATGTGATCCACAAATTAGATATGTGGATGGAATTGAAAAGGGACAATTACCAACAAAACATCCTTCAAAAAACCACATGACGTATCAATTTTATTTGAGAAATTTAACACATAATCCTATAATGTTGACTCACATATCAGCAATATTTTTGGATGATTTATTAACAAAAATAAAGAATAAAGAAGAAAATAGTCATTTTCAATTGTGTGGATTAGCAACAAATTCAATTTCTTTAATGACTGCAATCCAAATGTGTGCATTGAAATTAAACATTAATGTAAATGCATTCACTATTAGAAAAGAGAGAAAATCATATGGACTATTTAATCTAATTGATGGGATGCCTACAGAAGCTCCTGTTATTGTCGTTGATGATTTAATAAACTCTGGAAATTCTGTTTCAAAATGTTTAGAAGTTTGCAGATACGAATTTGGACTTATTCCATCTAAAAATACATACTCGATAATAAAAATGAAATCAAACATAAATAAATTCAATTATAATGACAATTTAATTTCAATAAATAGCATTTTTACAAAAGATGAATTTGATTATGCGTATGATCCTGATAAATATTGGCTTCCAGATGATTGTGATAAGAGTATAAATAAAAGACCAGAGTATCAACAGGGAATTCTTTATTAGTGTCTAAAAAAGAGAAGATTAAATGACAATAACAGTAGCA
>Ga0181570_10002139_pt1 | contig 16132 bp, 16 predicted proteins | sample 101ome_18_FD_148667 | JGI IMG/M metagenome (GOLD analysis project Ga0181570, IMG submission 148667) | Coastal salt marsh microbial communities from the Groves Creek Marsh, Skidaway Island, Georgia - 101406AT metaG (spades assembly) | ecosystem: Environmental > Aquatic > Marine > Intertidal zone...
ACCTAAGAATATCTCAGCAAGCTTATATAGCTCAGGACCAGGAGAACAAAGACCAAAAGAAGCCAACACAATAATTGTGACCAGAGCGGTCGAGCAGATGGGTCGCCATAAGGCAACAAATGGATGAGGCGAATTAGCCTCTGCGATTAGCAATTTGTGTCGATATTCTGCCAGCTTACTTTCGTAATCTAATATTCTATCTTGTGCTTTACTTTGTATATTAGCCAGCTCATTTTTTAGTTTCATCTTCTCTTCTGTGGAAGTGTGAAGATCGTCCACTAACTTTGTAGCTGGCTTAAATATAGATCCTATGAAATCAAATAGTCCCATTAATACTTCTTCTTTGATACACCTTTTTTATTAGATCCTATGTTCATACCCATATTACCTAATTGCCACCAGCGTTTTTTAGCTGCTTTAGCAGGTTTATCTACAGTTTCTTGAGATTGTTCTTCAGTAGGTTTTTGTTTTCTAGGTTTATCAAAACTTAGTTTAAATTTAGATACATCATACTTACTCATTTCTTCTCCTTTTTAGTTGACATGTTTAATTTTTCTAAAAAATTTCTATGTTCTATTTCTTTTACAGCAGCTTCCATACTCCCATACTTCTTTCTATTCATCATAACTCCCTTTACAATTCTATCTTCTAATATACCTTGCTCTGCATATCTTCTAGCTTTTTCTTCTCCAAGATAATTTACAATGTAATCCCTTTCTTCTTTAGATCCCATAGAATCTATAATCATATCAATAGCTTCACTAGAAGGTTCTTGAGGATCTGTAATATCTTCTAAAGTACCAGGTCTATCTTTTATAGATACACTACCAAATTCATCTACATCTAATACTTTACCTACTAACCCTGTAGATCCTGAGTCTAATAAAGATCTCGCTTCTTCAGGCAATGTTGAAAATTGTTTTTTTTCTTTTGCTCTTCTATTAGATAAACCTTGGCTAAATTGTCCACCTGCTGTAGTTATATTCATTTTAGATTTTACATTTTCAGCTAAAAGTCTTAATTCCTGCATTTGCTCTTCAGTAGGATTTTTATACTCTCTCTTTTTATTAGCGTATTCTTTTGCAGATCTTATTAAACCAGGCTGATTTCCATAATTATATAAATTACTTATTACAGAGGCTTTTTCATTTTCATTTAAAGCATCTCTATTAGCACCTAATCTTTTAAATTGTTTTTTAGCAAATCTTCCAGATAAGTCTGCATCCATTTCAGGATTATTACTTAATAACTGAGCAAATTGTGAAGAACTTAAATTTTTAGTAGCTTGCTTTTCCTCAGGAGTCATTACAGATTTAGCTGCTCCTTTTGTAATATGAAATACCCCTTGAGTCTGTCCTATAGGCTCATAAGAAGTTATATTTCCTAAATTAGATTCATGCTTTGCTATAGTATGTCCTACTTCTTTAGGTAAGTCACTAGATTGCTGAAATATGTTAAGAAGATCTTTAATAGTCGCCATTAGGTGTACCTTTTTTCAACTTTTTCTTAGCAGCTGCTTTTTTTAACTCTTTATGAGGATCCTTAACTATTATCTTTTCTTTCTTTTTACCAGATTTATTTGCATAATCTTGGGCTGCCATACCCATAACTACTAAAGGCAATACTTTTTTAATCATAATTTACCCCTCATTAAGTATATAATAATTGATGCAATGCACCCTAGCACCAGTAAAATGAAACGTAGGTTTTCTTTAAACCAACTCCATGCAATTAATGGTTTTAGTAGTTCAGTATTTTTATCTACCTTCTCTTCGAGCAAGTCAGTCCTCTTGATATGATATTTTATATCTTGTTCCATACGTATCTGAGATTCACGAATAACTTTAATGTCTTGCTCTAGCTCTTTCATCTTAACAATTCCATTTTCTTAAAGCTTTATTAATCCTGCTATTAGGATCATTAGCTGTTTTACTTGAAGTTAATTTCTTTTTCATTCCTCCCATACGAGAACAAAATGATTTACGTCTATTTGCTGACTTACTACCTGGCTTTAGCTTGCTAGGTTTAGTAGTAACTGCCATCTTTAGTTTACTACCTGGATTAGCTCTTCTATACGAAGCTACACCTTTACGATTAAGTCCTCCACTGGGGCTCTTTCCTTCTTTACGTTGCCATGCGGCTGAGGCTGCTTCTCTAGGAGTTTTCATTAGTAATCCTTTCTTAATTTATCAGTTCTTTTTTGATAAATAACTTGATTCTCAGGTTGTTTAGCATCTTGATTACTAAACATTTGTTCAGGGATCATTAAGTCATCTGCAAATTTAAGCATTGCTGCTCTTCTTTGTCGAGGTTTTAAATTTTTACGCATAAATTTCATAACCTTATCTTGATCTTCTTTAGTAACAGCTTTACCTTCCCATCCAAGTCCAGGGGCAATATATTCTTTAAGTCCTGGAATAGAACTTATTACAGAACCTAAGCCAGCAGAATCTTTTTTACTTAAAGCTTGTTCAAATTTTTCTAAATAGTCAGGACTCTTCATTTCTATCATAGTTCTAATAGAATCTTGTCTAGCTATTACATCTTGTGTATTTCTAGCTATTGGTTGTTCTTTTAAATCTACTTCAGCCCCCGCTTCTAGTACACGCTCGTAAAAAGCAGAAGAAGATACTTGAGAAGCTACCATTATTCTACCAGCTACATCTGCATAAGCGTCTGGATTCTTTTTCATTGCTGTAACAATTTTATTTAATGTTATACTAGCAGCCTTAGTTAATGCAGGGGTTTCTGCTACAGTTCTTAAAGCACCTCCTACTACCACAGCAGGAGCATAAGGTACACCAAACATAGCCATACTTGCCCCAGCAGCCATTGTCATTTTACCAGCTCCATCAACAAATATTTTTCTAAATAATGTTTTACCCTGATTATTTTGCATTTTTTCTCTTAGCAATTCTTTACCTCTAATAAGGTCATGGTATTGCTGACTACTTCCTTTCCATAAATCATATAAAGATTCTTCAACTTCTTCTATAACCTCTCCTGAGGCGTCAGACACTTTTTCAACGCCTCCTTTACCTAATTTATGAGATACTTTACCAATATGTTCATCTATTATATCTGTTAATCCAAAAGCTACTTTCTTTAATTGTTCTCCGTAACTTAAAGCTCCGGATGTAGACCCTTTAGCTCCTATTAATTTATCAGCTTCTTTAAAGTAATCATTTTTTATAGTGTTAAGTAGAGATACATTTAATTCTTTAGGTAATCTTTCAGTTATTCCAAGAGCTGTTTCCATTTCCATAATCTGAGCTATATCAAGTCCTTTCTTAGCCATCTCTGTTCTAAATTTAAGTTGCTCAGGATTAGGCATAGTAAAATCTTCTTGTAATCTTTTCTGCAATTTCTTTTGTAGAGTTCTTTTCGTGGAACTACCTACTTCATGCTCTGCAAAAGGAGCTATAATATCTGTTACTTCTCTGTCTAATCTTTTATTAATAACATTTGCATCAAGCTTTACTACATCTAAATCATCTATAGAAGTATAAATATTATCTAATTTTTTATTTACTTCAAAGGTATTTTTTGTAATAGATTCTAAAGCATTTTCAGCATTTTGCCATATCTTTAATACAGGGTTTCCAGCATTATCTGTATAATTGACCATACGAGTAGCATATTCAGTAATATCATCTGAAATAGTTCCTTTAAAATCTTTTAAAGAATCTGCAAAGAAATTTACAAAACTAGACTCTCCCATTTTATTCGCTACTTTTCCTGCTAACTTAGATGCCCCGGCTCCAGCCGCCCCAGCCCCAGCTCCGATTACACCTCCTACAGCTCCAGCTTCTAACCTTCCTCCAAAAGTCTCTGAATTACTAGAAGCAGCTCCAGCAATAAAGCCTTCTCCTGCCATCGTAGCTAAGGAAGCCACAAGACCTCCACCAGCTTTTGCTACTAATCCTCCTGTCAATAGTCCTGTACCAACTCCCCCGGCAAGCTCCGCAGTATTGTATATTCCTGGATGATCTTTTTCTAATTGCTTTAAATGTTTATTGTAATCTCTCATATTTTTAGAATAACTCTGTTTATATGTAGAGAATACATTATCTATTCCAGCCATTGTTTGTTTATCAAAAGCGTCCATTGCAGCAGGAATACTTTCTTTTACAGCAGTTAATGAGGAAACTACTTCGTCAGCAGCTCCTAAAGAAGCTCCTTGAATTAAACCTTTAGCAGCAGCTTCTAAATTACTAGTAGTGACCTCTTGCTTAGTTTCTTGTTCTAACTTTCTTTGTTCACTTTCATCTACTAAGGCTTGATTGTATTTTTTACGCTTCATTAGCAGACCTCTCATCTGGAGAAGTTCTTCCTTACTAAATTCAGCTAGGTCCTGCTCTGTAAAATTTCTAAAATCAAATTGTTCCATTTAATCCTCTATTCTTTTGTTGCTAAAACTTTGTCTAATTTTTCTAAAAAAGCATCTTCATCTCTTTGAATTTGTCCGACAAATACTTTAGTATCTATATTTTGTAATATAAGATCTATTTGTTCTCTTTTTAAAGGCTGTCCTGAGGCAATAGCTTGCATTAAAGACTGTCCTCCTATGTTAGCCATCTTTTCAAATTGTATCATTTTAGCATTAAACACGTTATCATCATCTTCCATACGAGGTATAACTGCATACAGTCTTCTAGCTTCCTCAGCAGACACTTGAGCCCCAGATATAGATTTTAAGTAGTTTGCTAATAAAGAGTTTGTAGAAGTTCTAAGTTTTACAAAGTCATCAGATACATCTGCTATACCCATTGTTTGAGCAAATCTAGCATATCTTGTAACAAAAGGACCAGTATCTACGCCTGGTTTTAACATTTTTATATTCTCAATGTCTGCTAATACTGATTTGTAAGCAGCTAAAGATTGTATTTGTTTATCAGATAACTGAGCTGCTTTTTGTTTAGCTAAATCAATTCTAGCCTGACCTTGTTCTGTAGAAGCTTCTCTATATGGAAGTACCTGCTTCTGTCTATAAGTCTCACCTTCCATAATGTCTTCAGGACGATCAAATATTTGACCTCCCATAGTCATTGTTCTACCACTATTTTTATCAATCTTTAAAGTCTGTCCTGTTTTTCTATCTACAAACCCGAAGTCGTAACTAGGTTTTACTTTATCTAAGTTACTAAATCTATTTTGTTCAATTTTTAATTGTCTATTAAACTCAGCCTGTTTATCTGCTTCTAACTGCTTTAAAGATTCTGTATATGCATTACTTATCTGAACAGGATCTTTTGTTCCTAAAGCAGCTACTAAACCAGGACCCATATATTGAACTGCTTCACTAAGAGACTCTTTTAAACTAGGTTTTTTAACTTTATTATCTTCCATATATTTATCCTCATTTTTTCATGTCTTGCTCTGATTTTTGTCTAGCTAATTCTGATAACTGGAACAAGTTCATACCTACCTTTATTCTTCTGTCTCTATCAGCATCTACTTGACTTTGAGCAGCTTTAGCTAAAGATGTTTCTAACCCTTGTAACTGGTCTTTAGCAGATTGCGTAAAAGCCTTTTCTTCTTGAGCTACATTTTGAACGACTCCTGCTTGTTCCATTAGATTTCTTTGTTGGGCTTGAACGACAGCGGCTCCTTTAGATCTTCCTGATAGCATTCGTTGACTGCTTCCTGTGCGTCTAGCAGCTTCAGCTAATTGTTGCCTTTGTTGAGAAGACATTGCTTCCTTAACACCTGCTGAATAACCCTTAGTTTGTTCTTGTAAAGATCCTAATACCTCTTTATATTCAGCTCTTAAATCACTTTTAATCTCTTCTTCGCTTTTTATAGGTGCGAGAGCATCTAATAGATTACCTCCTTCAGCTAAATCGGATTCTGATATTCCTAAGTATTGCCCCAAAGTTTTCATAAAATCTTCAGATGTAAATGTACTCATTATTTATCTCCTAATTAAAACTTTTGATTAGATTTAGCTAATTGAGCAGCATGTTCTTGAGCAGTTAGTTGAGCACCTGCTAACCCAATAGCTGTTTTGGCTCTAGAACTTCTTAATCCAGCTTCTCTTTTAATATCATATTCTAAATTTTCTGTAACCATTTTAGATAATTTAGATACAGCGTCTTGTTTATCTTGTAATTGAGTAACCCTCTCAGCCATAGCATTTTGAGCAGAGGCTTTATCAGCTAATCTATTAAAACTACTCTGCATATCAGTAGCAGAAGATTTGGATACCCCCGCAGTAGCTAATCCTTTTATACCTTGACTTTTCACATTTGAAATCATTTTTTTAGATTCTTGTAAAGTAGATAATTTAGTTTCCCCTGTAGCTAGTTTTTTTAATTCTTCTTGTCTACTTCTTATAGGAGCATATTTATTACTTCCTGATTGAACTAAATCTTTTTCTAATTCTGTAGCAGGCTCATATTCTGCAAAGTCAATTAATTTAGTAGGATCTGTATCCTCCTCTCCTAAAGAGTGTATTTCATTCCCTAAAATTTGTTTTAAAAGAGCTGATCTCTTTGTCTTTTTCTGTTCATAAGTATCTCCTTCTTCAACCCCTGCTAAATCTCCCCCAAAAATGTCTGCTACTGACTCTCCCTGGGTTCTTTCAACATAATTATCGTAATATTCTCTAAATTGATTATCAGTAATATCTATTATCTCGTCTCTAGATCCTAAGTCACTTTGGGTCATGTTGTTCCAGTCAGCTATGAAAGCCGCTTCATCCCCATCGTAGTTTGTATCAATGTAATCTTGTCTAATTACAGGATCAGAAAAAATAAGCATTCCCAGAGTTTGCAAACCAGCTATTGCCAAAGCTTTGTTGCCGAGATCACCTTTCTCATACGTATTTACATAAACAGATATAGGATTATAGAAAAAAGCCTCACGCATTTAAATCACCTCAAAAATATTAAAGATACCTTAACAGCATCTGGTCCGTTATTCTTAATATAAAGATACTTAGCTGTCCACTGAGTATCTCCTTTACTTATTACACCATTTCCAGTTTGTCCTACCAGTATATACTTACTTGGAATAGTTGTCAACTTATTTCCTATAGTTACCTCATCTCCTGACGTAATTTCAATATCTTGTACTTCAAAGCTTTCAAAATTATCTGTTAAAGATAATCTACTTAAAATTATTTCTAGCGCCCTTGTAAGAGATTCTAGTGTTTTTGAATTAGATATACCTATTTTCATTCTTTAATCTCCGTTCTAAATGGAGAAGCTACTTCCATAGCATATCCTGATATAAGTATATTTTCATTTATATTATTATTTTTAAACCTTAAAGCAATAGCTTTAGATTTGCCAAATAATTTAGTTTTTATACCTTTAAAATCCCTAGATCCCCAGGCAAACTCTCCCCAAGGAGCTATTCCCCATCCTCCAAAAGCACCTGGATCTAATACTATAGGTCCAATATCTTTGTTATCAAAATTAGATCTAAGATATAAATTTAAGGTAAATTTAGTTCCTTCAAAAGCTTGATTACTATCAGAAGTAAATACTTTTAAACGAATATACTTTTTAAATACAGAAGAATTACCTAAAGAATCCCAAGAAGTTATAATATCTGATTCAATAGGTTTATTAAAATCGGAAAAAGAAGATTTGTCTGATGCATTTTTAAATATATTTAATTCTATTTTACCTTCTGTTCTACTTATAAAAAAAGTTTCTTGATTATGTCTTACTACTCCTCCAGACATATCTATATTATCCCACTCAGACCAGCCTCCTGTAACAACATTATACACTAGTAATTTACTGTCCATAGTAGAATTAAATATACCTTCTGTAGTTAGTTCACTCATTACAGCAGTATCTTGAATAGGTATGAAAAAACCTATAACATCTTGATCAGCATTAAAAAAAGATACTGCTCTTTTTCTATCAAATTTTTTATTTAACACTAGTGGTTTTATAGTTTCACTCATTTCTGTTGGGTAAGATAGCTGTGTGTTTGTAGATAAAATAGCTTCCTCTGATAAGAATGTTAAAGTACCTTCCCATTCTTGCAAACAGTTTGAAGATAAAGTTCCTTGTTCTCCTTGAGCTGTTAAATTATCTTTTTTAAGATATTGTACACCTACTGTAGTAATATCTCCTGATAAAACTGATACAGAATGTTTATTAAACACCATTAAAGTTTCTCTCAGAGTTTTTAGTCCCGTAATATTGGTACCGTTAGATCCTGGCATTAAGACTGAATTTGAGTTATTAGGAAAATATTCAGATCCGATTTCTCCAGTGATAAAGTTAAATTCAGGTAGGCTGTAAAACACTTCATTAGGGTTTTCTTCTGTGCCAGCTAATACAAGACACCCTTGATGATTAGTTATAAATTTTGCCTTAGGAGGTAAATCATGTCTACCTTCTGCATAATCTGCTGTAGTAATAAAATCATTTGCATTTATTTGTTCATCACTAACAAAATCTAAGTATTTAAGACCGTAAGTAGCCGTCTTGTCATTATTTATAATACTATTACTTAAATTGTAAATCCATGTGGTACTGTCAAAAGGGTTTACAGCGTCTATAGTAACATTAACGTAATCTTGAGCATCTTGAGGTAAAAATCCTAAAGAAGCCCACTGAGCTGCACTAAACTGATGAGTAAGGGTATCGGTATTAATTTTATAAAAGGAAGAGGCAGCTAACACATCTTCTGTAGTAGTATGAGGAGCCCTCCATAATATCATTTTAATATTATCTAAATCAAACCCTGTTCCAGGCAATACAGTTGTTAAATCTATCTCTATTAAATGTTTATGAGAACTATTGTGCGTATTTCCTGCTAATGTAGCTACTGGAGATTGTGTTGATTGTATAATATTTCCATTATTGTCTTCATGTAACAAAGTCATCATGTAGTACGAAGTAGTAGCCTGGTCACTATCTTCCTCAACACCTATATTAAAAGAGGATACTTCAGCAGAAGTTGTCGCTGTTATAGTTCCTGCCTGAGGCAGTCCTGCTCTATATATTTTACTACCGTCATACTTACATATCTCATCAAACCCTGTGGCAAAGTATATACTAGAGTTTAAAACAGTAGTGGATACATTTTGAAAATCATCACTTCTATCTACAAACTTTTGATGTAGGTTCTCAAAATAATCATAAGTAGTATCTCCTTTAGTAACATCAGCTTCTCTAAAATATCTTAAAGATATTGAGCCTCCGTCTTTAGGTATTATTATTTTATCTTGAGGTATTATAAAACATGCTGGTATATCTGCTATAGATGTATTAACAGGAGTAGTTGGAGTTATATCTACGTGATCTAAAAGAATTATATATTGCTTTAAATCATCAATAGTTATAAAATCAGTTATAGATTGTGTATCTACAACTACTAAATCTTCGCCATCTATTATAGTCCTTTCAACAGAAGTAGCTGAAGTAAAATAATTATTGGTAGTAGGAGTGTCTGAATGAGTCCAATAAAAAGGTATATTTGTATTATTTGAGATTATATCAGTAGTCTTTCCGTCTGTAACAGCAAATACTGACGCCCCTTCCTCTAAAGAGCTGCCTTTTATACTTAAAGATACTCTACCATTGTCTCCATGCGATTTAAAATTAAAATAAGCATCACTAGTTTTTGTAAAGTAGTTCCATTGCCCTACTACAGTATCACTATCTCCGTCTCCAAATAAGAAAAAAGTATCATAATTTGTTGCCAGCATCTCAGATATAGCTGTAGTTCCATCTGGAATAGATGTACCTGTATAATCAAATACTGGTTTAGCTACATCTTGGGAGGGAAAAATCTCTTGATTAGCAAAAGCAAGTACATCTATAGCCGTTCCAAACGCATTACTCTGACCATTATAATCATGTCCTAAACGCACTCTAGATATAGTTTTACCTCTAAAATCTAATTCGTCCCAATTGGCTCCGTTATATGCTGTAAAAGTACCTTGCTCTCTTGTTGTAGAGTCATTTATAGCGGCTCTAGAATGTTGCATTTGATAAGAGTATCCATTAGGACCCATAGACACAGCATATTTAAAATAATGCTGTAAACCGCTATCTCCTATACCGACATTCTGCTGCCTAAATCCAACTTCATTTGCTCCCGATTGCCATCTCTTTTCAATGCCATCAGATCCTTTTTTATAATATAAGTATCTTCTTTGACTATCACCAGAAGAGTATATATAAGAGCCATCTTCAAAATCTATTCTAAAAAATTTACCTCTATCAGCCCAGTCATAATATCCTGAGTTAGCCGCTACATAAAAAGATATACCTTTTCTAAAATCTAAACTAGAAAAAATATTATTGTCAGCTTCCCACCACCATTGATACCCTCCTAAACCATAATTTATAGAATTCTCAATTCTAAATGTATGCGTCTGAGCTGGTACTGGTACGGTTATAGTGTCTGTGGCAAATCTTTCTTCAGTTATAATAATGGTTCCTGGATTATCTATACTTTCATCTCCAGATCCTATATCTATTGCAACACCTGTAGTTCTAGACTTAAAAGTATATTCTAATCTATTATCTTCGTTAGGCAAGAATGAAAATATAACATCATCATCAGCACTGTTATTGGTTAAAATTAACTCTTCCTCTACTACCTTTTTAAGATTCTTGTTCATCACAAGTAATTCATTTGAAGGAGCATAAGAAGCTATTCCTAATTCATTCTCTAGTAAAGGTTCTCCACTAGCAGGTATATTTGAAGCTATTTTATGAAATCCTTTTCTTTTATTTATAGCTCCAGACGCTCTAAAGGCAATATTTTTAAATTCATTAAAATAACCTGGCTTATCTATTAAATCAGATCTTCTTTTTTCAAGTCCTTTAAAAGATTCTACAGTAGCTGTTATTCTATGATCTATACCCATTAATAACTCCAATCATCCCAGCTATTTAGCTCAGGAATTAACCTTACATCGTCACTTACAGCAGCATAGCTTTCAACTATCTCTCTAGCCATCATAGTTAATTCTGAACTTGCTTCATTACTATCCATGCTAGAGTCTCTCTTAAGAATTTTAAAAGCGCAATAAGCAATCATATATCTTTCTACAGACTTATCAAAATCACCGTGAGTAGATGTATCTAATCCTCCTACTAGGTAATGATCTTTTTGTATAGAAGAATCTTCTTCTGATAGAGTATGAGATTCCAAAGTTATAAAGGTAGAAGATACATCTTTTAAAGGTATATTTTTAGCTATGCTTTTACCTCTTTTATCTACTACACAAACATACTCATGCTCAGATAGAGAATCTAAATCTATTTCTTTAGCTTCTATTGCCCATGTACCAGAAGAGCTTACCTCAGCAGAGGAAGTAATTTTTCCTCTTCTTAAATCTAATTCTCTTACACGTTTTACATAAGTAACTCTTATTTTACCTAAAGACTGTGGTTGAGGTGTTAATAAGATTTCTCCATCTTGTCTAATATACCTTATAGGAGCACTACTTACACCAGGAGTTCTTCTTTTTAAAGAATCTTGCTCTATAACGTAAAAATCTTCAGTCTTTCCTGTAGCACTATATTCCACATTAATTATCTTATTATTAAGATAACAATCACTAGGAAGATCATATCTTTCTTGTCCTGGAACAGCCTGAATAAGTTTTTCAGCAGTAAATACGTCAGGACATTTTTGAGTAATTAATGCTTGAAGATTGTGTTGAGCATCGTTTAAATACTGCAAAAATTCTGAATCTTGAATACCAGTAAAATCTGTTACTTCTTCATTCTCAGTTTGTCTACGTACCTGATCTATAAGGTATTTTACATATCTCATTTATACTCCTACAGATTAGACATTAAATTAGAAAAAGCCGATTGTCTCTCACTACTATGAGATTGCATTAATTGCAATTCTCTAGCTTGCTTTTGTTGTTTTTTAAGTTTTTCTTCTAATTCTTTTTGCTTTCTTTCAGCTTCTTTCTTTTCTTTACGACTATTCATCATACCCATTAAAGCTGTACCTGCTCCTACAGCTAATCCTACAGGACCTGCTGCTGCTCCAGACATCATAGAAGCTACTTGCATACCTGCTCCAGCCCCACCCATTATAGCTTGCATATCATTTTTAGCGTTGGCAGCTTGCATCCCCATAGAAGTAGCAGCCATGATTCCTTTAGCATCTCCTGTAAAAGATAAAGAGTCGCCTGCGGGAGGTTGCTGATCTGGAAAATCTATAGCATCTTTTTTAGCGGCTGTTTCTAGCCCTTTAACAGATCTATCTATATTTTCACTTTGCAAACTAGCTTGTGTAGCTACTTTATTTTTCTTATAAGCATCTAGTACAGATTGTGCCTTAGAGGTGCTCTTTGCTACGTTTCCTGAAGCATCTGCTACTCCAGACTGTTGTCCAGAACCATCTACTAAAGGGGCTCCTTTTATTGGAGGTGCGCTTACTTTAAGTTTTTTAGCTACGGCTGCTTTTTGTAGTCCTTGAGGAGAAGGTGCTTGAGGTGATTGAGGTGCTTGTCCTCCACCTTGCTGTTGCTTCATAAATTCTTGATACTCTTTAAAATCAGCTTCGCTAGATTGATTTCTTCCTTTACTTTTTTGATATTCTTCAAAAGTCATTTTGCTCTCCTTTTAGTCTATTTTCTTAATATTATAAGTAACGCCTATTACGTGACTATTAGAATCATTATCCTGTACAGTTACTCTTACTTGATCATTAGCGGTTAAACTTAAAAATACATCTCCTGTAACTAAATTTTTTTCATCAGAAGTGTAAATAAAATGACTTAAACTAGTTCCTACATATACTTTAATATTGGAGGAAGTAGAGGCACTTGAAAAAGTAGCACTTATATTTAGTAAGTAATAACCTGTAGAAGGTGTTATAAATCTTTGTGTGGTAGTATAATCAACTAAACTACTAGGATCATACAAAGCGTTTGTTTTAAATACATCTCTTTCCTCTGTAGGAGAGGCGATATGAGAAACATTATTTTTTGTAGCTGCCAATACTGTTAAATTACCTGATGAAGAAGAAGATTCTAAAGTAGTTACTCTTGAATCTAATCCAGATATGTCAGAATCATTTGAAGTTATATTAGATTCTGCTGTAGTTAGTCTAGAATCTAAAGCAGATATGTCAGAATCATTTGAAGTTATATTAGATGCATTATCACTAGCCGCAGTTTCAATAGCGGCTATTCTATTTTCTAAAGAGATTGTTAAGTTAGCACTGCTTATGAAACCTACTTGAAGTACATCATTATGTATCTGTATGGTTGCATTGTCTACGTTAGCTTGTAAAGCTCCTGTGGAAGAATTCTGCGTTAATCCATTTCCTGCTACATCAGAATTTATATTATATGCTCTAACGCAATCTCCTGCGAGATTACTATTTTGGACAGCTCCATCTGCTAACTGAACAGTAGTTATTCCATCTTGAGCTACTTTTAATTTATCTGTAAATATATCAAAATCTAAAGTAGATTCATCTATATCAACAGTTAAAGCATTACTACCGTCCCTAGTTAGCCCAGCCCCCGTAACATCTGCATTTAACTTATTTGCAGTTACTGCTGCGTCTTGGATTTTATCCGTAGTAATAGCGTTATTAGCAATTTTTGGAGTAGTTACAGAGCCATCTACTAAAGCTTCGGTACTTATTTGAGCGCCATTACCTTGTCCTGTATGATCATGGGTACTAATTGGTATAAAACATAAATTTTTTATGTCCTGATCCCAATCTAACTCTCCTCTCGAAGGAATTACAATTAATAATGTATTGGTATTAGAAGACCCTATTTGTTCTGCCATAATTAACCCTTTCTAGAATGAATAGTACATACAGTAACAGAGCCTCCTCCAGCACCGATGTCTATTTTAGCTCTTATGAATGCAAATAAATTTATAGAATCGCTTAAAGATTGTACAGAATCTGCTGAAAAAGCATCCAGCTCATTAATTGCATACCAATCTGTTTTATTATTACTCATTTCAAATCTTACTGAAAATTCCCCTGTTCCGTTTACTTCAAAGAGTAAAGCTTTTACATCAGGTTTCATCAGTAAAACTTCTGTTATAGAGTCTACAGTTACTGGCTGTGAAATAAGTGATTGATTAGTATTTGTTATCATATATTCTCCTATGTTACTTTTTCGTTTTGTTGTGGCGTAGTAGTTCCGTATGTAACTTCTTGCTGTATAGTATCGTCTGTGATATTTGAAGTAACAGATCCTGCATCAGCCTGTTCTTCTAGTTCATGATACAATCCTACAGAACAAGTTCCACCTACTGAGCCAGCGTTACCTATTTTTACTCTTACAAATGGTAATAAATTAACATCGATTATAGCTGTGGTACAATCTCCTGACGTAGCCGTACATTCAAATTCACAGTTAGAACCGGAACTTAGTACGCAAGGACACCAATTTATGCCATCTGGACTCATTTCTAAACTGATTTCTACTGTACACCCATCACAAATTGCTGTCAAGATATAATTATCAGTATCTCCATTTAATGTCATTGTAGGACTATAAGCGTAATTTCCAGAACCTACTATATTTGCCTCTGCAATGGGATTTCCATCTGCATCAACTAACCCAGTAGCAGTAGCGCTTATAGTAAATCCACTTAAAAACATACTTCTATAATTAGATGCCATTTTTACTATTCCTTTACTCTAAAGTTAATTTGAGCTTGTGTACTGCCAGCCCCTAAATCACAAGATCCGGCTCCAGTAAACTTTACTCTTAAATATTTTAATATTGGCGAAGCCATTTGCTTCAGATTACATATACCTGCCTCAATACCTTCTACTACAACTTGAGGAAAACTTATTGATACTCCTGCTGCCCCTGTTGTTTCAGTATTTTCTAGATAAATTGACTCTGGTGTAACTGTCATATCTTGTCTATCAGCAGTAACAATACCAAAAGCAGCAATATCTCTAGCATTTATACTGTCATCATGATCTCTAACGTCATTTATAGTGATAGAGCAATCTCCTGGAGTATCTCCCCATCTCCACCAGCCTTCTAGCCCTCCATTAGGATTAGTTGAAGCATCATATCTTTCAGGATTAATCCACTGATTTCCGCCTGAAGCCGACCCGATTTTTTCTGGGTTTAATAATGGGTAAGGAACGCCTTCTGGATAATCTGTTCCAGATCCTCTATTTGTTAGAGCCGTTGTATTACCGTATATAGCAGCTGGTTTCTCTGCATTAAAAGCAGTAGTTAAAACAGAAGTACCTGCCTGATCTACCCACCAACAATCGCTGTGAAAAGATGTTTCGTCAACAGATCCTTGAAAAGCATTTATGTTATCAACACCTGTAACTTCATGAATACCTGCTGAAAATTGAGCATGTGGTTTATACTCTTCTTCAGTATTAGAAGTCTCATATTTTAAATGTCTATTGTAAATATTGAAGCCTACATTGTAAGTTGTAGAACTATATGTATCAGTTATTGTAGTACCTAATCCGTCAATGTAATCTGCTCCAGATCCGTCCTTTATACCTGTCAAAGCCTGTCCATCAAAAGACATACACCAGTTAAAAGGTAAGCTTTGAGCTGGACCAGGACCAAACTTTACAACATCTCCTTCGGCAACATTGTCTCCTGCCAAATCATTATTTCCCCTATATGATAGAACTACGTTATGCCACCCTCCATCACATAAGTCAATAGTTTCACCTGCAATAGTTTGAGAACATTTCCATAATGCTACGTGCTCCGCTTGTTCTTCAAATCCGTTAAAAGATAGACAAAGAGCTGTATCTTGATCTGCTGTAGATACCCATTCATTTGTTGTAAAATTAAAAGATTTTGTTAAAGATAATGTCATTGCATTACCATTTATGGTATCTTCTACTAAAGTAGCTCCGTCTGCATTAACTTGCTGAGATACTAAGGTATTACTACTTCCATCTTGATATTGTAAATGATAATTATTACCACTTAAATCATTTTCTGGGTTTACAGTATCATTCAATTGCCACCATGCTTCAATAGCTAAAGGATTTACACTAGGTAAATTTTTAAGATTTCTAACATGTCCATTACTATATAAGTGAGATATAGCTTCTGTACTAAGCGCTTCTGAATGTACGCTCCAGTTAGATAAGGTAGCGTTTAACTTTGAAGCATCTGTACTAGCTGGACTTGCTGCATTAGCGTTGTGTTGTCCGTCTC
>Ga0181570_10002155_pt1 | contig 16034 bp, 10 predicted proteins | sample 101ome_18_FD_148667 | JGI IMG/M metagenome (GOLD analysis project Ga0181570, IMG submission 148667) | Coastal salt marsh microbial communities from the Groves Creek Marsh, Skidaway Island, Georgia - 101406AT metaG (spades assembly) | ecosystem: Environmental > Aquatic > Marine > Intertidal zone...
TCGATCGGGTGAGATCCCCGATCGATCCGAAGACATCGTTCGATTCGATCGATACAAAACGTCTTTGATTTCGATCGAACCCGCGCGCGGGTCGGGGCTGGGAAAAACGGACCCGCGCGATGTGAGTCGTGATTGACGAGTCATGAACCGCGGACTTTGGTATGGGTAGATTTCCCGCGCGAACGCGCGTTCGCTCGGTTCCATCGGTTCCGTCGCTCGGTCGTTCGCGCAGTGCGCGACGCGAAGCCGCGTTCGCTCGCGTCGTCGACGTCACCGATCGCGGCGAGCGCGCGCCGAGTCCGTGGTTTCGTTTCGTCGACTCGTTCGATTGATTCCGATTCATTCCGATTCATTCCGATTGATTCCGATTGATTCTGGTCGATCCGCTCGACGCGGCTTTCGGTCGAACGCGGGCGCTGGCGTGGATGCGGGGCGTCGGGACGACGACGACGACGACGACGACGACGACGACGACGACGACGGCGATGATGATTCGTCGGAGAGGAACGGTGTTGGCGCCGAGGCGGCTGGCGCGGGCGCTGAACGCGGCGAGAGGGCGGAGGAGCGAGGCGGATGAGCGGCGGCGTTTTCGAGCGGTTTGGAGCGCGATGCGGGAGGACGAAGGGACGGGGGATGCCGCTCGGTCGAGCGGAACCGCGTCGACGTCGAGTCCGGGTGGGTCGGATGACGTCCGTCGGCTCGCGGCGGGGTTGTCGAGGTTGTCGTTGAGCGGGAACGCCAACGCGACGAGAGGTTTCGCCTCGCAGGCGGCGCCGTTGGAGGACGGAGGGAACGGCGAGGCGGCGGCGGCACTCGTCGGGGTCGATGGAGGGAGAATTCGAGGTGAGATTAAGCGCGTGACGTTTCACTCGAGAGAGAATGGGTACACGGTGGCGCGCATGGAGGTGGATGGGTCGTGCGAGTTGCCGCCCGGGGCGTTGGCGACGCCAAAGCGACGAAGAAAAGGAACCAAGCCGACGCCCACGGTGACCATCGTCGGGACGCTTCCGGGCGCGAGCGAGGGACAAATGCTCGAAATCACCGGAACGTGGAGAGAAAACGTCAAGTACGGCGTCGAGTTTGTCATCTCGGGCGCGCCGAAGGAGTTGAAACCTTCGAGCGAGGACGGAATGCTTCGGTACTTGAGCGGCGGAGCGCTTCCTGGATGCGGCAAGGTTACAGCGCAGCGACTCGTCGATCATTTTGGCGTCAACCTGATGGATGTGCTGAATGCTCCCGATGCGGCGAAGAAGCTCGTCGCGTGCGATGGGATCGGCGCGAAGACGGCGCTCAAGCTCAAGACGAATTGGGACGAGAGCCGCGGGAAGAGAGACGCCGCCGTTTTTCTGGAGAAGCACGGCGTGCCCGTCGCCCTGGCACAACGCGCCGCCGCGCAATACGGTCCGATGACGGAGGATCTGATTCGGGGCAACCCGTTCGAGACGCTCGGAAACGTTCGTGGCGCCACTTTTCATCGCATCGACGCGCTGGCTTCTCGCCTGGGCAAGGCGCCGGACGATCCGGCGAGACTCGGAGCAGCCATCATCGAAGTGTTGAGCGCCTCAGCCGTGAGCAGCGGACACACGTATTTACCGTGGAGCAAAATCGTCGAAGGTGTCAAGGCGCTTCTTGGGCAATCGACGCGGGTGGACGAGCTCAGCATGCAAGCTGCGGCGGATGAGATGCGACGCAAGGGTGAAATTCGCGTGCAGCGCTTGCCAGACGCCAACGCGACGACGACGTCTGGCACGATTGAGCTCTTCGATGGAGATTGGAGCGCTGCCGCCGTGTACACGAGCGCGATGCACAGCGCCGAAGTCGCCATCGCGTCGGACATTACGAACCGTATGAGGCGCGCAAACATCAAGGTTGATGCGGCGCGCGTGGAGCGTTGGCTCGAAGCCGCCGCGCAAAAGGAAGGATGGAGAACTTTGAGCAACACGCAAAAGGACTTTGTGCGTCTCGCGCTCGAGTCCCCGGTCACCATTCTCACCGGTGGTCCCGGTACCGGGAAGACATTTGCGACGCACGTCATCGTGCGACTATGGCGCGCGATGGGCAAGAGCGTCGTGATGTGCGCGCCGACGGGCCGAGCGGCGCAACGCCTGATGGAAATCACGACGGCAGGCCGAGACATTGCCAACCCAATAGCGAGCTCTACGATTCACCGTTTGCTCGAGTTCAAGGCGGCGGATGCTTTAGAGGGAATGGAGGACGACGGTCCGTTGCAAGCGCTGTCGTACAAGGGACGGTTCTTCCGAGACGCGAAGAATCCCATCCAAGCAGATGTCGTCGTCGTCGACGAGAGCTCCATGCTCGATTTGCCGCTCGCCGCGGCTCTTCTCGCCGCGGTTCCACCCAAGGCACAGGTTGTCTTCGTCGGCGACGCCGATCAGTTACCTTCAGTTGGGCCAGGAAGCCTCTTGCGGGACATGCTGAACGCGCACAACGTGCCGAGCATTGCCTTGACTGATATTTTCCGACAGGCGGCGGCGAGCGGCATTGTGCGAGCGGCGCACGCCATCAACTCGGGGGCTTTCCTCCCGAGTGACATCAGAGAGCAGCGGTACGATCCATCGCTGAACGAACTTCGAGTCATCGCTTCGCCAGATGCCGCGACTGAGGTTCCGAGCGATCCCGAACTCAAACCGGATTGTCTTTGGGTGAGCCTGCCGAGCGAGACGAATGCCAGCGTCGAGGCGGTGCTCGAGCACGTCTTGACGGATATCCTTCCCGAGCGTGGATTCACCTCGAACGACTTGCAAGTGCTCTCACCGATGCGCAGAGGCGTCGCGAGCACGGGTTCGTTGAACAACTGGCTCCAAAAATCTCTCAATCCACACTGCGAGAGCAAGGCGGAGGTTACCGTAGGTAGCTTTTACGGCGACATTACCTTTCGCGAGGGCGACAGAGTGCTCCAACAGCGCAACGATTACGACAAGGAAGTATTCAATGGCGACTTGGGAATCATCCGCCGCATCGAAGACAAAGACGGCACCGCCACCGTGAGTTTTGGTGCCGACTTTAAGGAGGTTTCTTACACCAAGAGCGAGCTCCGCGACCTCATTCCGGCGTACGCCATGACAATTCACAAGGCGCAAGGCAGCGAATACAAAGCCGTCGTCCTCGTCCTCACCAACGCCCACAAACCTTTGCTCAGGCGAGAACTCCTCTACACCGGCGTCACTCGCGCAAAGGAACTCTTGGTCATCATCGCCCCGCGCTCTGCGCTCTCCTCAGCCATCGACGCGCACGGCGTCGACCGTCGATGCACGGGTCTCGTCGACAGGCTCTCCGCGCCCGTCGCCGCGCGTCCATCCAAGCTCAACAACCCGAGATAGATTGCGCGTGCGTGTAATATTTAAAGCGATCCATTTCGCGACGACGACCGCGACGATCACGCGTTTCAATTCCGATTTTAAACGCGCGCCGACGGATAGTCTTCGACGCGAGCCGAAGACGAAGACGCGCGAGGGGGGTTCCTCCAATCCATGGAAAACGAGAGCCCCTCCCATCTGACGAGTTAATGACTCGTCACGCAGCACTTCGGTCTAAATCCGCGTCAGCGACTCGACCACGACGCGGCGCCTCACACCGACGCGCATCGTCGTCGTCACCCGCGCGGTCACCGCGACGCGCCCACGGACGGCGAGGTTTGTGTCGCGCGCGGTACCGACGGCGACCGATCGGTCGGTCGACGCGCGTGGACGTGGACGCGGTGGAAGCGTGTGTGTGCGCGTTCGGTTCAACACTGGTTCGAAATTGCAAAGCGGTTCGTTTGATTCGTTCGTGAGGGCGCGATGCGATCGATGGTTCGGGCGTCTACGGTGCGTGGGACGACGCGGGTAGTGTTGGATGCGTTCGCGAGGCGAGGGTTCGCGGCGGAGGTGAACGCGGCGGCGACGAGGACGCCGGGCGGGGCGGGAGGAGGGGAGGGAACGTCGGGCGGAGCGACCGCGACCGCGACGGCGAATGCGGAGAGAAAGACGGATGGGGCTGGGACATCGGCTTCGGCGTTTGTAAGTGAGGCGGCGACGGCGGCGGCTTCGGCGACGGCGCGCGGGAAGACGACGGGGAGAAAGCTCGGGGAGAGGTTTGGTAAGGAGGTGGTGGATGATATTTACCGAGGGAGTTTTCGGAGCCAGACTGGGGTGAGTTTGAAGTACATGCTGGACTTTGGTTCGCAGCCGATACATCGACAACTCATGGTGAGCGCGCAGTTTCTTCACAAGGAGCTACCGGTGCGATTAGCGCATCGAGTGGCGGAACTGGAAAACTTGCCGTTTGGTTTGAGCGACATGTCGCAGGTTCTCGACGTGCGAGATTGGTACGTCGAATCTTTCACCGAACTTCGGACTTTTCCTCCGATTGAAAACATGGAGGATGAAGAAAAGTTTACGCAGTTGCTCAAGCGAATTATGGCAAGGCACGAAAATGTGGTGCCGATGATTGCGCGCGCGGTTCTCGAGCTCAAGGAGCAGCTCGAGGCGCAGCGCCCAAAGGAGAACAAACCCTCCGGCTTCAGGCGCGGTGGTACATACGCGACGACGGAGCTCAACGAGTTTCCGGAGGTTCATCAGTTTTTGGATGGGTTCTACATGAGTCGCATCGGTATGCGGATGCTCATCGGTCAGCACGTAGCACTCCACGATCCGCCAAAGGAGTCTTACATTGGATTGATTTGCACCTCTCTGAGCCCTTTGGAAGTGGCGCGCGACGCCATCGCAGACGCTAGATCTATTTGCATGCGCGAATACGGAGACGCCCCAGAGGTTGAGCTTTTTGGCGAAGAAGGTTTCACGTTTGCCTACGTGCCGGGCCATCTTCACCAAATGTTGTTTGAGCTCATCAAAAACTCTCTGCGCGCCGTGAGTGACAAGTATATGAATAGCGATACACCACCGCCACCGATCAGGATTGTCATCGCTGAAGGGGCTGAAGACGTGACTATCAAAGTTTCCGACGAAGGTGGTGGCATTCGTCGAAGTGGTTTGGCAAAGATTTGGACGTATCTGTACAGTACGGCGCGAAGTCCGTTGAAGGACATGGATGCCGACTCCGCCGGACCAGTCGTTTTGGCTGGTTACGGCTACGGTCTTCCGTTGTCTCGCTTGTACGCGAGATACTTTGGAGGTGATTTGCAAGTGCTATCCATGGAAAACTATGGCACGGACGCATACTTGCATCTCAATAGGCTAGGGAACATGGCTGAACCTCTGCCCTAGCGCTCGCAGGCTAGAATGTATTTTTAATTTTGAAAACCAGCCACGACGTTCGTTGATTACGTTTACGTATTGTTTTTTGTATTTACATCCTAGGAAAGTGTCTACGACAAAGTCCGGGATTCGTTTTTGGACGAGCGCAACGCTTTCAAAAACCGCGCAACGCTCCGAATACTACCGGTACGGGCGCCCTCGAAAGGACGGCTTGTTAAACTCCTCTAACCCATGGCGGAGATGTGGCTCTTCAGCCTCGCCTTTTGCTGCTCGTTGCAGTGATGCATGAGCGCGCGAAGCAAGTCGCGCGGCAAGATGGAGTCGCTCGAGCCGCGACTCGTAGCCGTGGCGGCATGGCGATCGAAGATGTTGAACACCATACCGAACGCCGCGCCGAAAGCCTTGTGGGTCGTCGGCGATATCTCCAACAAGTGTGCGCGCTCGAGAGCGGCAGAGAGCGCGGAGACGAGAGCCGAGGTGGTAGAGCTCGCAGTCGTAAGTGGGGCCAGCTGTTGCTTGGCTTCGGCGACGCTCATACCAGTCGCGATCGCACCGAGCGTACCCTCAACGGCGACGCCGTTCATCAGTTGAACGCAATCCGCGGCGGCACGGAAGAGAGCCTCAGCGCTCGGGTTGTTGGAAGCGTTCTTGCCACCCAACAACATGCCGACGTTACGCAAGATTGCCCAAACGAGAGTCGCGGCGGCGGCCGATCCGAGAGGGAAGCGCGGAAGAGCCTTGGCGAGCAAAGTTCTACCCTTGGCGAGAGTCACGATGCGCTGGAAGACGCCGTCGTGCTCCGCCCCGCCCACCGCGAGCACGGGAACGGAGGGCAATCGAAGCGTGCTGACCAAACCATCCAACAGAAAGGTGCGGCGCTTCTTCAAGTCTTCCTCCGTTTCGCTCGGTCTACCCTCCTCGAGCTGGCGATCGATATCATCCACGTCCAGCAGCAAGCACATGGAATCCTCAATCATGATGCGCGCCGCCAAGAGCGGCTCTTGCTCCAAACGCCTCTGCGTACCCTCTTCAGCCGTCTCGTTGTCTTCGCCAGTCGAGCCGTTACCCGACGACACGTCCAACAATGGTTTTGGGGATCTGATGTTCCCGAAAGGCACCTTACCGAGACCAGCCAAGCCGGGCACGAACGTCACCGGTCCTCGCGCCTCCTTTTCGTGAGACGCGAGCTCTCGCAAAGTTTCAGGGCAGAACGGCTCCCTCAACTTGGAAGGATTGTTACGGCGCAACCAACACTGATAAAAGTAATCGTGTTCGTACGCCGTTCTGTCTTGTGGGTGTGTAGCGCTCCATTGAATACGAAGAATCGTCTCAATCTCATCATTGGCCATGTACTTGCCGTTGTAGTGCGGACGACCTCGCGGACGCTGTTCTCTCGGTCTTCTGCCCTGCGCTCTCGGCTGACCGCTCGGCATCGGCGCCGACGGCATTTGCGGCGACGCACGAACACCGGGCATGCCCGGCACATCCATCGGAATCGCGTGCGCCATCGGACCGTCCGCCCACTCAGGAATTTCTTCACCGCGGTACTTTTGAGGCGGCGGGCGTCCCATCCCCGGTGGCGGTCCCATACCTGGCGGCATCCCCGGCGGCATCCCCGGCGGAATACTCGGTGGCATCCCCGGCGGCGGTCCCATCCCCGGTGGCGGTCCCATCCCCGGCGGCATCATCATGCCTCCGAACGGCGGGCGCGGCACTTGCGGAGCGGGCGCGTACGCTGCTCGTTCCAGTTCCTCCGCCGTCTTCGTCCCCACCGGCGGAGCCGTTCCATACTGCGGCAACAAATCCGACGGTCGCAGCAATCCTCCACCACCGCGTCCCGCCATCATCGCCTCCTCTTCTCGCGTGCTCATGATGTGCACCTCCTCTTGCGGTCGCTCGAGCGAGAGCGTCGATAGATCGTCCTCCAAGTCGCCGCCCAGTTCCCCCAAAAGCGACGGGTCCGCCGGCGCATCGAAAAACCCACTGCGCGCGAGAGAGAAATCGTACATCGGCGTCGTCAGTCACGCGCTCCATCGCGTCGTCCGCGGATCGAATCATCGCGTCGTCCACGGATCGAATCCCATGAAAATCAAAGTGTACTAGGGCGCGATCCACGCATCCATCGTAGTCGTCCCCGTCGATCGATCGGTCCAACGCGCGTCAAAACCGATCGAGTCGCCGGAGAGTGGGACGCGCGCGCGTCGTCGTCGTCGTCGTCATCGCACCTCATCGTATCGCGTCGCCGGTGTCGTTCGCGCGAAACGCGCAGCGTTATGACGCGTTTTCGTTCTGAAGGACCCGGGTTCGCGATGGTTTCGTTTATGGCGTATTGTGGGGTTTTAAAGGCGATATGCTAGTACACGAGGGTTTAGGGTTTACGATACGTTTCTTGCGTGTGTCGGCACCGCATCACTGCGTCGAGGCCCGCGTCACTCCGCGTCGCGGGGCGCGCCGTGGATTGATTATTTCGCGGAGGCGTCCGTTCGCGTCGTTCTCGTCGAGAAGACGCGCGTGTCGGGCAGGGATCGGTAGCCAAAGCCGTCGGGTCGCCGTCGGTCGCGTTTGGTTGTGCGTCTAGAGGGAAGGAAACGCTTTTTCAATCCAATCCGACCCGATCGGTTCTTTGCCGTCGCCGGTCGATCGCGAAAGACCGCGGTGAAGGTTGGCCCTGACGCTCGCACGTCGACATGCCGAAACAAAAGTACACGGCGTATGACGTCGCGGCGGCGGTCGCAGCGCTCAGACGAAGCGCGATGGGATGTTGGTGCGCGAACGTGTACGACTTGGACTCGGGAGGACGAACGTTCGGGTTCAAGTTTAACAAGCCGTCGGGCGCCGTGGCGAGAGACGCCGGGGACGCGTTGGATGAAAAAGATGCAGAGAGTGAAAAGATCATGGTGTTGATAGAGTCTGGGATGAGAATACACAGAACCAAGTATGAGAGGGCGAAACCGGAGGCGCCGAGTAAGTTTACTGCAAAGCTTCGCATGCACGTCAAGACGAAGCGATTAAACGACGTTAGACAGTTGGGGAAGGATAGAGCGGTTGATTTTACGTTTGGTGGAGGTGATACAGAGTGCCACATCATCGTAGAGCTCTATTCGCAGGGTAACATTGTGCTCACGGATAAAAATTACACCGTGCTCACTTTGTTGCGAACGCACCGCGACGACGAAAAGGGGGTGAAAATTTTAGGAAACCATCAGTACCCACTCGATCGGTTTCAGGGGTTTAGAAAGTACGACCGCGACGACGTTGCGAGCGCGTTATCGCGCGGGACCATCGCGAGCGAGGTGGGCGAGGCGGAGACGTCGGAGCGGGTGCCGGCGACGTTGAGAGAAGCGTTGTGCAGAGCGTTCGGGTACTCGCCTTCCATCGCAGAACACGTGTGTTTGACGGCGGGCATCGACAAGGGAAGCGGTGCCACGCTACCGTTCGATGAGAGCGCGCACGACGAACGCGTGGATGCGCTCACAAAAGCGGTGGTTGAGATTGAAAACTGGTTTGAGGGCGTCACCACGGGTGAAATAGTCGCCAAGCCTTTCGTGTACACAAAGACGGATACCAAGGCGGACGGCACCGACGCCATAGAAGTGTTCGATGACTTTTCCCCGTTCGATCTCAAACAGAACGAGGGACGGCCGACCAAGTCGTTCGAGCTTCCCGCGGGTACAGATCCCGTCTTTGCTTTCGACAACGCGGTGGACGAGTATTACATGGCGCTCGAGGCGCAGTCGGGCATGCTAGCGCGTCGCAAAGCAGAGGCTCAGGCGCTCGCCAAGTTGGAAAAGTCGTTGAAGGACCAGCGCAACCGCGTGGAGCAGCTCGAAAAAGAGCGCGAGAAGGAAGAACAGCGCGCCGTGTTGATCGAGTACAACCACGAGGCTGTGGACACGGCGCTCGCCGCCGTGAACTCGGCGCTGGCGAGCGGCATGTCTTGGGTCGAACTCGAAGCGATGATCAAGGAGGAACGGCGCATGGGTAATCCGGTTGCAAGTTTGATCAAGTCTCTCGATTTTGAGAATAACCAAATCACCGTGACGCTTGCGAACCATCTTGACGAGTTGGACGAATCGGAAGAGGCGGAAGGCAAGCAGAAGCGCGTATCCGTGACGCTCGATTTGGGCTTGAGCGCGCACGCCAACGCGTCGATGCACTTTGCGGCGAAAAAGAAGCACGCAGAAAAGTTTGACAAGACGATGGAGGCTCAGTCCAAGGCTGTGGCCGCGGCTGAGGCTCGCGCTAAAGCGGCCATGGAGAAGGCTTCGAGTGGTGTTAAAATTACCCGAGCTCGACAACCGCTTTGGTTTGAAAAGTTTCATTGGTTCATCACGAGCGAAAACTGTCTCGTCCTGCAGGCGAAGGACGCCACGCAAGCGGAAATGCTCATCGAGCGATACATGTTGCCCGGTGACGCATTTGTGCACGCCGATATCGCGGGGGCGCCAGTGACCATCGTGAAGCCCCCTCCGGGTGATTTCAAGGCGGTCCCGTCCTACTCGCTCGTTCAAGCCGGCGCCGCCGTCATGTGCCGCAGCTCTGCATGGAACTCGCGAGCGGTGACGTCCGCCTGGTGTACCGCATCCGAGCGCGTGAGTAAGATATCTCCCATCGCGGGTGATAAATTGCCTCCAGGCATCGTGCACGTCACGCGAGAGGATAAACAATTTCTGCCCCACGCGCAACTCATCATGGCGTTCGGTGTCATGTTCATGGTGAGCGAAAAGAACGCCGAAGCGCACAAGAATGACAGACTCGTTCGGAGCGATTTCAACGTGCTGGATGATGAGGATAACGACGTGCAAGAAATCAGCGATGATGATAATCTTAGTCACGCCGACGAAGATGATGATGAAGGAGATGACGTGGAAGTTGAGATGAAGAAGGTCACTTTGGGCGACGGCGCCGACGTCGACGCCGACGCAAAGGATCGAGTGGACAAACTCGCCGAGTTTTTGGATAGCGGCGTCGGTTTCGCCGGCGATCGTGGCGGCGGGAAGACTACTGACGGCGGCGAAGATCGACCCCCGGTGCGGTTGAGCAGCTCTGAAGAGACAGATTCCCCCAAGCCGACGCCCACCAAGGCGTCCGCGCCTCGGATGTCGGCGAAGGAGCGCAAAGTGCAAAAGAAGGGTAAGAAGAAGGGTGGCGGCAAGGCGCGCTCGGACGATGACGACGATGACGATTTCGTCGACCCACTCGCTGAGCTCGCGGCGAAGAAATCGCCATCCAGAGACCCACCGCAAGAGCCCGCAAACAACAAACCGCTACCGCGAGGCAAAGCTGCCAAGCTCAAGCGCGCCAAGGCCAAGTACGCCGATCAGGACGACGAGGATAGAGAACTCGCCATGGCGTTTCTCGGCGCTGGAGGGAAGAAGGGCGCCAAGAAGAAGGAAATCAAGGCCAAAGAGAAGTTTGAAGAGCGCCAACAAGAGAAACCGAGCGCACCGAGCGCGCCGACGCCGGCACCGGCGCCTTACAAACGCCGCGAAGCCGAAAAGCGAGCCGAAGCGCAAAAATCCAAAGCCGAAGCGGAAGAAGAAGAAGACGCCGAGGAACGCTCCAAAACCTCACTCGAGGACCGGCTCAAGCTCGACGCCGAGCGCCGTGAAATCGTCAACAGACTTGTCAGCGCACCGCTCAAGGATGACGAGATTCTCTACGCCATGCCGGTGTGCGCGCCCCTCGTCGCGTCCAACGCGCTCAAATACCGCATGAAGCTCACTCCGGGATCTCAGAAAAAAGGCAAAGCCACCAAGCTCGCCCTCGACATTCTCATCCGAGCCCCGTTCGCGACTCCCGCCGAACGTGCCGCGCTCAAGGCAATCTCCGAACCTGACGCGTCGACCACCCTTCCCGGCGGCGTCAAGGTTTCCTACCCGCCCGGCGCGCTCAAGGCGATGCACGCGTCGAAGAAGAACGCGTCGGGCGCGTCCAAGCGCGGTCAAAAGAAGCGTTAGCGCGGTGTGACGCTTCATAAACGCATAGCTAGTACGCACAGCGCATAATAAACGCATTCATTCCATTCCATTCGCTCATTCTATCCATTCCATTCGCTCAAAACGTCCATCCATTCACTCAAAACATCCATCCATTCGTCGTCACATCACGAAGACGAAAACGAGACTGACCGACGTCACCGCTGTCACACATCGACACCCTTCTTCGCGACCGACGGAACGAGCCGCGGGCGGAGACGACGCGAACGATGATGGCGACGACGACTTCCATCGCGACGGCGACGACGGCGACGACACCGACGCGCGGACGTCCACGCGATGGGCCTCGCCGACGTGACTTATCCGAAAGAGCGGTGGCGTCGCTTTTGAGGTTGGATGTCGACGCGCGTCGAGGAGGGGTAGGACGAGGACGAACGCGACGTGGGATGCGAACGTCGGCGTCGATGTCGTCGTCTTCGACGTTGGACCCGATTGGGTTGAACCCGGACCGCGCGGCGGTCGTTCAGGCGGATCCAAACGCGTACTCGTGGACCAAGCAGTGGTACCCGGTGGCCGTCGTGGACGTGTTGGACGAGACGAAACCGCACCCGACGACGCTCTTGGGCGTCGATCTCGTGGTTTGGAAGGATGGAACGGGGAAATGGAACGTGTTCGAGGATAAATGCCCGCACAGATTGGCGCCGTTGAGCGAAGGACGGGTCGAGAGCGACGGAACGTTGTTGTGCGCGTATCACGCGTGGAGGTTCGACGGAGAGGGTAAGTGTACGGCGATGCCGCAAGCGTCGACGGCGGAGGAAGAGGAGAGAATCAAGGCAAATGTGAGGTCGTGTGCGTTTAAGAGACCGACGATGGAGGCGCAAGGTTTGGTTTGGGCCTGGGGCGAGAGCGGGAAGGATGCGGAGAACGAGGCGATGATGACGCCGCCGTTGCTCGTTCCGGAAATCGAAGGCATCGGTAAGAGCGGCCGGGCGGCGTGCGGCGGGTTTAGAAACCACTGGCAGGTGCGGGATTTACCCTACGGTTGGAACGCGTTCTTTGAGAATGCGATCGATCCAGCACACGCCGTCGTGAGCCATCACACGCTCGTGGGATCGAGATACGACGACCCGGCGGGCTTTCAATGCGTCGTCGAGAGACCGGTGAGCGACGCGGGTGGATTTAGATGCGCCATCGACCCGGCGGTGCCACCGTTCAACACCATTGGCAAGTACGACGCGGAAACGTCGTACGATTTCCAACCTCCGGCGCTGCTTAAGATTGATTGGCGTCACGAGGGCGGTCGTTTCTTGACGTCGCACTATTGCACGCCGACTCGACCGGGCTGGTGCCGACACTTTGTCGTCACCATTGCGCAGCGTCGTCCGGAAGCTGGCGACGCGATCCGACAACACCGCTGGTTCAAGCTCAACTTGTTCACCCTCACCTCTCCGGCGTGGCTGACGCACGTCCTCGGGCCGACGTTTTTACACCAAGACATGGTTTTGTTGCACCAACAGGAAAAGATCATCGCCCAGGGCGATGGTCAGGCGTTGGCAAAAAAGTGGAAGGATCAAGTCTTCACCCCGTCCACGGCGGACAAGATGACCATCTTCTTTTACAAGTGGTTTGAGAAGAATGGCCCGATTCCTTGGGCGCCCGGTACGGAGCAAATGCCTCCGATTGAGCGCGATTCTAGCAAGCTCTTCGACACGTACGAGATGCACACCAAGTATTGCACCCACTGTCAAGGGGCGCTGCGCAACACCGAGATTGGCATGTGGGCCACGGGCGCTTTCGCCGGAATCAAGCTCTTCTGGGTCGGCGCCTCGGTCGTCTTCACCGCGTCGCTCCTCGGCGATTCCGGAGACGCTCAGTCGCTCAGTCCTTTCGAGCTCGCGAGCGCCGTCGACGCGAGCGTCTACGGCGACTTTTTCAGCGCCCTCAGCCTCGCCGCCACGTCATTCTTCCTCTGGGGTTTCGCCGGCATGTTCAAATCGTACCCGTTTTCTCACAGCGAAGACGACATCGTCATGGAGGGCACCGCCAAGATTGGCCTCTCCAACGACGGCCCGTCCCCGTACATTGATTTCGTCGACTCTTCCTTATTCAGCAAGGGCGATCGCGAAAAGAACGTCCATAATCGAGGCTGCGAGTGCTCCGACTGTTCCCCGCACTTTAAGGATCTCATAAAGTCCACCATGCTCGCTAGAAGCCAAAAGCGACCAGCCGAGTCGCCCGCGCCGGAAACGGAAACGGAAACGGAAACGGCGCCGGTCTCCCGTTAGTAAACTACTCGCGCTGAAGAAACATTGTGAGTACCACATTGCTCCCAGGTGTAGCCCTCATCACGGCGCCGGCGCGTGTTCGCGCGCGCGCGTCGCCCCGTTCGTTCGTTCGTCGGCGTCGCGAGTGAAAAAATCCAAATCCAAATCCAAATCCAAAAAAATCGTATCGCGCGCAAAATATCATATGACTAAACAGTAACAAGCGATGGACTGATGGCGCGGCAGTTGGAACCGTTGGAACCGTCGACGTCACCGACGGGACGACCGGGCGACAGAGAGAGAAGCGCCGCGCGACGCCGCGATGATGACGACGACGACGACGACGATGATTAAGACGCGCGCCGCGCCGGCTCGCGCGACGACGACGCGGGCGAAGTCACCGATGATGAAGACGATGATGAGCCGTTTTGAACGACAAAGACGCGGATCGACCGTCAAGGTGCGCGCGGGCGAGTCTTCCGAAGGCCCGGACGTGCAAAAAATCATCGCGGATCTCATGGTGCCGCCGGATGCGTCGAAACCGGCCCCGGGTTGGTTGGCCCCGCTCATCTCTCTCGCGGAACCGGCGGGGGAGAGCGCCAACGTGGTGGGATACTCTCTCGCCGTGGCGACGTCGGTGACGATCACCATCGTGTTGGCGGTGTTGCACTTTCCGGCGCTTTTCGACGTCTTGGTGCTCTTTGGGGCGACGGGATACGTGTGCTGGCAAATTGGACCGTACCTCGATAAGATTGTCGACGAGGTGGAGCAAAAGTACGGTGGCGGCGACGATGAGGAATAGACGCCGCCGCTACGTTGAGAAGAAGCACGAGTAAAAACGAACCACCACGAAGACACACACGAAGACACACACACACGAAGACACACACACACACAACACACACACGCTATATATATATAAATAAAGTACAAAGACGTTCTCCGCACAAACTGCCACCGTGCGCTCACCAATACGGCAACTCTGGATCGCGACGACGACGACCGTCGTAATACGCTTCAGACTTGACGTCCGAGGCGTCGCGGACGCGTCCCGCCTTGACGTGCGCCTGGTCAAAGTTGACCGAATACGAACTTCGCAAATGCGCAGACTCGACGCGAAGCGCGAGACTGGGCGCGCGATGAATCGCATCCGCCGCCGCTTCGCGCGTCTCGTATCCTAAACCGCTCGCCGCGAGCGCGTCGATCGCCTTGGATGTGAACTCGTAATCTAAAAGCTTTGGAACGGCTTGACACATCCTGTCCACGTCGGGTAAACCGTCTTTGCCCGCCTTTGGAAAAAGCTTTCTCAACTCGTCCAAACTCGCCGCTAATTCGTCCAAGTCGTCGCTCAAAGCCAACCTCGGCGTTTGACACACCATGGTCGCCACGTCGCACGTGGGAAACACGACGCGCAAATCTCGCAGCCGCCGAGCGAGACGCTCGACGTCTCTGCAGAACTCCGCGACGAGCGGCGCGCCGGCCGTCTTCAACCTCGATCTCAGAGGCGGCAACAGGACGCACGCGCGATTAATCAGAGTTTTCGCGTCTTCGTCCGCCGAGCCCAACTCTCGCGCCACGAACGTCGCCACGAGGTCGAAATCCGACACCAACGTCGCGTTGTCGCCGTCGCGAAGCACGTCCGTCGTTCCCGTGATGTGTCCAAAGTTGAAACGAGACGAGTCGTGCGTGGACGACGACGACGACGACGACGACGACGGGCTTTTTAATTTCACGCTCCAGTGGTGCGCGCTCACCGCTGACGCCGTGCGAGACGCGTCGTCGCCTTCGGGCAACTTCGACTCCGAGCTCGACGACGCGCGCGCGCGTCGACTTCGACTTCGACTCCGAGGCCTCGTTCGTTCGGCGCGCGCGCCGCCGCCGACGACGCCGACGCCAACGCCGACGACGCGCGCCGACGTCGACGCCATCGCTGCGGTCGCGCGGCGCCCTGTGCCGTCCGTCGGTCGAGTTCGGTCGAGGTCTACTACATAAAAATGCTCTGTGAAGGGCTTAAAAAAGTTAATATATGAAAAAGTAATTACTATTAAAGATAGTACTATCACTAATATAGTACGATACAAGTATTGATCAGTCTTCATATACAATGGCGCATAGTAAACCCGCCGGTAATATATGAGTGGATCTGCCTAAACCCTAAAAAGTTTATCTTTGAATGGAAAATACTTGATAGGCTTAAAAAGGTAATATATGAGTGGATCTGCCAGGTTTCGATCCCGGTACCTCGCGCATGTCCGTGTCGACCACCATTTCGCCCAATGAGCATACAGTGGTGGACCGAAGTCCCAAGCTTTTGATAGGCTTATTTCTTCTTAAGTATGCGAAGCGCGCGCTCTACCAATTGAGCTACAAACCCCCCTATTTCGCGTTAAGTATGTGATCCGTATCATACGTACTCGACGCTCCATGGAGTGTTGTGCTGAAGATTTCGAAGCCACCAGCCCGAGTAGAGTGGTGTGCGCGTACTTACGGGCCCTTTCGTATTCATTTTTAACGCGAAAATCAGGCTTTAAATCTTACAACCGAAACTGGAAAATAAGGTTACGAGCGTGGCGAAGCCTGATTTACGGTAAATGCTCGTCGTGCTCGTTCATATG
>Ga0181570_10002168_pt1 | contig 15986 bp, 9 predicted proteins | sample 101ome_18_FD_148667 | JGI IMG/M metagenome (GOLD analysis project Ga0181570, IMG submission 148667) | Coastal salt marsh microbial communities from the Groves Creek Marsh, Skidaway Island, Georgia - 101406AT metaG (spades assembly) | ecosystem: Environmental > Aquatic > Marine > Intertidal zone...
GACGCAACCTGCAAAAATTCCGCGCCAAGCTCAGTCCCTCGACCAAGACCATGGCGATGGTGAAAGCCGATGCCTACGGGACCGGTATTATGGAGGTGGCTCGTTGGTTGGAAAACGGTCATATAGATTACCTCGGGGTGGCCTTTAGCCAAGAAGCATTGTTGCTTCGTGCGCAGGGGATCGTAGCGCCGATTATGGTTATGAATGCGGAGCCCACCCAGTTTAAGGCCTTGGCCCAGGCGGATTGTGAGGTGGAGTTGTTTTCTATGGACCAATTACTTCCGTACCTCCAAGACCCCGCTTCTGATACCGTACTTAAAATCCATTTGAAAGTCGATACGGGCATGCATAGATTAGGTTTTGCACCCGCGGCCGTGCCTGCAGTGTTGGAGGAGTTGCATCGACATAAGCATATCGAAGTGGTCGGCGTGTTCTCACATTTGAGCAGTGCGGGCAATGCGGAGCACTACGGCTTTACCCAAGAACAATTCGATCGATTTGAAACTGCACGAGGGCAGGTGCGTTCGTATTACCCGGCGGCCACTGGACATATCTTGAATACCCAAGGCATTGCACGATTCCCGGAGCGGGAATATGAGATGGTGCGTTTGGGAATAGGGCTCTATGGTTTGGGCGCGTACGAGGGTATGGAGCCGTTGGAGGAAGTGGTGCAATGGAAGTGTCGCATTTCCCAAGTAGGTGAGGTGCTCCCAGGCGAATCTGTAGGCTACAGCCGCGCCTTTGTCGCGGATCGCGCAATGCGTTATGCCACCCTGCCGGTGGGGTATGCCGATGGGCTCTCGCGTCATTTGAGCGGCGGTAAAGGTCAGGTGATCATTGGCGGCCAAGCCTGTGCCATTCTCGGGAATGTGTGCATGGACATGGTGATGGTGGATGTGAGCGAGGTTGCGGTTGCTGCGGGTGATGAGGTGGTCATTATTGGTGCCGGTCAAGGCGCAAATGAATTGGCCCATGCGGCGGGTACTATTGGTTATGAAGTGCTTACGGGAATTGGCCCCAGGGTACCTAGATTCTACCTCAAAGATTGATGCTTGCGGCTGCTGAGCGCAGTCAAAGCCACCATAAACGTCAACAGGAACACCCCGGCCTGTTTATCCAACAAACTTTCGGTCATACTGCTCATCAATAGCGCAATCCATGCGTAGCTCATGCTGCCTGTGCTCTGGGTCAAGCCCCAAAGAAAGATGCCTGCCATGAGCAGGAAGGCGATGATGCCTCCTTCGGCCCAGCTCTGAATCCAAACATTATGGAAATCGTAGCGGAATTCGTGGAGGTAGTAGGGCTCTTTTTTGTTGTAAAATTTGGCGTCGCAGGTCAGTAATTTCTCGTGCAGCACATCCTCGCCGTAGCCATTGCCTACGCCAAGTAGTGGGGCATCTTTAATGATATCAACGCCGTATTTCCAGATGAAGATGCGGTGATTCGTCTGCTTGCCTTCGACCATGCCGTCTACGCTGCGCAGTTCATTAATCAAATCCTCTACGCGAGATGAGGGGCCGGGCAAGGTGAGTACCATGGCGCCCAAAACCGCGAGGGTGATGGTGCCCCATCGAAGTATGTGTTTGCGCCAAGAGGGGTTGCGGCGGTAGAGCTCGAATAATCGGGCCATGATTAATACCGGAACGGTCAATAAATGAATGCGGGCACTGAGGAAAATGATGCCCACCAGTAGCCACAACACCGCTACGGCACTGGCCCAACTCACCCCTTTGGGTTCCGACCAAATCCGGCGCTCTAAAATGAGTGCCGCGATGATTAAATACAGGCTTTGAAAGTGAATGCCGAGCCTTTCGCCAAGGGCAAAATCATTGTAGCTCACCCAACCATAGGTCATCAGGCTATAGCTAAAAATCGCGGTCCAGCACAAGGTAGATGCCCATGCAAAAGCATCGGCGAACCGACGCCCCCAGCGCTGCGGATCCTCCACTGTGAGCCCATTGGCCAGCACGCCCATCAACCCGAAAGGCAGGACCATCACAACATCCGCCCAACCGGCCGGTCTGTTGTCGCTCCAATACACAGCAATGAGTTCCCAGTCCACAAAAGCTGCGAACAAGAGCATCGGCCAAATCTTTGGTGCCAACTTCCCAAAGGCCAAGAAACCAATAGCCCAAGCGATAAGCCCGTAGATAGGGCTGAGCCATACGAGTGCTAAGGGCAGAAGAAAAGCCGCCGCATAGCCTGTGAAGCGAAATAGGTTTTGTTGCATCACCTACTTAACGCTCAAAAGTCTTTCAATAGTACTAGGTTGGTGTAAAATATCGGCCGCGATAATCACCACCTCATCGGCCTGCAGTCCGCGCTCTAACGTTCCCGCCGTCCCGAATTTCTTAGAGACTAAATAGTCCTCAAGGTATTCAACCATCGCTTCTTTATCCGTTTCCAATACCTTGCCACGGCGCTCCGCAAGTACCGCCATCCAGCCTTCTACGTCCTCTTCTGTAATGTAGTCCATCTCATCCACATCTTTCAACAAGCGCTCCAACTGCAGCTCTCCGATGCTAGTGAATTCGAAACTTTCCTCGTCCAACATTTGGGTAAAGGCCTGCCACAACTCTTCATCCATGGCAAAGTCAGCAGCCCCTTGTTCTGGGTCCAATTCCGGCAATACACGCCCCGCAAATTTCAAATCCAACGCTTTGGCATTCAACGCCGCCACAGCCTCCGAATAATAAGGAGATTGCAACACACTATCCGGGGCAATGCCCTCACCGTCTACCACAGGCCTTCCAGCTGCCGTGGTAAACATCTTGCTCTCTTGCTTTTCCTCCCGCTCCCCATCTTCACCGCGGTCGTAGTTCACCTTTTGAATACAGCGCCCAGACGGCGTATAGTATTTGGCAACCGTGACCTTCATTTGTGCCCCAAAGGGCAGCGGGTGCACCTGTTGTACCAATCCCTTTCCGAAGCTCTGCTCACCCAAGATCACCGCACGGTCAAAATCTTGTAATGCACCCGCCACAATCTCCGAAGCCGAAGCGCTCGCTCCATCTATCAACACGGCCACAGGCCCTTTGGGCCAGAGGGCGCGGCCCTGAGTGCGGTACACGTCTTGAATTTTCCCGCCGCGCCCACGAGTAGAGACGACGGTATCCGTGGTTTCGACAAAGAAGCTCACGATTTTAACGGCCTCCATCAACAAGCCACCGCCATTGCCGCGGAGGTCCAATATGAAGGCATTGGCACCTTGAGATTTCAGGTCTCTAATGGCCTTGCCCACTTCTGCGCTGGCGCGCTCGGTAAAGGCATCGAGGTAGATGTAGCCCGTGCCGTCCTCGCGAAGTCCATAGAAGGGAACAGGATTTTGAACGATATCCTCTCGGTTGAAGGTGTAGGTTTGAGTGGGGGAGTTGTAGCGGCCAATTTCCAAAGCGACCTCGGTTCCTGGGGTGCCTTTAAGTAGGGTACTGACCTCAGAAGTGCTCTTGCCTGTGGTCGAGGTGTTGCCCACGGCACGAATGTGGTCGCCGACCTGGAGTCCAGCTTTGGAGGCAGGCCCACCAGGGTGGAGGGAGGAAATGAAAATCTCATTTTCTACGCGCTGAATGGTACAGCCAATGCCGCCATAGGCACCGGTTTGGAGTAGGCGCACATCCTCGATTTGGTCCTCGGGATAATAGACGGTATACGGGTCCAATTTGCGCAACATCCCTCTAATGGCACTGCCCACAGCCTGTTCCGCACTCACCTCGTCGACATATTGGGTCTGCACCTCGCGTAAGACATTGGTGAAGATTTCCAATTGTTTACTGGTTTCGAACGGATCGCCTTTAGAGGCGCTCATCATTAGTGCTGCAGCTACGGCGGTCAAGCCTAGAAGGAGTTTACGCATGGTTGGGGTTATCTTGGTTATAGGCCTCGATCAGGGCGAGGAATCCTTTTTCTAAGAACGCATAATCATTGGTCCTGTTGCCCAGGTAACGAATGGACCAGATGTGTGATTTTTCGGGCCGATTGATTTTGTGCTTGTGCAATCTATACAGCTCACGAATCTGCCTTTTCGTACGATTGCGGTCCACGGCACGCTTGAGTCCACGCTTGGGCACCACGATGGCCACCTGGCGATCCACACCTTCCGGCACGGGCGCTTCCATGTATTTCAGGGAAAACGGGAATGCCTTCAAGGAAGTGCCTTCCGTGAAGAGCCCATCGAACAAGGTTCGGCTGGTGAGTTTCTCGTTTTTTGAAAATGTGAACTGCATAAAAAAAAGCCCGACCGTGTGGGCCGGGCTTGAAATTTACGCTATTTCTTACTTTTTGTTGACCTCTTTGATATAATCGCTGATCGCTTTGGTCATCGAAGGGGCATCAACAGTTGGTGCAGGGATATCTACAACCAACCCATTTTTCTCTGCTTCCTTCTGCGTCGTCGCACCGAAACAAGCCAAACGAGTGTTGTTTTGCTTGAAATCTGGGAAGTTTTCGTACAAGGACTTGATTCCTGAAGGAGAGAAGAATACGAGGATGTCGTAGAATACATTTTCCAAATCGCTCAAATCACTGACCACAGTCTTAAACAAGATGGCGCGCGTGTAGTCGATTTTTGCTTCTTCCAAGGCATTCGGAATCTGCGGCTTCAAGCTATCTGAAGAAGGCATCAAGAATTTTTCATTCTTGAATTTCTTCAACGTCGGGATCAACTCTTCAATGCGGATGTTGCCGTGGTAAATCTTTCGCTTGCGGTACACCACGTATTTCTGCAAGTAGTAGGCAATGGCCTCTGAGATGCAGAAGTAGCGAATATCTGGGCTGATTTGCACGCGCATTTCTTCACACATGCGGAAGTAATGGTCCACGGCATTTTTCGAGGTGAAGATGACGTTTCTGAAGTCTCGAATCTGGATTTTGTCCTTTCTAAAGTCGGAGGCGGTCACGCCTTCTACGTGGATAAAGGACCGGAAATCGATTACAACCTTGTGCTTATCCGCAACAGCAGAATACGGGTTGTTCTCGTTGGCAGGCTGAGGTTGGGAAATCAGGATGGATTTAACTTTCGTCTTTCTATCTTCTGACATAATTCGGCTAGCGCATGGCTAGGTATAGAGGTGTTAGTTCGAGCGCACAAAGGTACAAAACTGCGTAGACTCTAACACCAATAGTCGCAAAATGAACAAAACCTTGATGTTTTATGGAGAAAATGACCAATCCTAAGGCGTGACCGGTGGCAAGAATACCCAAGATCAAGTTTTCGGCCTCCGGCCAAATCCAATGAACGGCCAGAATGAGTATTGCAGTGCTGAGGTATATGAGGGCCAATTGCGGCAAGCGTCTCATACTCATCCAAGGCATGTGCTTGTTGGCCGGCTTGAATAATTGGGCCAAAAGATCTGCCACCAAAACGCGCAACAACAATATCCCGGGGAGCACGAGCAATCGCTCACTCCACAGTAACTCATCGAATGCCACGCCAAGTGCGAGGAAGGAGGCGGCCAGCACCACGGCCCACATCAACAAAAATGCACGCCAATCTAGCGGTTCATCTTCGTCCAAGGTGCCCGTGGTCCATTGCAAAAAGAATTGGGGCTGAACCAGCCGTATGCCGGCCATCAACCCCAATAATGCTATTATCGTCCACTTTGCACCCATCAGGGCACAAAATTACTGTAAAATCACGTGTTTGTACTGCGTAGTGCCGTCTAAATATGTGGCATGCACAATGTAGTTGCCTCGTGCCAAAGCACTCACGTCCAAAACCGTATGACCGTCCACAACCTCGGCGCTCTGCTCAAGGTTAATGAACCTGCCAATGGTATTGAACAACGCTACTTTAGCCAACTCTTCATGCTCGATGCGAATGAAATCTGTAGCAGGATTTGGTCCTACGACCAAGCCTTTTAACTCGCCCTCTTCCACGTTCGCTTGACTCTTGTACAAGGTCTTTGTCTCGGTCAACACATAGTCCCCTTGGTAATTTCCATTGCCGTTGGTGAAGTTCACCGCCACGTAGATAGTCACACTGTCCGGGTAAGAAGAATCTTCAAAAGTGAAATTCCAACCGATGCTATCGTTCGAAACCGAGGTGCTAGAGCTTTGGTGGGTAAAGTAGTTGCCTGTTTTCTTGACCCCTGAGGTCGCGGTCAATGTGCTCACAGAATTTCCACTCGCATCCTCGATGCTGGCCATAAAACCAATTTTTGTCGACCCGCCGTTTGGCAATACGCCCAAGGCCACATTCACGGCTTGGTTGTCGACCAAATTTGCTTGGTCCGTATCGATAATGATCTGTTCGCTGCCGTTCGGAGAGCCCCCGCTGTGGCAGTACCCGCCGGAACAAGTCTGTCCGTTCGACGCCGGTGAGCCGCTTCGCCCTGAAGGCGAGCCCCCGGAATTTGTGTAGGAATAATGCACCATCCCGAAGATGGCGAAAAGGAGTAGTGCTTTTTTCATAAAACGCTATTTAGGTTGTACAATGTAAGGTTATTCAAGCAGTGCTCAGGGTCCAATTCTGGATAAATTTTGTTCATAATAGAACACGGAATTCCCTATTGTGTTCTAATTTCAACACCTGAAAACAATCACAGAACAATGGACGTATTTCAACACCCGGACTATTACCTCTTAGACGAGCTGCTCTCTGACGAGCACAAAATGGTCCGCGACGCCACTAGAGATTGGGTTAAACGCTCTGTTTCTCCCATCATTGAAGAGTATGCGCAACGCGCCGCCTTCCCAGAACACCTCGTCAAGGAAATGGGTGAGGTAGGGCTTTTTGGTCCCTACATTCCTGAGGAATATGGTGGCCCAGGCCTCGACCACATCTCCTATGGATTGATGATGCAAGAGGTGGAGCGCGGAGATTCGGGAATCCGATCCACCTGTAGTGTCCAAAGTTCTCTCGTGATGTTCCCCATCTACGCCTATGGCTCAGAGGAGCAGAAGCAGCGCTTCTTGCCAAAATTAGCCACAGGTGAATACCTTGGATCTTTCGGGTTGACCGAGCCAAACTTCGGTTCGAATCCCGGAGGAATGACCACCAGCTTTAAAGATGCCGGCGATCACGTCATTCTCAATGGCGCCAAAATGTGGATCTCCAATGCTCCGTTCTGCCACGTTGCAGTGGTGTGGGCAAAAAACGAAGAAGGCCGCATCAAAGGATTGATCGTAGAGCGTGGTATGGAGGGCTTTACCACCCCTGAAACCCACAACAAATGGTCGCTCCGCGCCTCTGCCACGGGAGAGCTCGTGTTCGACAACGTAAAAGTACCCAAAGCCAATATCCTCCCAGGCCGCGACGGTCTAGGAGCACCGCTTTCCTGTCTAGATAGCGCCCGTTTTGGGATCGCTTGGGGCGCCATCGGTGCCGCCATGGATTGTTACGATACTGCCCTGCGTTACTCCAAGGAGCGCATTCAATTTGGGAAGCCTATTGCTGGGTTCCAATTACAGCAAAAGAAGCTCGCCGAAATGATCACAGAGATCACTAAAGCGCAGCTGCTCACCTTCCGTTTGGGCCAGCTCAAAAACGAAGGTCGTGCCTCCTCAGCGCAGATTTCCATGGCCAAGAGAAACAACGTCGATATGGCCATTCACATCGCTCGTGAAGCACGTCAAATGTTGGGTGGAATGGGTATCACTGGAGATTTCTCCATCATGCGTCACATGATGAACTTAGAGTCCGTCATCACCTATGAAGGAACGCATGATATCCATTTGTTAATCACAGGGTTAGATATTACTGGAGAGAACGCGTTCGTCTAAGCGAGCCGGCTTCCAGGAGCCTTCTTTACACATGAAAAACGCGCCCCACGGGGCGCGTTTTTTAGTTGCTAATTCTGATGATGTTTATGCCGTCGAACGTACAGCTGAATTCCTTGACGGGGAGGGTATAGGAGGTATCAATGCTCTGCCCGTCGAGGAGTTGGTATTGGTGGCTGGTGCAGCCGCAGGTCAAGTATAAATCGCCGTTGCTGCTCGATAGTATCCCGCAACCGTCGGCCCAATCATAGGGACAGGCCAGTTCGTAGGCGGCGAAATCGTAGAAGGCTTGGTCGTAATACCTGCGGTAAATCATGATGCCGCCGTGGCCTGCGTTGGGCAAGTATAATTGGCCCCCGATAACCGTTAAATTGAAGCTCGATGGATCGCTCAAATAAATGGTTTCGTCCACATAAGGTTCCGGAATATCGTAGTTCACATTCGTCGAATTACATCCAACGATGGTAAAAACCCCTGTAAAAACAAGGATTAACCCTTTGATATTCAGTGCTTCTAGCTTCTTCATTTCAGGGCTCAAGATAAGCGGTTTTTCATTGCAGAATAAGGCCTTCTGCGTATTATATTTACATCCTTGTAACCCAACATAAAGCCAGTATTTATGGTTAAAAGATTACTTACGCTTGTTTTGGCCCTCGGCATGGTCCTCGGTCACGCACAATCTCGCCCTGGTTCTCTCCAGGGAACTGTGAAGGACAAGCGCACCGGTGAAGTCATTCCTTTTGCAACCGTCATAGTCAAAGACAAGGACGTTGTCGTAACCACAGGAACGACAGATTTCGATGGAAAGTATAACATCAATCCAGTAGACCCAGGAACGTACAACGTGACGTGTAAGTTTATCGGGTATGCAGATTTCAACCTCAACGGCGTGAGTGTATCGCCAGGGAGACCGAAGGTGGTAAACTTCGACATGACCATTGAAAGTCAGATGATTCAAGAGGTGACCGTTATAGCTCAAGAAGAATTGATTGAAACAGGTAAGACCTCTGAGATCGTTAGCGCGGAGGAAATTAAAAACCTTCCCTACCGTAATCTGAGCCAAATCGTTGGTACGACCGCTGGGGTATTCCAGCAGGATGGATCGGGTTCGTTCAACGTGCGTGGTGCGCGTTCATCGACCAACGTGGTCTTCATTGATGGGGTAAAAGTTCGTGGTAATGTGGATATCCCACGTGATGCGATTCAATCTACAGAGGTGATTACCGGTGGTCTTCCAGCACAGTACGGTGATGTTACCGGTGGTGTAATTTCTACTACCACCAAAGGTCCTGCACCATACTACTTCGGTTCTACGGAATATTTGACCAGCTCATTATTCGATAATCAGCACTACAACCTAGGTGCTTTGACGCTTGGGGGTCCCATTATCAAAAACAAAGCAGGCCAAAGTGTACTTGGGTTCCTTTTGGCCTCTGAATTCCAATATAGCAAGGACGGCTCACCTCGTTCATTGCCCACCTACAAAGTGAATGACGAGAAGTTAGGCGAGTTGCAAGCCAACCCATTGGTGCCAGCTTCTAGCGGGTTCGGGGTACTGAACGCAGCCGATTTCTTGACACAAGATGATTTGGTGACACAGAATTACCGCGAAAACGTAGCCGGCCGTGCCGTGCGTATGTCGGGTAATTTAAAATTGGTCACTTCAAAAACCACAACGCTTACTCTTGGGGGGCGCTACAACATGAGCCAGGGTACTTCGGGCAGCCGTTTCAACGAGCTCATGAACTACGACAACAATGGCGAGTATTTCCGTCAAGACGTCAGTGGTTATTTGCGTTTCCAACAGCGTTTTGGTTCGCCAAGCGACACTTCAAACTCTTTAATTCGCAACGCGTTCTACACTATCCAAGTAGATTTCACTCGTAACAACGGGTACAACCGCGATGCACGTCACAAAGACAATATCTTCAACTATGGACACATTGGTAAGTTTACCACAACTTACCGTCCATTGTATGTTTTAGGTTCAGATACCATTACGGATCCTAACGATCCTAACTATGGCAAGGTCATGACCGCTTATACTCAAGCGGTGTGGCAAAGCGTTGGTGTGGATTACGAAGCTTCTGAAAACAACCCTATTCTTGCCAACTACACGTCGAACTTCTACAACTTCGTAGATAATTCGTTGATCTTCAATAGCGCTCGCTCGTTGGAAGATATCCGTGCAGGTGGTGGTTTGTTGAACGGTGATCAGCCTTCATCTGTATACGGATTGTGGGGCAACGTTGGAGGTAACCAAGCGGGATATTCGAAATTCATGAACGACCAGTTCCGTATTACCGCATCTTCGACCTTCGATATTAAAGGGCACTCGCTCATCGTGGGGGTGGAATATGAGCAGCGTTTCGACCGTTCGTACTCTCTAGGTGCCACCGGCCTTTGGACTTTGATGCGTTTGTTGCAGAACGATGCCATCCGAGAATTGGACCTTAATAATCCTATTGCCTCTTACGATAACAACGGGGTATTCCAGGATACTTTGTCTTACCCACGTCTTTTTGATGCGGGCAAGCCAAGAACCTTCGATCGCAACTTGCGTGAAAAACTAGGCATGGATCCGAATGGTACAGACTGGTTGGACATCGATAGCTACGATCCCTCAACCTTCTCTTTGGACATGTTCAGTGCGAATGAACTTCTCAATATCGGTTCAGGACAATATGTAAGCTACTTCGGATACGACTACCTCGGAAATAGATTGACTACTCGTCCTTCTTTGAATGACTTCTTCTCTACTGATGCACAAGGGAATTCGAACCGTACTGTAGGTGCTTTCGAGCCTATCTACATGGCGGGATATATTCAGGATCAGTTCACTTTCGAAGATCTCTTCTTTAACATTGGGGTGCGTGTGGATCGCTTTGATGCGAACCAACCGGTATTGGCAGATCCATTTGTCTTGTATCCAGCGTACACCGTTGGCCAACTAGATGCAACTTCTCTAGCCGGTTATAATGTTCCTGAAGGGATGTCAACAGATGCTGTAGTTTATGTAGACGATCAAGAAAACCCATCTTCTATTGTGGGTTACCGCGACGGGTTTACTTGGTACACTGCGGCAGGTGAAGTAGAAGCTAACCCGAAAAACATTGCTGATATCAGTGGTGGTATCAAGCCTTTCTTGAAAAAGCCAGGTATTGAAGACCAGAAGCTAGCCGTTACAGCAAACGAAAGCTTTAAGGATTACGCACCTCAGGTAACAGTGAGCCCTCGCGTTTCATTCCAGTTCCCTATCTCGGATGAGGCCGAATTCTTCGCTCACTACGACATCTTGGTACAACGTCCAGATCCAGGACTGAACCGTATGAACCCGATCACCTACTTGCAGTTGGAGAACGGTCAAAACGGTAGCTTCCTAGCAAACCCTGATTTGAAACCACAGCGTACCACAGACTACGAGATCGGTTTCCGTCAGAAATTGAACGATAACAGCGCATTGAAATTGAGCGCCTTCTATCGTGAAATGCGCGATATGATGCAGACCTTGAGCTTTACCGAGGCGTATCCTATTACCTACATCGCTTATGGAAACTTGGATTTCGGTACGGTAAAAGGGTACACGGTAGCCTACGATCTACGCCGTACAGGTAATGTTCGTTTGAACGCGAACTACACCCTTCAGTTTGCAGATGGTACAGGTTCAGGGGCCAATTCTGGTGCGAACATCGCACGTTCTGGTCAGCCTAACTTGCGCTACATCCTTCCTTTGAGCTATGATTCACGCCACCAAGTAGTGATGAACATGGATTACCGTTACGGTGGCGGTCCAGCGTACAACGGCCCGGTTTGGTTCGGCATGCGTATGTTGGAAAACGCTGGGGTGAATTTAGTATTGAACGCCAACTCTGGTACTCCATACACTCGTCGCTCGTTGGCATATGGTTTGACCGACGGCGCAACGCCTATCACCGGTAATATCAATGGTTCTCGTTTGCCTTGGAGCTTCCGTATCGATGCTACGGCGAACAAAGTATGGAACTACAGCGAAGGTCCGTTTAGCAACTTCGAAGTATATGTTCAGTTATTGAACGCGTTGAACACGCAAAACATCCTAGGGGTGTACTCGTTCACAGGTTCTCCTTCGGACGATGGTTACCTGAGCTCGCCTCAAGGACAGAACGCCATCCAGTTCCAAACAAATGCACAGTCTTTCGCAGACTTGTACAACATCAGTTTGGCTAACCCGGGACTTTACAGTTTGCCACGAAGAATCCGTTTAGGTCTTCGCATTGGACTATAATAAATAAGAAGCACAGGAAAACAGCAATATGAAAAAAGCGTATCTCCTTTTACTAGCCTCAATCGCCGCCCTGCCACTATCTGCAAGAGAAGTGCAAGGTGTTGCTAAGACCGGTGAAACCACAGGCTCTATGAAAACCGTAGAGGAATTGTGTCAGCCGTCAAAAGCGCAGAGCGATTTGAGTATAAATAATGTACGTGCAACTATCCTCGGTGGTGGCGACATGTGGTGGGATTTGAACACCGCTCGCTACGAGGTGCCGAAGGGTTCGAATAAACACTCAATGTTTGCCGGTTCGCTTTGGCTCGGTGGGGTTGATGAGGGTAACCAATTAAAATTGGCCGCCATGACCTACCGTCAAGCGGGGAATGACTACTGGCCAGGTCCATTGACCACAGATGGTTCCGCCTCGACCAACAAAGAGATTTGTGATAAGTACGACCGCCACTGGATTATCATGCGTGAGGAAGTGGACGTACATAAAGCTTGGTTGGAGTGTTTGGACGATCCAGATTGTGACGATACCGAACTTTTCCCTGGGTACGAAGCACAGATTCCTGAAAGCATCAAAGAATGGCCAGGAAATGGTGTAGATGGTGAACTACCTTACCAATTAGCTCCTTTCATCGATCGTGATGGCGATGGTGTGTACGATTACTTGATCGACTATCCAGCCTACGACATCGATAAAGAATACGATTGTCGCGATAAAGAAACTGATGTACTCTACGGTGACCAAACCATTTGGTGGGTATATAACGACCGTGGTAATGTTCATACGGAATCACAAGCGGGTGCACTAGGTTTCGAGATCCGTGCACAAGCCTTCGCCTTCTCGACCAACGATGAGGTGAACAACATGACCTTCAACAACTACCGCATCATCAACCGTTCAACGTTCCGTTTGACCAATACGTACTTCTCTACGTGGTTCGATCCGGATTTAGGGAACTACACCGATGATATCATTGGTTGTGATATTGCACGTGGTTTGGGATACTGTTACAATTCAGATACTGAGGATGAAGGTCCATTGGGCTACGGTTTGAATCCTCCTGCCGTTGGGTTCGACTTCTTCCAAGGTCCTTTCGCGGATTACTTTGACGGTATTGATAACGACCGTGACGGTTGTGTGGATGGTGTGAAAGATCCAGAAACAGGACTGTGTGTAGCAGAAGATCCAACCACTGGTGTGAACGAGCGTATCATCATGAGCCACTTCATGTACTACAACAACACCTCATCTAATATCTCTGGTAACCCTGATAACGCTACTCACTTCTACAACTACATGCGCGCCATGTGGAAGAACGGTTCTGAGTTGATCATTGAAACACCTTCAGGTGCAGGTGATCTTGGAAACGGTGATGGTTTCGTAGCCTCAGGTAATGGTACTTCAACCCAGTTTGCTTACCCTGGGATGTCTTACGATACGACAGGCGCCTACCCTCCATATTCTCCAGTAGATTGGTGGGAAAGCCCAGCAAACAAAGAGGATAAGCGTGGTCTTCACAGTGCGGGTCCTTTCTCATTGGCACCTGGTGCATTGAACTTCGTAACAACGGGTGTAGTATGGGAGCGTGACCTCATCAACAATGACCTCTTTGCTTCTGTAGAGAAAGTGATCATCGCCGATGATAAAGCTCAGAAATTGTTCGATAACTGTTTCCAAGTATTGAACGGTCCTGATGCACCGGATGTTGAAATTCAAGAACTAGACCGTGAGTTGATCTTGAAACTCACCTATGGACCAGGAAGCAACAATCAAGGTTTCACTTACCGTGAGCGCGATCCACTTATTACCGTAAGCGCGGATGATCGCGATTCAATCTTGAACGTAAATCCAGATTTCTTCGATTACACTTTTGAAGGATTCCAAATCTTCCAACTCGCGAACAGCGATGTAAGTGTATCAGATTTGTACGATCCAACGCAAAGCCGTCTAGTGGCACAGTGTGATATTAAAAATGGGTTGACGCAACTCATCAACTGGGAAGTCGATCCAGATTTGAACGCTTTGGTACCACAGGACATGACCTTGACGTCTAATAACGACGGTGTTTTCACTTCATTCCAAATCAAGGAAGATGCCTTCGCAACCGGTGACCGTACCCTCATCAATCATAGAGAGTACTACTTCACTGTCATAGCCTACGGCCAAAATCAGTTCCAAGAATTCCACCCAACCACTGCACCGGGTGGGCAAAAAATTCCATTCTTGGCCGGTCGTCGTAACATCAAAACATACATGGCCATCCCTCACCAGATTGATTCTGAGAAGGGCGGTACTATCCAGGTTGCGCAATATGGCGATGGACCAGAAATCAAGCGTCTAGACGGTATTGGAAATGGTGCAGGCGAATTAGAATTGACACCTGAAGAAGTCAACACTATTTTGGCAGGAAACGCTACTGGCCAACCTACTTACATGGGCGGTATGGGACCAGTAGATATTAAGGTTGTAGATCCATTGGAAGTCAAGAATGGCGAATACACGCTGACCTTCGACGGTGCAAACAACAATGCGAAGTGGGAGATTACTGATGGTTCAGGAGCCCTTATTGCCCAATCAGATTCAACCATCTCTTTCTACAACGAACAGATTATTCCAGGACTTGGTCTATCCGTTGCCGTACAGCAGGCACCGTCTCCCGGTGGTGATGACGAAGGCACCTATGACAATGGGGTGATTTTCTCTGAAATCATTTACGAAGACCCGTCGAAAGAATGGTGGTCGGGTATTAAAGATGATAAGAGCTACTCACCATATAACTGGATTCTAGCAGGAACTAATACCTTCCCAACGGAAGAGCCTGCGACGTTGTATCCAGATCAAAATGGTGATGCCAAAGGATATTTCGAAAATATCGTTAATGGTACTTGGGGCCCTTACATGTATGCCTCTGCGAACCAACGTGCCACTGTTAACGGATACAACAACTATGGTATGGGTCCTGCAGTGAGCATTGGACGTAATATCGCTGATGCGGCGGATCTACACTCTGTGGATATCGTCTTTACTAGTGATCCAAGTTTGTGGACGCGTGTGCCGGTATTCGAATTGGCCGAGGATGAAAACTTGAGCGAACACGGCGACAAGAAATTGACTCAGCGTCAAGATACCTCATGGACATTGGAGAATGGACAGCTGAAGCGTGCGCCAGCGATGGAACCAGGCTGGTCTTACTTCCCTGGATACGCCATCGACGTAGAAAGTGGTAAACGTTTGAGCATGGCCTTCGGTGAAAACTCATGGTTGCCAGGTGAAAACGGTAACGACATGTTGTGGAACCCTACCGATCGCGAATTCTTGCCACCAGGTAATACTGTAAATGGTGGTTACGTATTCGGTGGTCAGCACTATATCTATGTATTTGCAGATCAGGATAAGATCGGTGGTAGCACTACTGATCTGGCCTATACCGGAGCGAACATCAACGATTGGCCATTGAAAGATTTGATGGGTGACCTTGTGAAATCTGGTGGTATTGGAAACATTGCTAAGGCCAACTTCTGGCGTTCCGTTCGTTGGATCGGTATGCCAACGCTTCGCCAAGGCATGGACTTCGATCCTTATACGGAGTTGCCGACAGAAACGCGAGTTCGCATTCGTATGAATACGAGCTACAACTCCCGTCAATTGGCCGATGCTCCAAACAGTGGCAATCCGCAATTCATGTTCAACACATCGAACATTGCTACGAAAACATATATCGATACTGTGGGATCAAGTGCGCTTGAAACTATCCGTGTTGTACCGAACCCATATTATGGCTTTAGTGCTTATGAAACTTCACAGTTAGACAATACGGTGAAAATCACCAACCTACCTGAAAACTGTACCATCAGCATTTTCACCACAAGTGGAACGTTGATTCGTCAGATCCGCAAAGACAACAGCATGACTTATGTGGAGTGGGATTTGAAGAACACCTACAACGTACCTATTGCTTCTGGGGTATATATCATCCACGTAGATGCGGGTGACCTCGGCGAGAAAATCGTG
>Ga0181570_10002179_pt1 | contig 15939 bp, 12 predicted proteins | sample 101ome_18_FD_148667 | JGI IMG/M metagenome (GOLD analysis project Ga0181570, IMG submission 148667) | Coastal salt marsh microbial communities from the Groves Creek Marsh, Skidaway Island, Georgia - 101406AT metaG (spades assembly) | ecosystem: Environmental > Aquatic > Marine > Intertidal zone...
CCGCGCGTCGACGACGACGCCGACGACGCAAACGCACCCTTTCCAATCGCCGCCGTCATCGCGCCCCAACCCTTCGTCGTCACCGTCGCCCCGCATCGCGTCGTCCGTCGTCCGTCGTCGTCCGCAGATCCCACGGCGCCGAGACGACGATGATGATTACGATTACGATGATGATGATTACGTCCCGGTCCGAGTCCCGCGACGACGCGAACGACCCCACCGCTCTTCCGTTTCGTCTCACCGATCGCGCCACCGCGTCGTCCCACCGCCATCGCCCGCGTCGCCATCGCCGTCGTCGTCGCCATCGCCGCCGTCGTCGTCGTCGTCGGCGCGGTGTGTCGCCCGATGATCGTTCGTTTAGGTCCGCGCGGGAACTCGGTCGGTGGGTTCGGCGTTCGGTTGCATTTTTCTTGGTTCACGACTCGTCCGTCGGTGGTAGTAGTCACCGTCGGTGTCGCGCGGTGTTCATCACACACAGCGTGAGATGTAGCTTTAATGGCGTACTTGGTTCTATATAGTATGACGAGAGTGAGAACTAGAAGTAACTAAGTAGTTACTTAAAGGCGTACTCGAGTGTACTTAAGTACCCGGTAGCGCTAAAATGAATGAGTGCGCACTCGGCGTTGTCGCTCGGTGTGATACTCGGTACGTTTGAAAAACACGGACCATTTATTTCCGCGAACTCTACGCGAGGCTTTCTTTCTCTGTGTGTTCCCGGCGGACTATCGATCGATCGATCGATCGGACCCGCAGACGCGGACGCGCGGACGTGGACGACGACGACGATGAAGGACGAGGAAACGAGCCCGTTGATATCGCCCGCGGGGAAGACGCCGACGCGGTGGTCGACCCGAACCGTCGTCGCGGGCGTCAGCGCGATCGCGTTGATGACGCTTGGGTGTTACGTCGGGTTCGCCGGCAACGGCGGCGGTGGACTCGGAACGATATGGAACTTTGCGTTCACGAGAACGACGTCGCCGTTCGTGACGTTCACGCTCGATGCGAGTTGGATCGACAAGACGATTCGTGCGGCGAATCCGACGTTTTTCGCGTCGCCGCTGTCAAAGGCGTACATCCTTCGACACAATTACGGTTCGACGTCGTTCTTTGAGGACGAGGACGCGTTGGAAATGACGCGCGTTGGATTGCGAAGATGGACGCTGGCGACGAACGAGGTGAACTATGAATACGGTTTCATGCTCGAGAACGAGAATGGAGCGAAGTTGAGGGAGATTGGAGCGTGGTATACCAATGAACGCGAGAGCGTCACGGCGCCGAGCGCGAACATGAAAAATTGCACCGTAACGTTTGGGCAGTATCGCAACAGGTTGATTTCGCAGACGGACACCACACCGGCGTTCGATGTGGGTGCGTGCTTTGGCGCGTGCGGTGAAGAGTGCGAATTGCCGGATGCGCCCACGCCGATGGCGTCGCTCAGCGGGTCTCAATACACGGGCGGTACTACGTGGGGCAACGACCTAATTACGTGCAACCTCGGAACGGCGACAACGTACGACGCCGCGAAACAGTCCTTCTATATCGACGGTTCTCAAGAGTCTCTGATCGTCTGTCCGTACGACATCGGTCCGGGTCATCATCCTGAGCTGACTATCGAGATTGTCTTCGAGCTGGATCAGAGCTTCGACCCGGCGCACTCGTACGGATGGATTTTTGGCCACGATAACGGTGGTTTCGATCGCTCTTTCATCGTTTCAGATGAAAGATTTGGTGGCGGCATCGCAAGTGGCATCGGCAGTGCTTACAATTCCGGCGCCCCGACGCCTTCGAAAGGCGAATGGCATCACGGTTTGGCCGTGTTCCGTCAAGGCGTGGTGGATGGCTCGTACACGGCGCTTGATGGTGCCATTTCGCCAAACAAAGCGACGGCGAATAACAATGAAGGGCTAACCAGCTTCTCCATCGGTGGGCTCCCAGGCGTTGTGTATCACGAACACAGCATGATTGGTTGGATCAGATACTTTAACTTTTACGTCGGCGCCCTATCCGAGGACCAAGTTGAAGCCATGTACGTGAGGAACACTCCGTGGCCGTGAACGGTTGTCACGTCCTTTTTGCCTTTTCTTCCCTTCAACACGAATTATAATATACCGGTAGTACATCTCATGTTCCACGACATCTCAGGTTCCACGGATTCGTGTTGTACGAGTACCGGAATCCTGCGACGTACAGCAGAACTTCACATCATACGCGACTCCGCCGTAACTCGACCCCATCAAAATCAACGCAAAGATTTTGTGTGCTTGACGCCACGAGGAGGAGAAGCGCGCTCTTTGTTTTTTCTTCGTGCTTCGTTTTCGTGTTGCCGTCTGCGCGCGCGCGCGTGCGTGCGTGCGTGCGTGCGTGCGTGCGTGCGTGAATGAAAAACTAAATGAAATGAAATGAAATGGAGTGGCGCGAGAGCGCGACGCGACGTGAACCCCCGGGGCGAAGTCGACCGACCGACCGATTAAATTGAACACGAGAGCGCGTCGACGTCCACTCGATACGCGCGCGCGAGTTAACTAAAAGTAGCGTCGGCGTCAGCGTCAGTCGTCGCCAACATGTCCTTCATGGATGCGAGAGAACACGGAAGCAAGGTTGGAAGCGGTGGCGTGGCTTCGGCGCAACAGTCGGCGATCGACCGACGAGAGCGATTGAGAAGACTGGCGTTGGAGACGATCGATCTGGCGAAAGATCCGTACTTTATGAAGAACCACTTGGGGACGTACGAGTGTAAACTCTGCCTCACGCTGCACTCAAACGAGGGCAATTACCTGGCGCACACGCAAGGGAAGCGACACCAACAAAACTTGGCGAAACGGGCGGCGAGAGACGCGAAAGAGTCCGGCATCGGGGGCTCGGCGGCGAGCGCGAGCGCGCTGAGGAATATCCAACCGAGAAAAACGGCAAAGATTGGACGACCGGGGTACAGGGTGACGAAACAGTACGACGCGAGGTCGCGACAGCGAAGCTTGTTGTTTCAGATTGACTTGCCAGAGATTGAGCGAGGACAAAAACCTAGGTATAGATTCATGTCGGCGTACGAACAAAAGGTGGAGGCGTGGGATAAGAGGTACCAGTACATAATATTTGCCGCGGAACCGTACGAGATCATCGCGTTCAAGGTGCCGAACGTGGACGTGGACAAGGCTGGCAAGGATAAATTTTTCACGCACTGGGACGAGGACACCAAGACGTACACGTGTCAATTGACGTTTAGACGCGTGGAATCCGCGGGTGGGGGTGGGGTGAGACGCATGGGTGGGATTCCACCACCCCCGGTCGGTATGGGTGGGTTTCCACCGCCGCCACCCATGGCTATTCCTCCTCCGCCGCCACCGCCTCCCCCCGGTAGGTAGGTAGGTAGCTCGCCGCCGCGCGGCGTCCTCTTCGTGTACATCGTCCTCTAGCCTCGGTCGACCATGGGTCTCGATTGATTGATTGATCAATTGATGACTGAAATTGTTATCATAGTAATGAAATACATTCACCCACAGTCAAACGCGCACCGCGGACGCTCCAACGATTCGTATCAAAGAGCGTCTGCGACTCCCTGGATGATTGAGAGGGGGAAGAATTGCTCTCTCGACTTTACTGGAACGCGACACATCGCGACGCACCGCGAAAGACGCGTCGTCGACGAGCCGAACGCGAGGGCGTTTCCAACCATGCAGAGATTACTACCCGTGGTCTCCGCCGCGGCGTTGCGCGAATCTTCCACAGCGACGACGACGACGACGACGACGACCCGCGATGATGATGGTTTGGGAAACGAATCGACATCCATAACCACGTCGTCGCGGCTGACGGGAAAGGAAAACGACGCGACGACGACGACGCCGACGAAGAAGGACGACAAAATTTATAAATCCCGAGGGGTTAGGAACGGACCGACGAAGAGAATGGACCGACGGGAACCGACGAGGTTGGCGTTGTCGCCACTGGTGAATGCGAACGAGGAAACGCGCGCGAATAGTAGTCGAGGCGCGACGACGACGACGACGCCTTTGAGACGGGTGAGGAGTTTAATGGCGGCGGCAGCGGTGGCGGCGATGGGTACAGGAGGTGAGGAAACATGCGCAAACCGTCAGGGCGATGGGTACGCCGCTGCGTTGCAGGTTATAAAGGACAAATTTGAGACGCGTGAACGCGAGTTGGTGCGTTTTATGCGAGAGATGGCTAGACGTGCGGACGTCCAGAGCGAGGAGCTTCGAGACGCCCTCGATGCGCTAGCCGCGGCGGAGGAGGAACACGAGAAGGCCTTGAAAGAGATTGCAGACGCGCGTGCGAGCGAGCGGGACGCGCTCGAGTACTCAATTCTATTAGAAAACAAGGAGCGTCTCGCCGAGCGCGACAAAGCCGCCGCGCTCGCCTCGCGTCTCGCCGACCGAGACGAAGAGATTTCAGCGCTCAACGACGAGATTCACCGTTTAACCGACCGCTTATCCTCCGTGGCTAAAGCGGAGTCAGAGAGCAGAGCGAAACCCCAGACAACGAGCGCCGCCGCCCGTTACGCCGTCGCAAATCTCAGAAGTGAAATTCGCGACTTGTTACGCGACGAACTTCGAGCCGAGATTGCTGCCGAGATTGTCGCCAGCGCCGGTAAACCACAGCGGTGACCGGCTCGTCATATATTTATACCTAGTACATTAACCGCTAGTGGTTCGCTTGTCAATCTAAACGCGCGTCGTCGAGGAATCAAACATTGTCAAGTCGCGTCCAGTCGCGAACCTCTTTGCAGTGACTGAGCAGACTCCACGTCACGTCGCAGAAAGTCACAGAAAGTCACAGAAAGTCACCGCACACGTCGACTCTCCTCCTCCTCCTCCTCTCGTGCGTTCGTACCTGGGACGAAAAGACGCGGTGAGACAGTCGAGTAGGGAGTCCACGACGAGACGCGTGAACGACGTGCACGACGTCGACGAGGAAACGAAAAAGTGGTGGTTTGTCAGTCACTCATTGAACGAAAAGACGACGACGAGACGTCGTTAGTGTAGACATAGAAGAAGGAGCGGAATGTCGACGCCGGCGAGAAAACGCCTGATGCGTGACTTTAAGAGATTACAGACGGACCCACCGGCGGGGATCAGCGGAACACCGAGCGAGAGTAACATTATGCAGTGGCACGCGGTGATCTTCGGACCAGAGGGGACGCCTTGGGAAGGCGGAACGTTTAAACTCACGATTAGTTTCTCCGAGGAGTACCCGAACAAGGCGCCAGTGGTGAAATTCGTGACGAAAATGTTCCACCCCAACGTGTACAACGACGGGTCTATATGTTTGGATATTTTACAAAACCAGTGGAGTCCGATTTACGACGTCGGAGCCATTCTCACGAGTATTCAGTCGCTCTTGTGCGATCCCAACCCAAACTCGCCCGCCAATTCTGAAGCCGCGGCGCTGTACAACGAAAACAGGAGGGCGTATAACAAGCGCGTCGCCGCCGTCGTGGAGGATAGTTGGTTAGAGATCGGCGCCGCGGCGTCGTGATTAAAGGACATTTTAGCAGCAATTTTTCAACAACAACTGAAATGAAAAACCACTGGTGAACAACAACCTCGACGCCATCATCCGACGCCTCGTGTGCGTACATGCGACGCGCGTGCGCGGCGGTGAAAACGATAGGGATAACACGACGAGAACCACGAGGAAGACAAACTTTTGTGGCGAGACTCGCGCGCGATATACGAGGACGAAGCGGTACCACGGCGATGTCGATTCAAAAAACAACCATGGATGAGACTGGACGACGACGACGACTTTACGGCGCTGAATACGTGGAATCGTGGAAGGATGACGAGGCGAGAGAGAGCAGGGAAAAAGTTTTATCGTGGTACGACGGCGTCAAACGCTCACTGCCTTGGAGAAGAAGTAGACCGCAGGTGACTGTGGAAGTTTTGGACGACGACGAAGACAAGGAAGATGCGAGAGCGGTTGTAAAAATGGAACGCGCAGAAACGAGCGGAAGAATGGACGAGGGCGAAGTGGAATCGGCGGCAAAACTTTGGTCGACACGCGCGTTTGAAAACGGAGGGATGGATCCGAATCAATACGCTTACGGGGTGTTGGTGAGCGAGATTATGAGTCAACAGACGCAAATCGATCGCGTCGCTGAATATTGGACGAGATGGACAAATCGTTGGCCGACGGCGGAGGCGTTGGCGAGCGCGACGATTGAGGAGGTGAACGAAGAGTGGGCTGGTTTAGGATATTATCGTCGCGCCAAGTTCTTGCTCGATGGCGCGAGGTACGTGCGGGATGAGCTCAAGGGGGTGTATCCGAGAACGGTGGATGGGTTGTTGAAAATTCCTGGCGTGGGTCCGTACACTGCGAGCGCGGTGGCGAGCATAGCTTTCGGAACTCGCGCCGCCGCGGTCGATGGGAACGTATATCGCGTGTTGACGCGTGCGTGTCTCATCAAAGGAGATCCACTCAAGGGTGAGGCGGCAAGGGAGATTAGGAGGATCGCCGACGCGTTTCTCGATCCATCCAGACCAGGCGATTTCAATCAAGCGATGATGGAGCTCGGCGCAACGGTGTGCACGCCAGCCAATCCAAAGTGCGAGTCCTGCCCAGCGCAAGATTGGTGCGCGGGCTTGGACAAGGCTCGTACGACGAATGGGGTGTACAAAGTCACGGAGTTACCAGAGACTGCAAAGAAGGCTGAGAAGCGCCAGGAGCAGCGCGCTTTCATCGTAGCGCGCAAAAGCGTCAAGGCGGATCCGGATGAAAACGGCGGCGAAGGCGAAACTGAGAGCATGTACTTGCTCTCCAAGCGCCCAGAAGGTGGTTTACTCGGCGGTCTATGGGAGTTCCCGAACAGTCTCATCGCCGAGGAATCTGACGACGTCTTCTCCAAGCGTCCTGCGGGCGACGTGCGTCGCGTGCACGACGCCTTGCGTTCCGAACTCGGCGCATCGCGCGCAGTCTACGACGAATCGGTAAAAGGCAAATCGGTTCACGTATTTTCTCACATTCGACAGGTGATGCACTATCAGCTCATCAATGTCGAGGATGACGAATCAAACCCAATCGCCGCCGCGAGTCTCGATCGAGAACTCAAATGGTTTCCCGCTGTCGACTTTGAAGAGTCTGGCATTTTCTCCACTGGAGTTCAAAAGCTCTACGCCAGCGTTCAAAAGATCGGCTCGCGTCGCGCTCCAAAGCATTCAGGCGCCGTTAAACGCGCCAAACTATCCGACGCTCCCCAGTCAAAAGGTCAGACGTCTCTTTCTGCGTTTTTCGCACCCGTCTCCGAAAACCGTTCTGACGACCGTGCGTCGTAGTAGAGCGGTGGGCGCGCGCTCCTAGTCTATCATCGTGCGATTCTTTAATTTATCATCATCATCATCATCATCAATGCGTGTACACGTATTCAAACTTTAAACGCACCGTCATCGCGTGTCCATGTTCCAACTAATAAGTTGAACGAAACAGACTCACTGTGAAGAGGCAAATTGCGTCTCCAACCCGAACCAGGGGAACTTACACCACCAGAGACTGGAAAATTGGAATGAAGCGCTTCCCCAAACCGTCGCGCGTTGGAGTTTTTGCGACGACGAGCACGGTTGTTGAAGACTATTACCACTACTGGTGAGCGACGACTGACTTTAAAAGCAAAAGAAAGTCCTTCTAAACGAACATCCGTCCATTCGTCCGTCGTGAAGCATTTGCACTTCATTCTTAAGCACATTCGTGCCGATTCATTTGCAGCGGAATAAATGACGACGACGACGCGGAAAAAAGCTTTGAGTGGCAAGGGTAAAGAGACGGAACGAACACAGAGAAGATCGTTATCGAGGTGAGACTTTGGGTTTTAATCTCGCGCGAGCGTGAACGGACGGTATCGGTATCGAAGGGGAATCGTGAATTGAACTGAATGCGAACGCGTAACAACGCAAATGCGCGCGCGAGCGTAAAGGGCGGGATCGATGCGGAGTGGTGGTGGTGAGAAAGAAACGAAAGACTGACGATAAGAATATTTCCCTTTTTGTCGTGTAGGAGCGATAGCGCGGACGCGATGGCGACGGATAGTCGTAGGTCTTCGGGTTTGATGGGGAGCGCGATGAAACTCTTCAAGTCTCTGAGTAGGACGGAGAAGCGCTCAAGGACGGATGAAGGGACAGAGGCTGAAGACGCGGTGAAGAGGATAAAAACGACGTCTTCAGATGGTCAGTTGAGCGGAGATGTGACGCCTCCGCCTTCGAGAGGGGTTAGAAACGCGAGCGACGCGTCTTTCATCACGAGCTCTGTGAGAAAGTCCACAGTGAGAAGAACGGGCGCGGGCACCAGCGAGGCGGATCGCGTCGCGCCAACGAATCTCAGCTCTCGTTTCGCAAACGACGACTCGGAAGACGAGCCGATGGCTGGAACCTCGAGTGACATGGGTTCGCCCGTGGTGAAGATAAAGAGAACAAGGTCGAAGAAGATTTTGGATACAATCTTTTCGCCGATGTTTTCCTTCTTCAGCAGCGACGACAAGAGTGGACGCAAGGCGCGAAAGTTGAAAAAGTCGAGACTGGGAGGTAGGAGTGAGCGTAAAGCTGATGTGGTCGCGAGCGATGATTCAGAGGATGATGAATTCGAACCGATCGCATTGTCGCAAGATGCTGAAGCTTTGCGTTCCATGCAAGGTTCAGAGGAACTGGAAGGAAAGCTTGTCGAACTCGTCGCCGGGACGAGCATGCCAGCCGTGGAATACGTGGCTCGGTTCGGGATGACGAGCGAAGAGGCGGCATCGGCTCCGGATGAAGAGTATGACGAAGAATTTGATCCGTGGGCTTTCATTTACAATCTCAAATCGCACGTTCCGAACATAAGAGATATGAAAGTGAGACAAGCGTTACCTCCGCGTGCGTCTGGAGACGTAAAGAACACGCTCGTGTTGGACTTGGACGAGACTTTGGTTCACTCTAATTTAGAAAACGCGAGTTATCCTTACGATTTTTCGTTCCCCGTCAATTTCAATGACGAGACACACACGGTAAAGGTGAAAAAGCGTCCACATTTGAGTACGTTTATGGACGCTGTATCAAAGCAATACGAGGTAATCGTGTTCACTGCCTCTCAGCGCATTTATGCGGATAAGCTGTTAGACATACTCGACCCGGAAGGCAAGTGGTTCAAACATAGATTGTTCCGCGATTCTTGCGTGCAGATAGATGGAAACTTTATGAAGGATCTGCGAGTGCTCGGTAGAGATCTCTCGAGAACCATCATCATCGACAACTCGCCTCAAGCCTTTGGCTTGCAGGTTGAGAATGGCATTCCCATCGAATCTTGGTACGATGATGAGGAAGACGATCACTTGTTGTGGCTCATCCCCATCCTTACACAACTATCAAAGACGAACGAGGTTCGCACCATGTTGCATCGCGCGTTCAATTTGCAAGAGAGAGTTCGTCGAGGCGGTTTGAGGAGTGAAATGTGGCGGCGCATAGCAGGTCATACAGCTCGCAATTAAGCTGTGCTTATATTTATTTGTGCAAATGATGATTTACTTGTTTTAGGAAATGAAATAGAAACACTCTACGCGCACCTACTGAAGTTTTGCGAGGAGCAACTCTCCCATCTTCACGCAGCCGACTTGCTTCATGCCCTCTTGCATAATGTCACCCGTGCGGTATCCGTCATCCAAAACGTCGTTCACAGCCTTCTCGAGCGCAGCAGCGGTTGCCTCTTCGCCAAACTGGTAACGCATCATCATGGCGGCGCTCAACACTTGCGCGAGCGGGTTAGCCTTGTCTTGGCCGGCGATATCCGGAGCGCTTCCGTGAACTGGCTCATATAAGCCCGGACCGTCGAGACCAATGGCCGCGGACGGCAACATACCGATGGAACCCGTCAACATGGACGCGGCATCGGACAAGATGTCGCCGAAAATGTTACCCGTGACGATGGTGTCAAACTGGGTCGGTCTGCGGATAAGCTGCATGGCGGCGTTGTCAACGTACATGTGAGAGAGTTCGACGTCGCTGAAATCCTTGTGAACTTCAGTGACGCGCTCCTTCCACAACTGGCTCACCTCGAGCACGTTCGCCTTCTCAACGGAACAAAGACGCCCGTTACGCTTGCGGGCAATGTCAAACGCAACCTTGGCGATGCGATCGACCTCCGGCTCGGAGTAAACCATCGTATTGTAGCCGATTCGTTCGCCGGCCTCGTTGACGCCAAAGCCCTTCGGCTTACCGAAATAGATCCCCCCGGTGAGTTCACGGACAACCATAATGTCCGTGCCTTCAACGACGTCCCGACGAAGCGTGGAAGCGTCGATGAGTTGCGGCAAAACGGTCGCCGGGCGAAGGTTGGCAAACACGCCCAAGCCGGCGCGCAAGCCGAGCAAGCCTTGCTCCGGGCGCTGAGCGCTCGGGAGGGTGTCCCACTTGTAACCACCGATGGCCGCCAAGAGCACCGCATCAGAAGACTTACAGATTTCCAAAGTCTCGTCTGGAAGCGGCACCCCGTGCGCGTCGATCGCCGCGCCCCCCACGAGGGCCTCCGTGAAGCCAAACTCGATGTCATTCTTCTTACCCGCAACCTCGAGCGCAGCCGTCGCCACCTTCATGATCTCCGGGCCGATCCCGTCACCCGGAAGGATGGTAATGTTGTACTTCTTACCAGCGTACACTCGCACCGCCGCTCTCTTCGCCGCTCCGCGGCGCATCGACACCGCCTTGGTCGCCCCAAAAGTAGAGGAGGGTTTGGCCGACACGCTCAGGCGCGCGCTCGTCGTCGTCGTCGTCGTCATCATCATCGTGATTGCGCGTTACGATTCGTTGATGGTTCCCTTGATGGGCTCGCGATGGACTCCTCTGCGACAACTTCGTCTCGCGTTCGAGTCTGTCGTCGTCGTCGTCGTCGTCGTCGTCGTCGTCGTCGGTCCTCCAGTCACCCACGAAATCGATCGATTACCACCCGTCCATCGACCAAAATTATTACTTTTACTTTTTACACTGTCAGCCAGCCAGCGTCCTCGCCCCACGCACGCACGCGGAAGAAGGAACGAATCGGATTCTGCGCGCGCGGTGCGGACGCGACGTCACCGGGATCCACGTCATCAAAACAACGCATTTCGATTGGATGATGGATTGTAAAAAGACGAACGGTATCAACCTTTGGCGAATCACCACTCGTCAATCATGGAAACGACGTCCCCGAATCCATCCCGGCGGGACCCCTACCCGTTGTTACGAGTCACGACCCGTAAAATGGAAGAGAGACCCCGCGACCGAATCCCGCGGGATACGGGGCGACGCTGACGCTGTCAGTGACGTGGAATGATTTGGGTACGATTGACCGTTCGAGACCCAGGATTTTCACCCGTAGGTTCCCTCGGGAAGTTGGATGGTTGGTATCGCGCGCGCGCGCGCGCGCGACCATCGCGGCGCGGCAGTGCGTCGCGCGTCGTCGTGCGTCGGTAGGACGCTCGGTTCGACGACGCGAAGGACCTCGGGGCGCATCGAACGGAGGGACGACGCCGGGGAGGTCCGCGCTCGGATCGGTCCGCGAGCGGTTCGCGTTGCTTCGAACCACTCGAATCGACTCAAAAGGTGGTCGGTCTGGCGAGACATATAGATCGCTCGTTCTTTGAGTCGAACCTTCGCTTTAGGAGGAAGATCACGCGTGTGCGCGCGATACCGAGTACTGGTAAATACGACGACGACGACGACGTCTTCTTCTTCTTCTTCGTTGCTGTCGTCGCTCGTGGGAAAGAGAGAGTGGAGCGTTTTTTGGGACTCGGTACTAGAGTTGTCGCCTCGGCGACGCAGAGGGCGAGCGAGCCATGGCGAGCGCCGCAGGCAGAGGTGGAAGAGGAGGTGGGAGAAAAGGAGAGACGGGCGCAAGAGGGAACACGGGTGAAAGAAGGAGATCGATGAGCGGATATCGTCCGAGAAATTCGGCTGGAGGAGGGGTGGTGAGGGATTTGAATGGTCTCGTCGAGCGCATAGTCGAGGCAAACGTGCGCGACATCGAGCACGTGCTGAGAGAGTCTACGTTCAAACCCGGACCGCCGGCGTACACGAGCGTAATCAAGGCGTGTGGTAAGGTGGGGCAGTGGCAAAAAGCACTCGAGGTGTATCGTCTCATGAGTGTCGTGCACGGCGCCAAACCGAACACGATTACGTGCTCCGCGCTCATCAACACGCTGGGAAGGTCAAAGCAATGTGACATGGCTTTTGAGCTCTTTGAAGAGTCACAGCGCGAAGGGATTGAACCGAACATCTTCACGTATTCCGCCTTGCTGAGCGCTTGCGCAAAGGCAAAGCAGTACGAGAGAGCGATGAGCGTGTTTGAGGATTTGGTTTTGAATCATTCCGAAATTGAGGTTGACCGAATCACGTACAGCGCAGCCATCTCGGCGTGCGTCCAAGGGCGTAACGTCGACAGGGCGTTTCAGATTTTCGAAGACATGACCTCTCGAGGAATCAAGGGAAACACGATCACTTACAACGCACTCCTGAATGCGTGTGAAAAGTGTGGCGATTCGCACAGGGCGATTGAGACTTTCAATCGCATGCGCTTGGAGAAAGTACCGTATGACCGAGCATCGTTTCACATGTTGATCGGGGCCTTGGACAGAGCTAGAAAGATTTCCAAAGTGATAGATTACTACAATATGATGCGACCTTACGGTATCAATCCGGACGCGGCGACTGTGTCGACCGTGTTGAACGCGTGTGCCAACGCCAAGGATGGCCTTCAAGCGCTAAAGGTTTACAACGAGGCGCTGCCATTTCACGGCGTGACCACGACGCCTGGCATGTTCAACTCGCTCATCAGCGCGCTTTACAGAGGGAGAAGATACGATTTGATTTACGAGAAGCTGAAGAAAAACCCATCGATCAGTGGCTTATCTTTGTCGACGTACACGCAGCTCATCACGGCGTGCGAACGTTTCGGCGATTGGATGAAGGCTTTTGAGCTCGTCGACGGGTTCAAGGCACACTATCAGCAGAGCGTTGACCCGCACATTTGGTCTCAGGCTTTCTTCGCATGCGGTAGATTTGAGGAGGACGATCCATACTTGCGCAATGGAATGATTCCAGGATACACCAGCTCGACACTACAATTTGCACGCTCAAAGTTGTCCGAACTATGGACGGAATACAAGACGAGAGTGCGCGTGTCCGCCTATTCAGCCATCACTTGGGAGAGCAGTTCAATCCCTTCGCGACAGATTGAAGATCAACCGGTTAGCACTGGCGCCTCGAAGCCGCAACTTCCAACTGAAATAGCCATGGAGATTAGTAGCGTCTTCAAGTATGCCGCATCAGCAGCGGCGAGATGCTCGGATCCAGAATTGGCATCTGAAATCTTGAAGGAGTGCGATACCATCGGCTTGCCTCGAGACCCGTCCATGTACGGCGCGCTCGTATCTGCATTGGCTTTAAGCGGCGACCGCTTCACAGCAAACGAAACATTAAAAGAGATGGTTCAGTTGAATTTACGGCCAGGTGTCTCGACTTTTGCAGCCTTGGCTTTAGCCTCTTCTCGCGCAGGAGATGCCGATACGGCGTTGTCGCTCGCCGAAGACGTTGCGTCAGTTGTTGGTCCTCAAAGGTGCGACGTGAACATCGTCGATGCCGTCGTAGCGGCATGCGAGGCGGGAGGTAATTGGAGAAGAGGTACTGCTTTACTTTTGCTCTGGACAAAAAATGGAGTACCTGGCGCGAGCGAACAGTTGCGACGCGCCATGGCTGCGGCCAACGGTGCTGATCCTGGTCCTACAAACGCAGTCTCAAGAGGTCACGAGTTGACGTTCCAGTACCAGCGCCATCAAGATGAAATGGATCACACTGAGCACTTGGGATATAGTTCACAATATGACTCATCTGTAGACGACACGGACAGCGACATTTGGTCGAGCCTGGAGGAGGGAGTTTCCAACCTGAGAATTCAGGCAGAGGCGTTTACGCCGCGATCTTCGACAGAAAGAAAACAAGACGAAGGATGATTTACATGATTAGTTGAACGCGTAGGGAAATGAAGTGGTCGTTGTGCAAGACTTGTAATGTACACTTACTACAGTAGCAGCGAATGAAATGCGTGCGTACGTCGAGAAATTTCGGTGGTAAAGAAGTTTAGATTTGATGCACTCAGAGAGGAAGAGGCTGACACGCTTGTTGTTGTCAAATGTCAATCAAGTTTGCCAACAGATCTTCGTTGGTTTGCTTTCTGACCGGAGTCGACGGCGCGCCACTTTGCTCGGGCGCTGGTGCGTGCGCTTGCGCGGTTCCATCGGCTTCCTTCGGTTGAACGCTCAAGCTCGCCGCGATGGCTTGCGCAATCATCGCCTCCTCCTCTTCTTCCGTCGTGGCGCACGCTATGCGGCTTGTACCGAGTGAAACTGACTGTTCATCGCCTGTGGCTGTGGGTGTAGAAACAACGCCAGTTTCCATACCCTGCAACGCCGCGTTTTCATTTCGTTCGGCGCGAATCGCGAAGATGGCTCCGTTCAACTTTTCCAAGGTTTCGAGCAGCGTGTTGAGTTGCTCCTCGCTGAGGCTGACAGAACTATCTGTCATTTCCGCCACTTGCGTGAGATGGGCCCTGTGTGCTTCACACACGTCGCTCAATTCAAGATCCAAGTTGTCGTTCGTTCGTTGATCCGCTTCCGGATCGCCTCCTGATTCACGGAACTCTTTCAGAAGCATCGCCGCTGTGTTGGCGCCATCGATTGTCGCGGTGAGCGTTCCGAGCACGTGAGAGAGGTCTAAGGACCTGTTTCGCGCGTGTGCGCGGGACAACAACTGACCAGTGCGTTGCGGAGAACCTACAACGGCGTTATCACCACCGTACGCGGCGTTTCCGTAGGTTGTCGTGCGAGATGGCGATCCAGTACCAGACGGTGAATCCGAGAAGGCGTTTTTGAGCACCTCCTTTGCGCTCTTCTTGAGCGCTTTCAGATGCGCCGTGGCGCGCTGTGCTAGCGATCTTCCAGCTCCTCTCAGAGGAACCGTCTCATATGCATCATCACTCGCCTCTCTGTACGCCGTCGACGATCCCCCAGCGTACGAAGAGCTCAGATTTCGACCGACGCCGTCTCGCCTCGCAACCGTCTCGCCGTCGATCGTGTCCTCGATGTCGTCCACAGCCTCAGCCTACACGAGCGAACGAACGAGCGAGTGCACGAACGAGGTGTCAGTCATAGTCAGTGTCGCCATCGTCTCGGCGCGCGCGCGCGTTTTGTTCCCGTGAATCGTCTCGTTGCCGGCTTTTGGATTGGATTGGATTGGATTGGACTGATTGGCGTGTTCGGTGCCGTCCGGCGTCCTTCGCGTCGTCGTCGCGCACCTGTTCCTCGCGAGTCATGAGCGGAGAGTACTGCGTCCGTTTCTCCTCTTTAAAAAAACTCATCGCCTCGGGCTTTCGCGTCGTCCTCCGTCGTCCTTCGCGTCGTCCTTCGCGTCGTCGTCGTCGTCTGTCGGTCGCGTCCGTCGCGTCCGTCGCGTCCGTCGCGTCGACCAGATCTGCGCACCGCGACGCGCTACCGGTACCATTTCGTCGATACTTACCATTAAAAGTCCCCATTATACGACTACTTCGAGCGGCGTCCCCGACTGGCGGTTCACGAACCGTACATTTACCCATGGGGTACCCATAGGGCAGAAACCAACGCGCCGAAACCAGGGCTCGGGCCGAAACCAGGGCTCAGGAACACGCATCGGACGGACGGACGACGACGACGACGCGTTTTTTGTGTTTTTTTTTGTGTGTTTTCGTCGTCGTCGTCGTCGTCGTCGTCGCACGCGTCGTTCGACGGGGTGCGACGTCGCGACGCCTCAGTCTCCCCCTCGCGCGCGCGTCGGGATCGACGGAAACGGAGACGACGACGCGAATGATGATGCACGCGCGATCGATGACGTGCGGCGCGGCGACGACGACGACGGCGGCACCGCGAAAGACGCGCTCGGCGATGGCTCGTTCGCGAGGGAAAGC
>Ga0181570_10002180_pt1 | contig 15936 bp, 16 predicted proteins | sample 101ome_18_FD_148667 | JGI IMG/M metagenome (GOLD analysis project Ga0181570, IMG submission 148667) | Coastal salt marsh microbial communities from the Groves Creek Marsh, Skidaway Island, Georgia - 101406AT metaG (spades assembly) | ecosystem: Environmental > Aquatic > Marine > Intertidal zone...
CTAGTGGTTTGTACAGACAAGTTTGGCGCGCAATCCTTAAATTGATTTAAGATACTGGTTTTATTCTTTAAATTAATACTTTTTTAACAATTACGCCTGGAATAGGCCGCGATAACAGATTGAGATTTTCGATGCAAACACATCTAATTTCGCCCTCTATATCCATGCTATATTTCCCACATTGACAAATTGTTGATAATTTATAAACGTTATGGATTACCGCTATTTGGAAAGACCGGCACATGACACAGCAGGCAGACACCCCGCAGGATAAATCAGGATGGCAATTCTGGGTCGATCGGGGTGGCACATTCACCGATCTTGTTGCGCGGGCGCCCGATGGCACGCTGACAACGCATAAACTATTGTCGGAAAACCCCGAGGCCTATGAAGACGCGGCCTTGCAGGGGATCCGCGATATTCTGGGTCTGGCATCTAACGCGCCATTGCCAGCGGCGGCAATTGATGCGGTGAAAATGGGCACGACGGTGGCGACAAACGCGCTGCTGGAGCGAAAAGGCGACGCTACATTGCTGGTCGTAACCAAGGGGTTTCGTGACCAGCTGCGCATTGCCTATCAGGCGCGCCCGCGTTTGTTCGACAAAGAAATCATCCTTCCCGAAATGCTGTATGACCGTATTGAAGAGGTTATTGAGCGTGTCGATGCCAAGGATAATGTGCTTATCCCGCTGAATCTGGATGATCTGGCACCGCGCCTGCAGGCGGCGTTCGACGATGGTATTCGGGCCATTGCGATTGTTTTGATGCATGGTTACCGCGTGCCGGCGCATGAATTGGCGATTGCGGAACTGGCGCGCAAAATCGGCTTTACGCAGGTTTCAACAAGCCATGGCACCAGCCCGATGATCAAATTTGTCGGGCGCGGCGATACCACCGTTGCCGATGCCTATTTATCGCCGATCCTGCGCCGCTATATTGACCGGCTGGCACGCGATATTGACCAGTCAAAGGGCGCCAAGCTGCAATTGATGCAATCGAATGGCGGCCTGACCGATGCCAGCCTGTTTCAGGGCAAGGATGCGATTTTATCTGGCCCCGCGGGCGGCATTGTTGGCGCGGTAAAGACTGCCAAACAGGCAGGGTTTGACAAGGTTATCACTTTTGATATGGGCGGCACATCGACCGATGTTGCGCATTATGAAAATGCCTATGAGCGAGTGTTTGACACGGTTGTTGCGGGTGTCCGGATTCATGCGCCAATGCTGTTAATCCATACGGTTGCCGCTGGTGGCGGCTCTATTTGCCGGTTTGAACATGGCCGCTTTCAGGTTGGGCCGGAAAGCGCTGGGGCCAATCCGGGGCCTGCCTGCTATCGGCGCGGCGGCCCGCTGGCGGTTACCGATTGTAATGCGATGCTTGGCAAGCTGCAGCCGCAATATTTTCCTCATCTGTTCGGCCCCAATCAGGATGAGGCGCTGGACGTTGCGCCAGTGCGCGCCGGTTTTGCCGCTCTGGCAGCCGAGATTGAGGCAGAAACCGGTATCCGGCGCAGCGAAGAAGAAATCGCCAGCGGGTTTTTACGCATCGCGGTTGAAAATATGGCGAATGCGATTAAGAAAATCTCGGTTCAGCGCGGCTATGATGTGACTGAATATGCGCTGCAATGTTTTGGCGGGGCAGGTGGCCAGCACGCCTGTCTTATCGCTGATGTCTTGGGGATGAAAACCGTTTTGATCCACCCGTTTGCCGGCGTTCTATCGGCCTATGGCATGGGGCTGGCGGATGTTACCGCGCTTCGTGAGCGCACGCTTGAAGCAGGGTTTGACGCTGGCCTGATGGCGCGGCTGCAGCGCGAGCTGGATGAGCTGGCCGCACAAAGCGAGGATGAGCTGGCCGGTCAGGATATTGCCAGCGCGCGCATTGAAACCCATCGTTATGTTCATCTTCGTTATGATGGCTCGGACACGGCGTTGCCAGTGCCGTTTGGATCAATCGCATCGATGACCGCCGATTTTGAGGCTGCTTATCAGTCTCGTTTTGGCTTTTTGATGCCCGATAAAGCGCTTGTTGCTGCCACCATCTCGGTCGAGTCAATTGGCCGGAACTTTGATGTTGAAAACAATGTCACCGCCGCATCCGATGCGCCGCTGGAAATTCTGGATCATGTCCGATGCTTTATGGACGACCAGTTTGTCGAAACGCCGGTTTATGCCCGCAGCGCGATTGCCGCTGGCCAACGCATTATGGGGCCGGCGCTGATTGCCGAGGCAACCGGAACCAATGTTATCGAGCCGGGCTGGCAGGCAGAAATGACCGATATTGGCAATCTTGTTGTCCGGCGTGTTGTTCAGCTGGCGCCGCGCGTTGCAATTGGCACAAGCTGTGATCCGGTCATGCTTGAGGTGTTCAATAATCTGTTTATGTCAATTGCCGAACAGATGGGCTATACCTTGCAGAACACGGCATTGTCGGTAAATGTCAAGGAACGGCTGGATTTTTCATGTGCCATCTTTGATCCCGAGGGCGCCTTGATTGCCAATGCGCCGCATATGCCGGTGCATCTTGGCTCGATGGGCGAGTCCGTTCGGGCGGTCATTCGCAGCAATGATGGCAATATCAATGCCGGTGATGCGTTTGTGCTGAATAATCCCTATAATGGGGGCACACATCTTCCAGACATTACCGTGATTACGCCGGTATTTGACGATGATGGGCGCGATATTCTGTTTTTTGTCGCCTCTCGCGGGCATCACCCCGATGTTGGCGGCCGCACCCCCGGATCAGCGCCACCTGACTCGAAACATATCGATGAAGAAGGTGTTCTGATTGATAATTTCAAGCTGGTTGATGGCGGGGTTTACCGCGAAGCTGAAATGCGGGCGATTCTGAACGGGGCAAAATATCCAGCCCGTAATACCGATCAGAATATTGCTGACCTGCGGGCGCAATTGGCGGCAAATGAAAAAGGCGTCCGTGAATTGCATAAGATGGTTACGCATTACGGCCTTAAAACAGTCGTCGCCTATATGGGCCATGTTCAGGACAATGCCGAAGAATCTGTGCGCCGCGTTATTGATGTGTTGAAAGACGGCAGCTTTACCTATCCCATGGATAATGGTCAAAAGGTTAAAGTCACGATTTCGATCAATAGGGCCAGCCGGTCAGCCACCGTTGATTTCACCGGTACCAGCAAACAGGGGGCGAATAATTTTAACGCACCTGCGGCTGTATGTCGTGCAGCTGTTTTGTATGTTTTCAGAACCTTAGTGGCTGATGATATCCCGATGAATGAGGGGTGTCTAAAGCCGGTTGAGATTATTCTTCCCGATGATTGCATGTTAAAGGCGCAATATCCGGCCGCGGTTATCGCTGGGAATGTGGAAACCTCGCAGATTGTTACCGATACGCTCTATGGTGCGCTTGGCGTGATGGCGGCAGCGCAGGGCACCATGAATAATTTCTTTTATGGCAATGCCACTTATCAATATTACGAGACCTTGTGCGGTGGGTCGGGCGCGGGGCCAGATTTTGACGGTACTGATGCGGTTCACACCCATATGACCAACAGCCGATTAACCGATCCCGAAGTGCTGGAATGGCGCTATCCTGTATTGCTGGAAAGTTTTGAAATTCGGCATGGATCGGGCGGTGCAGGCCAGCATAATGGCGGTGATGGCGTTCGGCGGCGATTGCGGTTCTTGGAAGATATGGAGGCGGTTATTCTCGCCAATCATCGGATCGTTCCGCCGTACGGGATGAATGGCGGTGATAACGGCGCCCTTGGCCGGAATTGGGTCGAGCGCACCGATGGCACCATTGAGATGCTGACCGCAACCGATATCCGCCAGATGAGTAATGGTGATGTGTTTGTTATCGAAACACCCGGTGGTGGCGGCTTTGGCAAAAGTAATAGGGCGGCTGAGTAGCCAGTAATAAAGAGAGCGCCATGACCCAGCATGAAACAGCAAAACCGGATGCCAAGCGAATTGTATCGTCATCGCATCTTGTGTCGGAAAAGGCCGCCGAATTAAGCGAGGTTGAATATGGGCTGATCGTCGCGTGGAACGCCTTTGGCAAATGGATGGTAAAGGCCATGGCAACAGCGGTTGCTGATGCCGGGATCACGGTCAGCGGCGGGACTGACCTTGGAGTCCTCGATATTTTATGTCTGCATTCTGTCAACCATCGGGCGCGACCAAAAAAACTGGCAGATATCTGCTTTAAATTGAATGTCGACGATACCCATACCGTCAATTATGCGCTGAAAAAACTATTGAAAGCTGGCCTTGTCAGCAGTGAAAAGCACGGCAAGGAAGTGCTTTATGCCACGACAGCGGCTGGTATTGATCTCTGCCTTCGGTATCGCGCCGTGCGTGAGGCTTGCCTTGTTGACGGATTTGTTGCGTTTGACAGCGGCAGCGGCGCGGAACTGGCTGAAGTTGCGCGCCAATTACGGCTTTTATCGGGGCTTTATGATCAGGCCGCGCGCAGTGCAACCAACCTGTAAACCCCAATTATGGGCAAATTGGCGGTAATGTCGGGCTGGAGCCTTGCCAGAAATCAGCCAAATGGTTACACCATTGCAATGCCTTTTTCGATGGGCAAACCGATCAATATTAAAAAGTGAAGTTGTGATGACAAAAGCAAAGTCAGGTTTAAGAATCGCTATCGCTGGCCTTGGAGTTGTTGGGTCTGAGGTTGCACGCCAATTGATGAGCCGCGCAGACGATCTTGGCATGGCGGCAGGACAGCCGCTTCATCTGGTTGCGGTCAGTGCGCGCGACCGTTCAGCCGATCGTGGCTTTCAGCTGGATAATATTGACTGGCATGATGATGCAGTTGCGCTAGCGGGGCGAGATGACGTCGATATCATTGTCGAGATGATTGGTGGCAGTGAAGGGCCTGCGCTGGAACTGGCGCGTAAATCACTGGCGTCGGGCAAGCATTTTGTGACCGCCAACAAAGCCATGATCGCACATCATGGTACCGAGCTTGCAAGGCTTGCCGAGCAGAACAACGCAGCCTTGATGTTTGAAGCCGCGGTTGCTGGCGGCATTCCTGCGGTAAAAACCCTTCGCGAAGGTTTGGCCGGTAACCAGATCAGCCGCGTTGCTGGCATCTTAAACGGTACGTGCAATTATATTCTTTCGACCATGGAGAGCAGTGGCGCAGGGTTTGATGACGTGCTGGCAGACGCCCAGCGCCTAGGCTATGCCGAGGCCGAGCCTAGCTTTGATGTCGATGGCATTGATGCGGCGCACAAGCTGACCATTCTAGCTGCGATTGCGTTTGGCCAGCAGCCTGATTTCAATGCGGTGTCTATCCAAGGGATTCGTGATGTATCGTCGGTTGATTTTGCCTATGCAAATCAGCTTGGGTTCAGAATCAAACTCGTTGGGGTTGCTGAACCGGGCCTAATGCCGCGGATGCAGACCTGTATGCTGCCGCTTGATAGCCAGCTTGCCAAAGTCAACGGCGTGCTGAACGCGGTTGAATTTCATGGCGCGCCAGTTGGCAGTGTGCTTGCGGTAGGCCCGGGAGCGGGCGGTGGCGCAACATCATCTGCAGTGCTTTCAGACCTGATTGACATTGCGGCGGGGCGGGGCGGCCTTGCATTTGGCAAGCCGGTGGATCAGCTGACTGATGCCAGCGGCGTCAGAAACGGGGCAGGGCCGGATAAAGCATTTTATGTGCGTTTGATGGTTGTTGATCAACCGGGCGTTTTGGCAACGGTAACAGCGATTCTGCAAAAGCATGATATTTCGGTAGAGGGTTTGCTCCAGCAGGGGCGCGCCCCAGGTGATGTTGTTGCGCTGGTTATGACGACCCATGAAACGCCGGTTGCCAGCATGACCCGAGCACTGGATGAGATGGAACAGCTGCCAATTGTTAATGCGAAACCTGTCGCAATGCCGATCTTGCCTGCGGATATGGAGAGCTGATGTCGAAGGACGCTTTCCTTGGCATTACTCAATCGGCAAGCGGGGCGCGCTGGATCGGCGCTCCAAATCAGCTAGCAGGGCCGAATCAGGATCGGCTAGCCGCTGCACTTACGGAATTTTTTGATGATTTGCCGATGCCGCTGGCACGAATCATGGCCGGTATGGGCCTAACCCCAGAGACTGCATCACATTATGTTGATCCGAAAATCCGTGATCTTTTACCAAATCCGTCACGTTTCAAAGATTTGGACAAGGCCGCAAACCGGCTGGCCGATGCGGTAATTGGCAAAACACCTATTGGCGTTTTTGGCGATTACGATGTTGACGGCGCAGCAGCGGCCGCCTTGCTGATATGTGTTATGCACGAACTTGGGGTGAATTGCGATGTTCACATACCCGACCGCTTTACCGAAGGCTATGGGCCTAATGTCGGGGCATTGATGGCACTAAAGGAAAAGGGCGCCGCGCTGTTGGTAACAGTTGATTGCGGTATTACCGCCCATGCGCCGCTGGCCGCGGTTGCCGATACAGGGCTGGATGTGATCGTAATTGACCATCATATTGCCGGGCCTGAATTGCCGCGGGCACATTCGGTAGTTAACCCCAACCGGCTCGATGAGGACGGCCAATATGGCTATCTTTGTGCCGCTGGTGTGGTTTTTATTGTGCTTGTCGGGATGGTGCGCGCATTGCGTGAAAAGGGATATTTCACCGCTGGTACAGCTGCGCCTGATTTGCTGGCCTATCTCGACATTGTCGCATTAGCCACGGTTTGTGATGTCGTTCCGCTGCAAGGGCTAAACCGTGCCTTTGTCCGTCAGGGTTTAAAGGTGATGGCAGAACGCCGGCATCCGGGTTTGACCAAGCTGGCGGATGTTGCCGGCATGAATAATGCGCCAAACACCTATGCGTTTGGCTTTTTGCTTGGCCCACGCATAAATGCCGCTGGCCGGATTGGCGGGTCGGGTCTGGGGGTAAAGCTTTTGGCGTGTCGGGACACCGACGAGGCGGCGGGGCTGGCGCTTCGGTTGGACGAGATGAACCAACAGCGCAAAAAAATCGAAGACGGCATTAGAATTGCCGCGATCGACCGTGCGGCCGATAATGAAAACCCCGTTTTGATTCTCCATGATAAAGACTGGCATGAAGGGGTCATTGGCATTGTTGCAGGGCGGGTGCGCGAACGTTTCGGCAAACCGGCCTTGATTATTGCGATGAATGATGACGGAACAGGGAAAGGCTCTGGGCGCAGTATCCCCGGGTTTCGTCTCGGAAATGCAATCATTGCCGCACATCAGGCAGGTATTCTAGAAGGTGGCGGCGGGCATGATATGGCCGCAGGGTTTACCGTGAAGGCTGACAAGATTACCCAGCTGCAAGGGTTTTTGAATGACCGCCTTATGACTGATCTTAACGGCGTTATCCCGCAGGCAATTCACAAAGCCAGTGGTCTGCTCAGCATTGCTGGGTGCAAACCTGACCTTGCTGATTGGCTAGACCGACTTGGCCCTTTTGGTAGCGGCAATCCCGAACCGCGCTTTGTGATCCCCGATTGCCGAATTAAATCGGCCAAATTTATTGGTGAGGCGGGCGCGCATCTTTCCTGTCGACTGGATGATGGCAGCGGAACATTGAACGCGATTGCGTTTCAGGCTGGCGGCACCCCGCTTGGTCAGGCGGTAAGTGAAGCGCGTGATGGTCACTATCTCCATATACTTGGCCGGGTTCGACGCGATCGGTTCCGCGGCGGCAATGCGATGCAGTTTGAAATTGATGATGTGGCGGTTCCACCGCTTGCATTTGCCCGCTAGGCCTCAAATTTCATCTTGCTTTGAAAGGTTTTTAGGAAAAACGCAAAGAGATGATAAAAGCGGCTTGATTTGCCCGCCGCTTTTGACTAAGACAAGCACCACTAGCTTTGCTTTTAAGATGTCCCGTTCGTCTAGAGGCCTAGGACACCGCCCTTTCACGGCGGCAACAGGGGTTCGAATCCCCTACGGGATGCCAAAGCTTGTCTCCACTATAATTCCCCATGATATTTTGCCGCGTTTTCGCCCCGCTTTTGGCTTGCGCGCCAGATTATTATATCTGATCATTTCCTGCGGCGTTTTCAGCGCCCTCTAGGGTCGGGGTTTAGGAAAAAGGGTGAGGCAAAGTGGCAGAATGACTGATCAACGAAACGCAAATCATCCAAATAGTAAATCAGCGGTAAGCGCAAACCCTATTTTGCAGCCGCAATGCCCGTCTTGTGGGCGGCCGGAAAATATCGTCTGGGTGCATGGTCACGGCCAATGTGCGCATTGCCGAATGAATGTCATGCCTTGTTGCGATGGTGAAACCTGCGACGCGCCGTAACAGGCGAGGTGGGGCCGTATCCGCGACAAACTGGCTCGCAGCATAATTGACCCTTGCCATCAACGTTAGAACCGCTATAACTCGACCATTATTCTGATTGGGAGATCATCATGAACGCGACTGTAGGTGTTTTACTCGTAATTGGCTTTCCGCTTGCGCTGATGGTGGCGCTGTGGGTTTTCGGCAAGGTTTCTGTACGCCCCGAATAAGCCTATCGCTGCTAGCCGTTACGACGGGGGGCATGACTAGGCTTGGTCTAGTGCCTCAGTAGCTGCATGAAATGCCAAGAGAACACATTTATGCCGGTTGCGGATATCGCGCACCGGCATAAATTTTGCCATATCTTCATTGGGTGGGTTATCTTGCTCTTTGCCAATCCATTGGGCAAATTGAGCGGTCATCTGGCTGGCATCAGCAGGCGTGATCCCAGCAAAATTTTCAATTAACAGCCCCGCACCAGCCTCGCATAACGCACAGCCGCGGACTTTGATGCCGATCTGGCTGATTGCGCCATTATCCAGCGTGAAAGAAACATCAACACGGTCACCGCAGGTAGGGTTGTCACGGCTGGCCTGAAACGGTGCTGTGGGGTCTAGCTCACGCGTTCGCGATAGTTTAGCAAATTCCAGAATCTGTTTCTGATAAAGCGCGTCCAAAAATCTGGTTCCCGCGTGAGCTGTTAAAATTATCCGGCTTTGGTGATTAACAAAAACACCGAAACTGCTGCTGAAACATAAGTGGCGACAATGAGCCAGTGCATTGACATATAGACGTTTTCTTCAGGCACGTGGGCTGGGCGTGGTTTATTCGCTGATGAAGCCATTGGTGGATCCCCCGACATTCTTAAAATCAATTTAGACCTGTTGTTGTCATAGCCCGAGGATAGGCCAAAAACAAGCCATTTGCGTTTGATTTCCAGAAAAATTGGCAGCGGTTTTTTAATAATTATTCATTTTGTTAAAAAAATGATTATTTTCAAGTTCGGGTGTTGAAGCCCAGAAAAAACCCCTCTAGGCTCTTCGCTGGTTTACACAAAAAAAACGTATTCTCGAGAAAGTGATCCCCCAAATCTTATGCGTTTCCTGATCTTGTTCATAACTCTCTTGGCCGGTTGGCTGCTGATGTCGGGCTATTATAACGGCCTGTTGATTGGGCTTGGCGTCGCGAGTTGCTTGCTTTGCGCCTGGCTTAGCCTACGCATTGGGGCAATTGACCGTGAGGGGCTTCCAACCCATTTATTTTCCAAATTACCTGCCTATCTTGTGTGGCTAATCGGCGAAATCATTTCATCAAATATTGCCACCGCCAAAATCATCCTGCGCGGGACATCGGATCCAGAGTTATTTGAGGTGCCGGCCAATCAGAAGACCGCGGCAGGCCTCGCCAACTACGCTAATTCCATTACCCTTACACCCGGCACTGTAACAGTTGACATTGACGAGGCTAAAACAGGGCCAAGCCGGTTTTTAGTGCATGCGCTTCATCCGCAATTTGGCGATGATGTGCGCAGTGGCGATATGGATCAGCGCAATTGCGCGCTTGAGGGCGATACAGCAAATATCGCACTTCAGCCTGCCAGAAACGCAGCTAGGAAACCTGCCAAATGATGATGATTGTTGCGATGATCGCCTGTGCGGTGTGTTTGGTGATGGCGCTCGTGCGGACTGCATTAGGGCCAACAGCTTTTGACCGTGTGCTTGCCGTGAATGCGATTGGCACGCTGATTATTCTTGGCATCTCACTGCATGGGTTTGTGATGGGACGCCCAGAATTTGTCGATATCGCGCTGCTTTACGCGATTTTGAATTTTATTGGCACCTTTGCGGTTTTAAAGATTTTCAGCACAGGCTCGCTTGGTGATAATTCCGCGGGGTCGAAATGATGGATATGCTCATCACCATCCTGTCCGGCCTATCAATTGCCATTGGCGTGATTGCGTTATTGATTGGCAGCCTTGGCCTTATTCGCCTTCCAGATGTTTTTTGCCGAATCCATGCGGTAGGGATGATTGATACTGCCGGGGCCAGCTTTATTATTCTGGGTATGGTAATCCATCAAGGCTTTAGCCTTGTCAGTGTTAAATTGCTGCTTATTGGTGTTTTCCTATTTTTCACCAGCCCAATTGCAACGCATGCGGTCGCGCAGGTTGCGCATAAGATGGGGGTAAAACCTGTTGGACGAGACCTCATCAAAAAAGCACCGGCCGCGCCTGTAGTTAAAAATGGGCCAACGAAAAATGGTTCAGCGAAAAATGCTTCAGTCAAGAATACCGGCACCAAAGCGTCAGCGGCTAGCGCGAAAAGGAAATCATAATGGCCGGTTTAATCATTAATATCTTTCTGCTAGCGCTGCTGGTCCTTATCGCAGTTATGGTGGTTCGCTCGGGCCGTCTTTACGCGGTTATTGTCATGTCAGGCGCCTATTCGCTGACGTCAGCGGCGATGTTTGTCAATCTGGACGCGGTTGATGTTGCGTTCACCGAGGCCGCGGTAGGCGCAGGTATTTCGACAGTGTTGTTCCTTGCCGCGATGGCTTATGTGCCAGCGGACGAAAAACCAAGCCAGAATCGCAATTTGCTGGCGGGATTGATCTGCGTCGGGGCAGGGGCATTATTACTATTAGCGGTGTTTGATTTGCCAACTCTTGGCGATCCAATGGCACCGGTTCACCAGCATGTTGCGCCGCGTTATCTCGCTGAAAGTGGCAGCGCGCTTCATATCCCTAATGTTGTGACCACAGTTTTGGCTAGCTATCGCGGCTTTGACACGCTTGGCGAGACGATCGTTGTCTTTACTGCCGGTCTTGGTGTTTTGATGCTCTTGGCGGGATTCACCCGAACCGGGCGGATAAACCCCGTCCCGGCGAAAACTGGGTCGGCGAAAAAAGATGGCGGCAAGTCGAAATCATCATCGGCCACGCCGAAAGGGAGCAAGGTATGAAACAAAATCCTGTGTTCCGCGTTGTTGCTAAAATTCTGTTTGCGCCCATCATCATGTTTGGACTTTACGTGCAGTTTCATGGCGATTTTGGCCCCGGCGGCGGGTTTCAGGCCGGGGTAATTATTGCCGCTGCATTTATTCTTCACGCGCTTGTTTTTGGGCTAGAGGCGGGACGTCAGGTTATTTCGGCCCGGGTCAACCTGTGGATGATGGCGCTTGGCGTGACGATATACGGCGCGGTTGGTATCGTCTCGATGGCCAAAGGCGGGCTTTTTCTGGATTATACCGCGCTTACCGGATCGGTCGCATCGGGCCAGCATATCGGCATTATCCTTGTCGAATTTGGCGTTGGTCTGACTGTAACAAGCGTCATGCTGGCATTGTTCCATGCGTTTGCAGGTTTTGTTGAGGATCGCGCAAAATGATTGAGCAATTAGCAGGAAGCTGGAACCATATTATCGTCGTCATTTTGATGATGATTGGTTTGTTTTTGGTGATCGCCCGCACAAACTTAATCAAAAAGCTGGTCGGGCTGTCGATCTTCCAGACTTCGGTTTTTATTTTCTACATATCTCTTGGCAAGGTGGCGGGTGGCACGGCGCCAATTCTTGATGGTAATCCTGACACATTATATTCAAATCCATTGCCGCATGTTTTGATTCTGACCGCGATTGTGGTTGGGGTTGCAACGACCGCGCTGGGTCTTGCTTTGATCCTTCGTATCAACGAAGCCTTTGGCACTATTGAAGAAGATGAAATCATCGAAGCCAAGGCACGTGAATCTTTGCCACGGCCAAAACGTCCAACAGGTGAGGCAGCAGAATAATGGGGGCCGCTATTATTACGAATTTACCCGCATTGCTTGTTGTGGTGCCGTTGTTACTAGCACCGGTTAGCGCGCTTTTACCATCGGCTCATCTTGCTTGGATGTTAACGCTGATCGGGGCGGGCAGTTCTTTCATTGCGGCCTTGATGCTGCAGTCGATCACCGAGACCGGTGTGCGTATCAGTTATCACCTCGGTAATTGGGAGCCACCATGGGGCATTGAATTTGTTGTAGATTCTGCAACTAGCTTGACCCTTGTGGTGATGACCGGCCTTGGATTTCTTGCCACGTTGGCAGCGCGCCGGCTTGTCGCAAGCGAAATTAACGATAAAGACAGTGGAAAATTCTATGCCGCATGGATGCTGGTAAGCGGCGGTCTTTTTGGCCTCGTCCTGACGGCTGATGCCTTTAATTTGTTTGTTTTCCTTGAAATATCAGCGCTATCGTCAGTAATTTTGATCGGCATGGGGGCTGGCACTGATCGGCGTGCGCTTGTTGCTGGCTATCATTATCTGGTGATCGGTGCGGTTGGTGCCACCTTTTATGTGATCGGCGTTGGGTTTATCTATGCGATGACCGGTACGCTGAATATGGGTGACATGGCCGCCCGTATTCCCGAAGCCGGCGGCAATGCGGTGCTATATGTCGGTTTTGGTTTCATGGTTGCCGGCATGTTGGTGAAAGCGGCAATTTTCCCGGTCCATATCTGGTTACCCGCCGCCTATAGCTACGCCCCGTCAGCGGTGTCAACTCTGCTTGCAGCGATCGCCACCAAGGCCGCACTTTATGTATTGGCGCGAATCCTATTCACAATTTTTGGCGGCGTCCCCGAGATTGTTGATATTGCGGTGACGAACGTAATTGTTCCATTGGCGATTGGCGGCATCTTTGTCGGCACGATCATGGCGATTTACGAGGCCGATATTAAAAAGATGTTTGCGCATTCATCGGTGGCACAAATCGGCTATATCGCGCTTGGTCTTGGGCTAGCAACGCCAGCCGGGATCAGCGCCGGTTTTATCCATATCGGTAATCACGCGCTGATCAAAGGCGGTATTTTTATGGCGATTGGCGGATTTGTTGCGGCGCTTGGTGCACGGGCCAGTCTGGACAATATAACCGGCATTGGCCGCCGGATGCCGTTGACCGCAACCGCGTTTCTGATTTGTGGGCTTAGCCTTGCCGGACTGCCACTAACCGCTGGCTTTATCTCAAAGCTCTATCTGGTACGGGCAATTCTTGAGACCGAATCATACCTCATTCTGGCACTTGTGCTGATCAGCAGCGCCCTGTCAGTCGTCTATCTTTGGAAGATCATGGAGGTCATGTGGATGCAGCCCGCACCAGTACGATCACCAAAACTAGTGGAAAATCCGGCGATTTACCTGCCGCTTTGGATTGTTGCTTTTGGCAATATATGGTTTGGCATTGATGCAAGCTGGCTGGTTGCTGCGGCGCGCTTCGCTTCGACAGCCTTGTTAGGAGGCGGGGCATGATGTCACTTCAAACTGCAATGCTGGTTGGATTGTTGGCGCCTCTTGTCGTCGCGCTATTGACCCCATTTTTGGCGGTTCGCCACGTCTGGCGCGATGCTGCTGGCCCGATTGGCGGTGTAATCACCTTTATCGCCGCCCTTGAAGTTGCGATGGCGGTTCTTGACGGTCAAACGCCGCGCCTGTTTGTTGCCCAAATTGCCGAAGGTCTGGCGATCGAATTCGCGGTGACGCCGCTTGGGGCTATTTTTGGTCTTGTTGCCTCCGGCCTCTGGATCCTTGCCGCGCTCTATACGGTTGGCTATATGCGTGGCAATCACGAAAAATATCAGACGCGTTTTGCCGCCTTTTATGCCGTTGCTGTTCACGCCGCGATGGCTGTTGCGTGGTCGGGCAATCTTCTGGTGCTGTTTATCTTCTATGAAATTCTAACCTTTTCGACCTATCCGCTTGTAACACATAAAGAAAGTGCCGTTGCCCGTAACGCGGGGCGGCTCTATATGAGCATCCTTGTCGGGACATCTGTGGTGCTGTTACTGCCCGCAGTTGTGTGGGTCTGGTTCAGCACAGGAACCCTAGATTTCAGGCCCGGCGGCTATCTTGCAGGGCAAATTGATCCGGCGATGGCACCGATATTGTTAGGACTTTTTGCCTTTGGCGTTGGCAAGGCTGCGTTGATGCCGATCCACCGCTGGTTACCAGCCGCGATGGTGGCACCGACGCCGGTGTCGGCTTTGCTGCACGCGGTTGCCGTTGTTAAGGCCGGTGTCTTTACCATTCTGACCGTTGTTGTTTATGTGTTTGGCATTGATTTTCTGGCCGAAACTGGCGCGGCGGACTGGCTTGTTTGGCTTGCTGCTTTTACCATTCTGGCGTCGAGCATGGTGGCAATCACCAAGGATGATATCAAGGCCCGCTTGGCCTATTCAACGATCAGCCAGCTATCCTATATTATTTTGGGAGCGGCGATTGCATCCTCGCTGGCGGTGCAGGGTGCGGCCTTGCATATTGTCATGCACGCGGCAGGTAAGATTACCTTGTTTTTCTGCGCTGGTGCGATCTATGTGCAGGCCCATCTTACAAAAATCTCTGAACTTGACGGGCAGGGGCGCGAGATGCCATGGGTGTTTGCCGCCTTTTTCATTGGCGCATTGTCTATTATCGGCATTCCACCACTTGGCGGCAGCTGGTCGAAATTCATGTTGATGGTTGGTGCGGTTGAAGCTGGCTACCTTGTAATCCTTGCGGTTTTGGGGCTGTCGTCGCTGTTGAACATATATTACCTTCTAGAGCCCTTATCGCGGGCATTTTTTCGAGAAAAAACAAAAAATGTCGAGGTGAAATTTCATCCCCTCGTGGTGATACCACCGGTTCTCACCGCATTAATCTCAATCGGTTTGTTTTTCTATGACGAAATATTTTTAGACCTCGCGATACTTGCGAGCAGAGGGCAGCAATGAAAAACGATATATCAACTAATTTAAAAATCATGGGCGCGAGGTCAAAACTAGTTTTGATCATTTTATCTCTGATATTGCTAGTTCTGGAGTTCGTTTTTCATCGCCACGCTGAAGTCGAAATAGAAGCACTGGTTTTTTTTCCTGCTCTATATGCGTTTGTTGTCTGTATCGCCATTGTTTTGGGTGGAATAGTTCTCAGAAAACTTATCATGCGTAAAGAGGATTACTACAACAATGGCTGACCTGTTTACAAACATCCCGCCCGGGTTAATCATGGTCGTTCTGGCCATGCCGATAGCCTTTGTACCACACCATTACCGGCAATTTTGTCTACTTTCGGTTATAGCCATATCCGCTTTTTCTATGACAGCCGGCTCCGGTGTTCACTGGGAAGTTGAGGTTTCTGGATTCAATTTGATTTTAAACAGGGCAGATCACCTTACTCTGCCTTTCTCTATCGTGTTCCACATTGCAGCCGCACTGAACGTAATCTACGGATGGCACGAACCAAAACCTTTAGAACATTGCAGTGGCTTGGCTTATGCAGGCGCTGCCATCGCTGCGATCCATGCGGGGGACTTGTTCTCGCTCTTTATTTGGTGGGAATTGACTGCGGTTACCTCTGTCTTTTTGATTCTGACAAGTGGTTCCCTCCAATCCAAACAGTCCGCAATGAGATATCTAATCATTCAAGTATTATCTGGGATGTTCCTTCTAAGCGGTGCCGCTTTACTCTTTCAAGATAATGGATCACTCGCGTTCGAAAGAATGAGCCTTGACTCGATTGGGGCTTGGTTAGTGTTTATAGCGTTTGGGATAAAGGCTGCCTTCCCCCTGCTCAACGGTTGGCTACAAGACTCTTATCCAGAGTCGACCGTTATTGGAACCGTTGTGCTCTCTGCATTCACAACAAAGCTAGCTATCTATGCATTAGCAAGAGGGTTTCCTGGAACGGACATT
>Ga0181570_10002189_pt1 | contig 15879 bp, 9 predicted proteins | sample 101ome_18_FD_148667 | JGI IMG/M metagenome (GOLD analysis project Ga0181570, IMG submission 148667) | Coastal salt marsh microbial communities from the Groves Creek Marsh, Skidaway Island, Georgia - 101406AT metaG (spades assembly) | ecosystem: Environmental > Aquatic > Marine > Intertidal zone...
CGGTCAGTCTTATCAAGGGACTCAATCTGTGTCTATGGGTGACAATTCAGGTGAATATGGTCAAAATACACAATCCGTTGCCATCGGCTTCCAATCTGGTCAGATAGCTCAAGGTTCTCAATCCGTGTCTATGGGTTATCAAGCTGGACGATCTAACCAGGGGGTTGAATCAGTGGCTATTGGTTATGTAGCCGGTGAAATTGCTCAAAACAGTCTTTCGGTGGCTATTGGTTCTAACGCGGGTCAATCTTATCAAGGGACTCAATCTGTTGCAGTTGGTGATAATGCGGGACAGGTAGCCCAAAATACTCAATCTGTGGCTGTAGGCTTCCAATCTGGTCAGATAGCTCAAGGAGAACAATCAACGGCTCTTGGTTTCGAAGCCGGTAAGACGTCCCAAGGGTCTCAATCAGTGGCTATTGGTCATGAAGCGGGACAGACCAATCAAGGGTCTCAATCTGTAGCTATGGGTGATACGTGTGGACAAACTGGTCAAAATGCGTTCTCAGTTGCCATTGGTTTTGAAGCTGGTAAGATGGTGCAGGGATCCCAATCTGTAGCCATTGGTTATCAAGCGGGTCAAACTAACCAGGAAACACAATCCATAGCCATTGGTTATCAAGCGGGACAAACTAACCAGGAAACACAATCCGTAGCCATTGGTTATCTTTGTGGTAAGATAAATCAGGGGCAAATGTCGACGACATTAGGATATCGTTCAGCAGAATCTAACCAAGGTGAATCAGCTACAGCTTTAGGATGGCATGCGGGTACAAGTAATCAAGGATCTTCGGCGGTGGCTTTGGGGGCTGGTGCAGGAAGATTTAACCAGGGATCTGGTTCAATTGCTATTGGGGGGAGTGCCGGAAGAGATAGTCAAGGAAACGTCACACTTGCCATAGGTCAAAGCGCGGGTAATTCTAATCAGGGTTGTGCTTCGGTAGCCGTTGGTAATTATTCGGGACAGAAAAATCAGGGTAGCAATTCTATAGCTATCGGTGCTTTTTCTGGGGTTTCAGATCAATTACCGAACTCGATAGCAATAGGATACAAAGCAGGCTCGCAAAATCAAAACACATCATCAGTAGCCATTGGTACCCTTGCTGGAACGTCATATCAAGGAATTTCTTCGGTGGCTATAGGCATTTTTTCGGGTGAGAGTTACCAAAACACATCATCTGTGGCAGTTGGGTCTAGTTCTGCCAGGTTTCATCAAGGACCTTATTCGGTGGCTATTGGTGATAGAGCTGGTTACAGTAACCAGGCTAGCAGCTCTATAGCAGCGGGCTATAGAGCTGGTTATAAATTTCAAAATAATTACTCGGTAGCGATAGGAAGTTATGCAGGTCAGAGTTACCAAAATACCTATTCCACAGCTGTTGGTAGTAGTGCCGGTGAGTCGAATCAAGGAGAAGACTGTGTGGCCATAGGTGCGCGCTCGGGTGAATCAAATCAAGGGGATAATTCTATAGCAATTGGATATAGAGCTGGTAACAGTAACCAGGGTAGTGATTCTATAGCAATTGGTAACGATGCCGGATATAGATCTCAAAGTAATAATTCTATAGCAATTGGCGTCAATGCTGGTAAATATATACAAAAAAGAAATTCAGTAGTAATTGGATATGGTGCTGGTGAGGGTGACACTAACATATCTGGCACCGGTGAAAATTCTATCATAATAAATTCCACGGGTAGTACACTCAATTTTGTAAAAGATAACTCATTTTGTGTTAAAAATATATCGTCAAATACAAGTGGTTCGGCCCTTTATTGGAATTCTACAACCGGCGAAATACACACGGGTTCTTCCGATGATCGTGTCAAAGTTAATGAGGTCTATATAGAAAACGCCACAGACACTCTTCTCAAACTCAAACCACAAAACTATGATAAGTTGGAAGATATTGGAAGTTCAAATGTCATCGGTCATGAGTCGGGTCTCATGGCTCAAGACATTTGGTACGATGCCCCAGAATTGAGGCACATGGTCGTCTTAGGTGAAGGTGCCGAACCAACGGAGGAGAAACCCATAACATCTTCCGATGACCCACAAGATGATCCAGACTATAGCGCTTGGGGGTCTAATGCATCTAGTGTGAACTATACACAACTTGTTCCATATTTAGTGAGGTCGATTCAGGAACTCGAGGCGAGAATAAAGGTACTCGAAGGTGGTTAAAGTTAAAAATGTCCATTATTAGTAGAAATGTCTGGGGCTCTTATTCAATTAGTTTCCAAGGGTGCTCAAGATGTGTATATCACGAATCAGGAGGGTGGCACCTCCCTTTTCAGGACAAAGTATACACGCCAAAAGAACTTTTCCCAAGCTCCCAAGCTTATAAAAAAGAATTTGTCAAGTTCCGATAACACAATCATCATACCCACATACGGTGATCTTATTGACGGAATTTGGTTGGAGGGTGATGATTTATACACAAAATTTAATGGGGCTCGCTTTGATCTCTACATAGGTGGTGTGAAGGTTGATTCTCATACATATGATTATATGACTGATATATGGCAAAATTATCTCGCGGACACATACACAAAGTCCCAAGAGATTAACAACGCAGTCTCAAGTTCAAACAATAGTTTTTTGCCACTCCACTTTTTCTTTTGTGATCACGAAATGTTTTTACCCCTCGTGGCACTTCAATACCACACAGTTGAAATAAAGGTTGTTTTCGCCAATCACACGGCAGCGGATGTACGGGTTTGTGGTAGCTATGTGTTTTTAGACACGGATGAACGTGAATATTTTACACAAAACAAATTGGAATTTTTAATGACACAAGTTCAAAGAAATACATACACAGATCCAAAAATTGACCTGTCACAATTCAATCATCCAGTGAAGAGTTTATTCTTTGGTTACCAGGCAAATAGTCCAACAATTGCTAATGATAAATTTACATTTGATACAGCGGATATCGTTCTCAATGGTTCACCACTTGTGGAATCTATGACACCATTGTATTTCCACACGGTACAAAATTACAAATACTCTAAATATGGTATTAGCCAATACAACGAGTCTGAAAAATCTCCATTTTATACGAGATATTATGTATATCATTTCTGTCGCAACGCATCTGAAAATAAACCAAGTGGTACTTGCAATTTTAGTAGATTAGACACTGCACAGCTCGTAATAAAAAATGTAGTAAAGGGTACTAGTCGCACAAATGATGATATAGTTGTTTATGCATTAAACTATAATGTGATTCGTATCCAGAATGGTATGGCTGGAATTTTATTCGGGAACTAATATATATGCCACTCCTTGGTAATACCTGGCAAACAATAACCTTTACTGGTAACGTTCTTGCTTCATCTTTCCTCGGAGATGGGTCGAGTTTAAGTGATATTTCATCTACATTACAAGAAATTACCGAGGGTGGATCCACATCAGATCAAATTATCACCCTTACAAATGCAACAAATGCCACTTCCAAAACCACAGGTGCCCTTAAGTTAGGGGGTGGTTTGGGTGCGGAAGGTGATGTTCATGCCACAAGTTTTCACGGTACAAGTTTTCACGGTACGAGTTTTCATGGTGATGGGTCAAGTTTAACTGGTATTTATGTTCCAACTACACTACAAGAAATTACCGAGGGTGATGGTGCATCCACAACAGATCAAATTATTACTCTTACAAATGGATTAAATGCCTCTTCCAAAACCACAGGCGCTCTTAAGTTACTAGGTGGATTGGGTGTGGGTGGTGATGTTTATGCTACAAATTTTTATGGTGACGGATCAACCGATGCCACATCTGGCGGTGCAGGTGCTATTACAACCCAAGGTGGTATCTATGCAGCCAAAAAAATTTACGCCGGTGATGATGTCACTGCCTTTTCTGATAGAAGACAAAAGACAAACATAGAAAGAATAGAAAACGCTCTTGATAAAGTATGTCAATTAAGTGGTTATACATTTATTCACAATGGTGAACGAAAAACTGGTGTTATTGCACAAGAAGTAAAAGATGTTCTTCCTGAAGCCGTTTATGGGTCGGAAGAAACTTCATATTCTGTAGCATATGGTAACTTAGCGGGTATCATCATAGAAGCCATCAAGGAGCTCAAAAACGAAATTCAAGAATTAAAAAATAACTAAAACTAAATCATTTTTACCAAGTTTCATAAATCAAACTGGGTAAAAAGGAGGTACTACTAATTTACTTTTCCATGGAATCGGCGAGAGCCAAAATGAGAACACCGACGATGAAGGCCATCACGGCGTAATTACATTCAGTTTCTTCGAGACCTACCTTTTCGGTCTCGGGTTTTTCCACGACGGCTACTTCTTGGCGCCGAACGGGTGGTTCAAGCTCCTCGAGGGGACAATAACCTATCATTATTATACTTTACTTAGAGATTAATTTCAGTCTTCTTCTTCCTACGAGTCCTCTTTGGCTTGGAGGCATCAACATTCACTTCCTTGACTTCACCTCCTGTGGACTCCCCAGAGATTGACACGATGTCTGACACGTCGTCATCATCTATGGCCGGTTGGGAGGTCGCAGAGGTCGTTGAGGTGTTCATTGGTGGTGGGGGTGGCATCATAATACCACCCATCAAACTTGAAATGTCAACACCTGGTCCTTGCATTTCGTATTGCCCTGTGCCCCCAACTGGAGCATCTACAGCTGGTTGATCAGGGGATCGAGTTGTGTTCTGAACCGCTGCCATCATATTCTTCACGAGGTCTGGATTTTGTTTAATGACATCGTTCATATTTGGGAGAGCCGACTTGAACATACTGTTTGTCAAGTGGAACATCATCGCAGAACCACCAAGCATCATGATGAGCTTGATTTCTGGTGCAACGCTGACCTTGGAGCGGTACTTCACATACAACTCTTCAAAGACGCCGTCGTAGTCGTCTACATTTTCCATCACGGATTCAGACCAACCTTCGAGTTGGATCTCGAATGGGTTGTACCTCTTATTGAGGAATTCTAAGCCTGTAACACAGGCGATCAACATACGCCTTGAAAATCGAATCGACTGCTCGACATCGATACTGTATGTAATTCTCTTGACCTCTGATCTCAATTCGTCAATGTTTGAATAGGCGTTGAGACGCTTATTCACATTGAAACCTTTCTTTTCTAGGCGAGCCAACTTATTGAGAAGATCCGTCTTCTCTTCGTCGATAGAGGTGTATCCCTTGGAAGGTCTTTCACTTTCTTCATCTCCTCCACCACCCATTGGTTCGTCGTCATCGAAAAACATTGGTTCATCTTCACCGTAGTCAACTTCTTCATCTTGTTGTGTTTGTACAGGGGCTGATTGTTTATTTGGATTCACAAACGCATCCATAGCTTCTTGATGTTGAGGTTGTGGTCTGTGTCTTTTTGGGTCGACTGGTCTGCGTACAGGCTGAGGACGGGATGTTGAAATTTCAATTTCATCCATCAGGGCCTGCTCGTCAGCGTCAAGTTTCATAACACTCGTACCACCTCGGTCAATGACTATTTCTTCGTCCATCTACTCTCTATAAGGAAACTATTAAATTACCTTTAACGCACTTTAGAAAAAATATATGTATACTATAAATGTTCAAGTTCAACCGAGCTGACCGTAATGCTATCATGCTAATCCTTGTTCTCATGGCGATCATCCTCGTCCTCACCGCTACCAGAAGCAACTACCAACCCAGACCAATTGCCGTTTCGGCCAAGAGCGAAGCCTCTATCTTCGACCTCGAACACAAGTTGGAATGCGCCCCTGGTCAATCCAAAGAAGGCAGCCCATACACCAAGAGCTTGACTCCAGGTGGTATCTGTGGTGCCCAAAAGCTCGTCAAGGATTATGCGAGCTACGGTATCGAGGAAGGAATCGGTGGATCTTTAATCTAAGCTAATATAAATGGCGTTGATCACTTCACCCACTGAGACTATCCCCGATCTCAACTATGAATATCACACTATCACTATAGATTCAATTGGTCAAGATAGCGCCAATACTTTTACTTGCTACCTTGAACAACCCCTTCGCAATGTTGTCCAGGCTAGACTTTTGGCGGCGCACATTCACTCAAATGTAACCACTGAGCACTGCTACGTATCCATTGAAGAGTTGGACTCTAACTTTTCCGATCGTGCATCAAACACCCTTGGTGGTCAGTCATCTATGACCATTCTTCGCAATTCTTTTGCGAGTCTTGTAACTGATGACAGTTCGCATACCGCTGGTGATTCTCTCATTGTTTTTAAGGATAATTATCCAATCGTCACACAGTATATCGACCCAATTAACCGTATAGATCGTTTTAGAGTTACAATCCGGGATCAAGACGGTAATACCATTAAAAATCCAATCGTTTCCGCTAATAACTTTTTAGTTCTTCGTTTTGTGTGTAGAAAACCAAACTTGTAATTTTCTTATATTAAAGTAGTATACAATGTCTTCGGGTATTGTGCAATTGGTATGTATTGGTGCTCAGGATGAACATATTGTTGGTGATCCCGAGATATCATTCTTCAACTCGACATTTAAGAGACATTCAAATTTTTCGCAATCCATTGAAAAACAAACTATACATGGGCATGTGAAAAATAACTCTCTTTCGACCATTCGTATAGAACGAAGTGGTGATCTATTGGGATACACATATTTCACAATCGATAACGGCGCTCAAGCCATGGACAGCTCAAACTGGGAAAGTCTTATTGAAAGTGTGCAGCTCGTAATTGGTGGACAAGTCATCGACGAACAAGATTCTACCTTTTGCGAAAACATTGCGGTCGATATGTTGGCCCAAAATGTCACAAAGAGTTCAAATGGACCACACCCAGGGGGTAGCACTTCGAGCTCTTTTTTCTACCCACTTCGTTTCTTCTTCTGTGAAGGTGCGCAGTCGGCGATTCCATTGGTTACTCTTCAGTACCACGACGTGGAGTTGAGAATTCGTTGGGGATCTAACGCTGGTAATTACAACTGGGAATGTTACTCAAATTATTACTATCTTGATAATGAAGAACGTGGTAATATTGCTTCAAGAACACACGATATGTTGATCTACCAAGTACAAAAGAATATAGGTTCAAATGATCATATACAAAATCTCAATTTTAACCATCCAGTAAAATTTATTGCGAGTGCGAATAATAGTGGTAGTAGCCCACTTGCATCGGAAACGAACAGAATCAAATTGAGTGTGAATGGCGTCGATCTTTCAAATTATAAATGGGCAAGACCAAATTTCTTGGATGTTTCTCACTATTATCACACAAATTACGTGACATCTCCAGATATATTTATGCACTCATTTTGCCTAACAACAAGTCTTCATCAACCAACTGGTTCGTTGAATTTTAGTCGCATAGAAAATGCAAAGATTCACAGTGAAACTGAAGTATTGAATGATACAATTTACGCCGTAAACTACAATATCCTCAGACTAGAAAATGGTATGGCGGGTCTTGTATACGCAAATTAAAATCAGGGATTATATAAATGGTGAAAACCACTGGTGTGACCCAACCTACAGACAAGGTGCGTCTTGGTAGGTTCACAGAGTGTGATCAACCACATAACTCAATAGTATTGAATGCATCGAATGCAAAGATTGACAACATTGAACATAGTGGATTTTACGTGACACCAATTAGGAATGCAAATTGCTCAAATTTACTCGCGTACAATTCCACTACAAAAGAAATTATCGACGTCGGCGGTCAAAAATTGAAGATTTCTTCATTGGAAGTAGAAAACCTCGATGTTGTGAATTCAAATACGGTTCATAATTACTATATAGATAATCCCGTTTTCGACATCGCGAGGGGAAACACCCACAACTTGGAAGATGTTGGTATAGTCATGCACAGAAGTGGTGGAAATGTTGACATAAAGTTCTCTGAAAAGGATAATCATCTCTCGTTGAACAAGGATTTATCCGTAGATGGAACTGTCAAAGCCAAAATATTTGAAGGTGACGCGGGTCTTCTCTCAAATGTTCAATTTAATTTTGAAATCGGAGATACTTTTGAAAATTTGAATGTTACAAAAGAATTACGGGCCGATGGGGGTCTTCTTTCAAACATCTCTATTCAACAATTAAAGGATTTGGATGGTGCATCCCTCAATCTATCTGCGGCGTATGTCGATGGTCCAATTCAATCTAAGAAGACTATCATGTCTCACACGAGCGTGATCGCACCCACATTCAAAGGTGACGGGACACAGTTGGAGGGGGTGGCGCTCGAGAAGGATCTTCAAGAAAGTTTCGGAAGAATAGAAAAAATTGAAAAAGTTTTACCAACTATAAAAGTTTTAGAAACAAGTGTTCAAAAAATTCCAAACATTGAACCATTGGAAGAAAGAATTACTTTAGTTGAAAATACTTTGACCAACTTCAATCCAAATGATAGTAGAATTGAATCACTTGAAAAATATAATTCATATGTTCATGAAAAAATTCAAAAGATTCAAAACATTGAAAAAGATTTAAAAACTTTGAAACCAACTATTCCGGACATTTCTGAAATAACCCAAAATGTTACCAATATTAAAAATGAAATTCCAAAAATACCAGAACTTGAAGAAAAGTTTAAAAACTTTGAAAAAGTTTTTCCAAAAATTAAAAGTATTGAAAATTCGATTTTTTCAGTGAATGATAAACTTGTAAAAATTCCAAACTTGGATCAAAGACTCGGTAAGATAGAGTCAAGCACTGTGAAGACAGAAGACTTTAAATCTGTGAAAAAGATTGTTGATGATTTAAACACAAACATTCCAAAACGTATAAACACCGCCATTAAAAATGCATCGGATCACTTGGAAAATCTCGACAAACAGATACTTCGTTTTGGTCCTCTCGAATCTCTCGTATCAAATATTCATGATGCAGAAGAGAATATCTTTGTCATTAAGGAGGGGTTACCAAAACTTGACGAACGCATCACAGAACTTGAAGAATATGTACCTCCGCCACCAACCCTTCAAAGTGTGACTTCGTGTGAAAGCAATACGGTGTGTACAGTGACATTTGAAAATCCAAAACTTTCACTCACAACATTTGGTAATATTGGTATAGGTACAGACAAAGCCTCTTCTAGATTAACTATTAAGAATGACCCAGATATAACATCTGTGATTGGTGAAGTTGATGCAATTAAATTGAATGATCTCGCACAAATAAATGCATACACAAAGGCTAATAATGGTTTGAGTACAGGTAAAGCTGGTGGTCTTGTATTTAAAACAAAGAGACCCAAGGGAATACTTGAACCTAGTATGACTATAGATGGGAATGGTTCTGTTACAATAGGAGGAGTCGTTCCAAGTCCATCTGCTATACTCACCCTCAACTCAACAACGCGCGGATTATTGTTGCCACGTATGACGACCGAACAAATTGATAATATTAAAAACCCCGAACCAGGTCTTATGGTTTATGACACCGATAAGGATACATTTGTCGGATATAGAAAGACTGGTTGGACCGAACTTTGCTAAAATAAAATGACTTATTATATAAATGGTGAAGAACCTAAACACTATTGAAAGATCCGAAAGGATCAGAATAGGTAAATACACACCAGATGAACAGGCGATAAATTCCATCATCATTAACGCCTCTTCAGACCTACTCGACGCAAATGTGAGTGGGTTTCATGTGTCACCTATTCGTAAAGATTCAAGTGTTTTGTCAAACACACTAGTATATAATACAGTGACTAAAGAAATTGTAGATTCTGGTGAAAATGTCAATAAATCTTTAGAAGATGTGACAGCCATAGGTAATACCACACCATATACCGTAGAGTTTCAAAATACGACCGCGGGTTTCGTTACATATGGTTCCGTGGGCATTGCAAACACCGCACCCGTCCACACACTTGACATTGGTTCAAATGTTTCCATTGATGACACCGGTTCGAATGTGATGGATGTTACGGGTAATATTTTTGTATCAGATACCCTATTTGTGGTTGGTAACTTGGAAGTTTTGGGAGACACAACACTTACAACTCAACAAAATTTACTCATTGATGATTCAATTGTAGAACTTGGTAAAAACAACTATGAATCAGATGCGGGTTTTGATTTGGGTTTTGTGATGACACGTTCTAGTGCGGTATCTAATGTGGGTGTGGGTTACAGAGAAGCTCAAGATGAGTTTTTCATTGGGTACACGGATAATAATGCATACGAGCATTACTTGACACCAAATAGCGACAATAATGTGAAAGTGCACGTATATGGTTCTATCGTGACAGACGCAAATGTCGGTGTCGCTAACACTTCACCTACACACACCCTTGACGTTGGTTCAAACTTGTACGTTGACGACACTGCGTCAAATGTTTTGGTTGTCCATGGAGATGCAAAAATTGATGAAAAACTTTTTGTCAATAATGTTTCAGTTTCAAATGTTTTGGATGTTTCCGGAAATTTAAATGCCTTGTCAGAATTGAATGTTACAGGTAATTTGTATGCATCATCAAATTTGGATGTAGCTGGAATCATATACGCCTCCTCAAATGTGGATGTATCCAAGGAGCTCAATGTCTCTGGAAATGTATACGCATCGTCAAATGTAGATGTTTCTAGGGAACTTAGTGTGAGTGGTAATGTATACGCGTCCTCAAATGTCGATGTATCTAAGGAACTTAACGTGAGTGGGAATGTGTACGCCTCCTCAAACGTGGATGTGTCTGGGGAACTTAACGTGAGTGGTAACGTGTACGCCTCCTCTAATGTAGATGTATCTAAGGAGCTCAATGTCACAGGTAACGTGTACGCGTCGTCAAATGTGGATGTATCTAGGGAATTTAATGTGAGTGGAAATGTGTACGCATCCTCGAATGTGGATGTGTCCCAACAATTGAATGTTACGGGCGACGTCAATGCTTCTTCAAATGTAAATGTTACAAAAGACTTGAATGTAACAAGAAATATCTTCGCGTCCTCCAATGTTGTCGTATCTAGGGACTTGGCGGTTGTTCGTGATATTTATGCATCAAATATTACCGCAAATAAAAAACTCACGGTGACTGAAGACATTGATGCGTTATCGAATGTAAATGTTACAAAGGATCTCAACGTCACTGGGAATGTATTTGCAAATTCGAATGTTAGTGTGACAAAAGATTTGGATATTTTGGGAAATGTTTATGCTTCAAACAATTTGAATGTATCTAAAAATATAATTGTCACGGGGAATGTCCTCGCAAATTCAAATATTGTCGTTTCAAATGAAGCTGTCATAAAAGGTGATCTTTACACGAGTGGCAACGCTTTCATTTCAAAGGAGCTCACTGTAACCCAAGACTTGACTGCGTCTGCGAATGTTGATGTCACAAAGCATCTCAATGTGACCGGTAATGTATTTGCAAATTCGAATATAAGTGTAGCAAATCAATTGGGTGTTTCTGGAAATGCTTATGTTTCAAAGCGATTGTTTGTTACGGGTGACGTAATCGCCAACTCAAATGTTGACGTCACCAGAGATATAAATGTCACGAGGGATGTTATTATTTCTAGAAACGCGAATGTAACTGGAAATGTTACAGCTTCCTACTTTTATGGTAGTGGTAACACACTTTCAAACGTGACACTTGAACAGGTTACTTCATACGGAAATTCAACATCTAATACGGTGTTTTTCAATAATCCAGACATCGCGGTGGTCACTGAGGGTGATATGGGTGTTGGTACGGATACCCCGGATAAAAAACTTCACGTCGCGGGTGATATTCTCGCGGATGCCAATGTATACGCAGTTCAATACTTTGGTGCGGGTAACACACTTTCAAATGTGACACTCCAAGTTGTGACTGATAAGGGTAACACAACTTCAAATACGGTGCAATTTACAAATCCAACGACGGCGTTTACAACAGATTTAGTGTCAAATGTTGAAGTTAAGTTGGATCAATTGTCAAATGTCATTGTCACTGATCCACAAGCCGACCATCTTCTCGTGTATGACGGTGCAAATTGGGTGAATGATTTCAACTTGCACAACTTTATCAAGATTCACAACCTTACGGGTTCAACTCTTCACAGAGGTAATGCAGTCTATATCGTTGATTCATTCAATAACAATGTAGCAAATGTTGCTTTGGCCAAGGCGGATTCCTCAGCGACTATGCCGGCTATTGGTCTCATACACGAAGATGTGGCTCCCGGGGATGAAGGTGTCGCTGTGGCGTATGGTAAAGTTAATGGTATAAATACAACTGGTTATACCGAGGGTCAAACGGTGTATGTGAGTAATGTGGGTGCGGGTCATATCATGTCCTCAAAACCATATGGATTGGGTGATCAAATACAAAACGTTGGTATATGTATTAGAGAACACCCGAGTAATGGTGTTATTTTCGTAACGGGTGTGGGTCGTTCCAATGATATTCCAAATGCACCCATTTCTTCGGCACCCAATTACGTGTACGTAAACGAAACCAATAATGATATGAAAAAGATTGCACCCGAAGACCTTCTCACAAAACTTCAAACCCTCGAACAAGTTGTAAATACCGGTAATACAGTGGCGAACACTATTAACCTCACAGGTCTTACGACAACTGGAAATGTTGAAGTGGGTGGTGATATTTCGATTGATGGTCTCACAATCGATTATTTACCAATGGTGGGTGCAAACAACTACTTGGTAGATTCACCTATACGTAAGGATAATGGAAGTATCATTATTGATGCCGATACCGAAGTGACCGGTAATTTATATATTACAGGTAATTCCATTTCTATTTCTTCAAATAGCCTTGTGATTAGTGATCGCATTTTGGGTATTGCCAATAATAATCCAAGTCACGACCTAGATGCGGGTCTTATCATAGAACACCCGGGTCACAACATTGCACTCATCCACCACGGGGATGAAGATAGATTTTCTATGGGTTACACACAAAATACTATAACCGACGATCACGTTTTACCGGATTTAAGTAATGCGTTCTATTTGGACATTTTGGGTAACGTCCACGTGCAAGATAACATCTTTGTGCAAAATAATATAACTGTCGTAGATACCGTATATGCAAATTTTTTCTCTGGTGACGGTGGACTCTTGTCAAACTTGGCGAGTGATTTCGAAGAAATTATAATTAACGGTAATACAACTTCAAATACAGTTGAATTTAGAGGTACAACAAGCTTAGTCACCACCGGTTCGGTAGGTATAGCAAACACCGAACCTGGTCACGATCTTTCGGTTGGTTCAAATTTGTACGTAGATGACACGGGTTCAAATGTACTCCACGTGACGGGTAACGTATATGCGACACAGTTCTTTGGAGATGGTTCGCAACTTACGGGTCTCGTCACAACTCTCGAAGATGTTGCCAATAATGGTAACACTACTTCAAATACTATTCAATTTACGAACTCTGATGTTGGTATTGTAGCCACCGGTAACGTAGAAGCAGCTTACTTTAAGGGGGATGGTTCGGAACTTACGGGTCTCATTACAACCCTCGAAGATGTTGCCAATAATGGTAATACTACATCAAATACTATTCAGTTTACGAACTCCGATGTTGGTATTATAGCCACCGGTAACGTAGAAGCTGCCTACTTTAAGGGAGATGGTTCGGAACTTACGGGAATTGCAACAACTTTACAATCGGTGTCCGATTTTGGAAACACTACATCAAATACTATTCAGTTTACGAACTCCAATGTTGGTATTGTAGCCACCGGTAATGTTGAAGCTGCATATTTTGTTGGTGACGGTTCACGACTTACCGGTGTAATTACGTCGCTGTCTCTTCAATCAGTGACTGACGATGGTAATACTACATCCAATACCGTACAATTTACAAACACCGAGACAAGCTTTGTAACAAGTGGTTCCGTTGGTATCGCAAATACCCTCCCGGGTCACGATCTCTCCGTTGGGTCAAATTTGTGGATAGATGATGATAGCTCAAACACTTTAACGGTCGACGGTAACATTCTCGCACACCAAATCACTCTCGATACCATAGCCATTCGTTCAGCGTACGCACTCGAGTATATCACCCAAACGGGTAATACATCTTCAAATACAGTTGAATTTACAAACGCCACAACAGGTCTCGTCACTGTGGGTAACGTTGGCGTCGCAAACACTCTCGCAATCCACACACTTGATGTGGGATCAAATCTCTACGTGGACGACGTGGGATCGAATGTGTTGCACGTGAATGGAAATACTTGGTCCAATGAAGTTTATACAAATAAATTGGGAGTTGCAAATCTTACACCCGATCACGATTTAAGTGTGGCATCAAACTTGTATGTTGACGACGATGGTTCAAATGTCCTTGTTGTCTCCGGGAATGCTTCATTTGGAAGTACGATAACATTGGGAGCCGTGGAAATTACAACGGCCTATAATCTTGAAGAAGTCACAGGTGAAGGTAACACTACATCAAATACCATACAATTTACAAATACTGACGTGGGTATCGTTGCGAGTGGTGGTATCGTGACACACAGTGATGGATACGCGTGTAAGAGATACTCGTATAGTAACGTAAACATACCAGTGGGATTTTCAAATGTCGGTCTCACATTTAGCTCTAACGTATTTTTTGCAAAGGTAACCGCACAATTACTCCACGGAAATGAAGAAGTAAGCACCCTTGTATTTGATACCCAGGGAGGGACAAGGGATGGTACAACATCATCACTTGACATTGCCGTTGGTTCAAAATCCCTCTTTGGAAACACAAATACAAAACCATGGAGTTCCGTAGTTGATACAACACCCACCATGGTGATATTAGAGCCGAGTGCAGTGGGTTCATCTACATACGGGTGTGACCTATTTGTAGAATACATGTCATCAGCCCCAGATGGCAAATTAGAATCAATTAGTGTAGATGCAATCAATGTAAAATCTTTTGTATATTAATATTAATGGCGTCAACAAACATTCAAACTTTTCCTGGAAAAGTTGGTGTTTCTAACACGAACCCTGTACATACACTTGATATTGGCTCAAATGTATATATAGACGATACAGGCGCGAATAAACTTACGGTTACCGGTAACATTCACGCGAGTGGTATAACTATTGATGGTGACATAACGGTGATAGATACACAAAATCTCGCTGTAAAGGATCCAGTTATTCTATTAGCCTCTGAAAGTACTGGTACGACTGATACGGGTATTATTATGAAAAGAGCGGATGGGGATTCCAATGTGGCTGTTTTTTATGATGAAGGGGTTGGTCTTAAGATATGCCACACTATGTCTGGTGCCGATGATACTCAACTTGTTGCAGATACTTCAAACGCACTTAATACAAGTATTTATGGAGCTGTTACCATAGAAAATACAACATCGCAAGCTCTATCCGTTGGTGGAGGTGCACAAATAGATGGCGATTTCCAAGTTGGGGAGGTCGCAAACCTCTTTGTGGATACGACGACCTCGAATGTGGGTATTGGTACAGCGGTACCAGCCTACGAGTTAGATGTCGTAGGGAATGTTCACGCCGACTACCTGATAGGTGATGGCTCGGCGATCTCTGCGATCCAGTCTTCCAATGTCAGTGACTTTGCGTCGAATGTGACGAGGATTACGAACCTCGAGAGCGGAGACATGACCATCGATGGTGAAAAGACTTTTAGTTCGAACTTGGAGGTTGGTACGGCCAACCTCTTTGTGGACACGACGACGGGGGGCGTGGGTATTTCCAATAGTGCACCCACACACACTTTGGACGTCGGTTCCAATCTGTACGTAGAAGACGCGGGAAGTTCGGTTTTGACCGTCCTCGGAAACGCCGTGGTGTCTAATAAACTCACGGTCCAAAGTTTCCGCATTTCTTCGTCTTCCTCGAGTGGTCTCCAAGCCGTGACGACAGGTGTGGGTGCAAACACCACTTCGAACCCCATCGTGATCACGA
>Ga0181570_10002205_pt1 | contig 15770 bp, 20 predicted proteins | sample 101ome_18_FD_148667 | JGI IMG/M metagenome (GOLD analysis project Ga0181570, IMG submission 148667) | Coastal salt marsh microbial communities from the Groves Creek Marsh, Skidaway Island, Georgia - 101406AT metaG (spades assembly) | ecosystem: Environmental > Aquatic > Marine > Intertidal zone...
TGACAAGTTTTTTTTCTTTTGTTTTTAAATCATACTCATAAGTTCTAGTAGGCGTTTTAGGTGACTCGTAACTAACACGAACAATGTCTGTATTTTTATCTTTTTGTTTTAAACTGATCCCTGGACTAATTACTTCTTCATCAGATATGATTAATTCTTCTTCGTGATCAGTTTTGACATTTCTAACAAATAACTTTGATAAAGCGTTAATTTTTTCTGATCTTAAAATCCAGTCCTTTAAAAAAACCAAACCCCCAATTAAAACTTCATCTTTTGCTGGAATAAAGTCTTCCCACTGACCAATAGCTGAATGTTTACAACGAACAATTTTAAAGTCTTTAGCATTATCATTAGTATGCATCCAAAAATAACTATCCCAACTGTCAATTGAATACTCTATACCCGCTTTTCTTTTTATAAATAATTTTGGCTGAGGAATTTTTTCATCATGAGTAAAATAATATTTTTCTGAAGTTGTATGTTCTGAGGAAGTAATAAAATAAAATTTTTCATCTGTGCTTGTTCCAATACTGCAAGTAAAACTATCTTCTTTTTCCTCAAAGATGAGTAAATCGTCTTTTTGTGATGTGCCAATTTTGTGTCGAAAAATTTGTTTTGGACGATGAAGCTTATCCAGTTTAGTATAAAAAATAAATTGATCATCAAATGACCATACGATACCACCCGCGGTATCAACAATTGGTTCTTCTATGATTTTATTGTCAGAAATTCTTCTGATGTAAATTGTGAAATATTCACTTCCCTTGTCATCAATAGAATAAGCTAAATATTCATCATTATAAGATACAGATAAGTCACCGGTACTAAAAAATTTTTTTCCTTTTGCCTCAACATCTCCATCCCAATAAACCTCAACTTTGTTTGAACCAATCTTTTTTCTCAATCTTTTTGAGTAATTGCCTTCCTCTGTAGTTTTGGACCAATATTCATAAGCTTTATCTTTATAGGGCAAACCCTCATCAGCAAGTTTAATACGTCCTTTAATTTCCTGGAAAAGTTTTTTTTGTAAGTTCTCGGTATCTCGCATTTGCTTTTTGGTGTAACTATTTTCTGCTTCAAGATAGGTTTTGACTTCAGGTAATAGCTTTGTTCCATCTTTTAAAACTTCAAGAATATTTTCCTGATGAATCCAGGCATAATCATCTTCCCAGGTATAACCATGGCAATCTTTTTTTATCGGTTGTTTTCTTAATTTTGGTATATTCATTTTTATAATAACTATATGAATTTATTTGTTCTTGGAATTATCTTATTTGTCCTAATTTATTTAGGTTTAGTCTGGTTTGCTAGAGCTAGCAAAAAAAAAATTGCTCAATTTTTAAAAAAAACAGCAATTATTGTTTCCCTAATTCTAGCTATTTTATTAATCGTGGGTGGAAGATTTCTGTTCTCACTTCCGCTCATAGCAATTATTTTAAGTTCATTAAAATTAAAAGGCTTCACGGCATTTCAAATTTTACAGCTGTGGCGTTTGTTACAATATTTACGAAGCACTGGAAGATTTTCTTATGGTTCAAGTCAAACTAACCCCTCATCTGCAATCACGATTGAAGAGTCTTATAAAATTTTAGGTTTAAAGCGAGGTTGTTCAAAAGAGGAAGTGATGCAGGCTGCAAATAAATTGCAAAAAAAAATTCATCCTGATTTGAATAGAGACATTAATACAGAAAGAATAAGCCAATTGGTGAATGAGGCAAAAGAGAATATTATAAAAACAGACTTTGCTTAAGATCTTATTCCAATATCGATTACTTTAACTTTACCGGAAAATTTTTTACCCAAACTTTTGGTCTGACCACGCTTAATACCATGTAAAGCTAAACTATAATTTGCCTTGATAGCTGTCCCCATTACTTTACCACTATTGCCATTAAGTCCGGAGGCAATATCGATTGCAACGACGAGATTATCACTCGTATTCACCAGTAAAATAACATTTTTTAAAATACCTTTTATTTTTCTATTCAAACCAATACCAAATAAGCAGTCAATAATAAGTGAGTTTTTTTTGATATTAAAAGTCTTAAATGTTTTTTTTTGTAATTTGTTTTTTTTATAAGCCTTTAAGGCATCACCGCTGTAGGTATTTTTATTTAAACAATATAATGAAACCTTTTTTTTATTTTTTTTTAAAAGTCTAGCAATTATAAATCCATCACCTGCATTATTACCTGGACCACACAAGATCGTGGCATGTGAAAAAGTGAATTTATTTAAAATAAATTTAGCACAAGCACTGCCTGCACGTTCCATCAAAATAAAAGAACTTTTAAGTTTTTTAAATTCCTCATTTTCTAATTTTCTGATTTGATGGATTGTAAATGCTTGATTCATCTTCAGCTCAATAAAGAGAGAGACTTAGTTAGAACTTTTTCGAAAGAAATTTTATCTTTTCCCAGGGTGTCATGTACCGTGGTTTCCATTGTTTCTCCTTCAGGAATAATGCAGTGGATATTTTTTGAGTAATTACCGTAAGTAAGAACTGGACTATCCATAAATAAAGCAACACATTTAATGTTAAGGGCGTTAGCAATATGCAACCAGCCAGTATCATTGCCAATGTAAAGATTACAATTTTTAAGATAAGGTAAAGTTTCTTTAATAGACAGCATTTCAAATGAGAAACAATCATTCCAAAGTTTTGTTTTTTTAAATTGATTAATCAGCTCAATATCATTTTTCCCTCCCGCTAAATAAAATTTACATTTTTTTGTTTTTGTAATTTCTTTGCAAAGATTAAGATAGTTTTGAATGTCCCAACGTTTTGTTGGCCCGCTAGCGGATAAACCAATGCATATACGTTTATAATTTAGATCAAGGTTTTTTTTTATCTTCTCAACCTCACTACCATTTGGATAAAGAATAGGTTCGGAAGGAATTGTTTCTTGAATAATACTTTCAGTAAAATTTTTAGCTGAGGCAACAAGATTATCCTTCTTACGAAAAAGTGGATATTGGTGAATTTTTTTTATCCCAGCAAATTTGGCTAAAAGTTTATATCGTAAAGAGCTGTTAAAGATAAATACTTCATCAAACTGTTTTTTTCTAAGTTCAAAGGCCAGTTTGAAGAAACCAAAAAAACCGTCATGATGACCATGCATTTTCCGATCTCGACTTAAAGTTATTATTTCTTGTATATGATAATCCTTTTCCAATAAATCAGACGCTCTCGAATTATCTTTTACTAGCAATGAAACTTTAGTTTTTAATTTATTAGAAATAGCATGAATATAAGGTAAGAAAATTACCATATCGCCAATACCCATTCTTTGTTGAATAACAAGAACTTTCATTTTGTTTGAAGTTATTATATTTTAATCAAAAAATTGAGTTTTTTTTATGTTAAAAAAAGGAATTTATTCTGCCACGCTCAGTATAATTAACAAAGATAATTCACTGAATGTTGAGGAAACTATTAAACATGCAGAGTCAACGATCCAACAAGGACTACATGGAGTATTCTTTTTTGGATCTACAGGGCAAAGTCAGCTAATTTCAACACAAGATAAAAAAGATTTAATTTCAACAATTGCTTCCCACAAATTAAAAAAACATTTTTATTTAGGCACTGGCTGCAACTCACTTAAAGAGAACTCAGAAATTATTAGCTATGCAGTCGAATACGGTTTTAACTATTTTTTGGTGATGCCGCCCGCATACTATAAAGGCAACACTGAAAAAGGGGTGTATAATTTTTATGAGGGACTCATTAAGGAAAATCCAAAAGCAAAATTAATTTTATACAATTTTGAAAAACTTAGTGGATTTAAATTTTCTGCAGAATTTATAAAAAAATTAGTTGAGGCTTTTCCAAAAAATATAATTGGCTGTAAAGATTCAACCTATAATCTTTTTGAAGTCTTAAAGTTACCAAATTTTTTAATGTTTCCTGGTTCAGAGTCAAAACTGCTTAAAGGTTTGGAATTAGGATGCGCTGGTTGCATCACAGCTACAGCGAACGTTACCCATTCACTTGCAAGAAAAGTATTTGATGACTTTGAAAACAAGAAAGAACAGACAACCAACTCACATTTGGTTGCTGTCCGTGAAGCTTTTGAAAACTATAATTTAATTACCGCTGTACATACTTTTTTAGGCGAAATGAATGAAAAATATAATCATGTTTTACCGCCACTTACTTTATTAAAACAAGAAGATAAAACCAGCCTTTTAGAGAAACTTAAATCACTGAAATTTTTATTTAATTCAAATATAGCAGCTTAATGTTACTTGCTAGATTTTTAGGTAACCTTAATAAAAAAAGAGGTTTTTTATCAATTTCATCATGCCAAAAATCTAACCACAATTACTACTCGAGACACTATATTTATAAATAAGATACTGATATTATTTCGGTATTAGCATGAGCAAGAAAAAACGTAAAAAAAAGAACTCCAAAAAAACTAAAAGTAAATTAAAGAGGAAAAAGCGCAAGACTTCCAAATTAAGAAAAAAACGTTCCAAAAAAACAGCTAAAAAAATCAGAAAGATAAGGCGGAGCAGAGCTAAATTAAAAAAGATTAAGGCAAGCCAAATAACTGCTCGATCAATAGAATTTATCAAAAAAACAAAAAATTCACTTACATCAAAGTTTAAAAAAGTGCTAAGGGAAATAAAAATTCAGTTAAATTTTAAAAAAAAAATTGAAGATCTAATTAAGGATATTTCAAAAAAAATCCAAAAAGCCAAAAGAGATAAAATAGCCAAGGCAGAAAAAGAAAGAAAACAAAAATTACGTTTAATGCGTTTAGAAAAAATTGCAGCCATTAAGGAAGCAAAAAAAGCGAAAGAACTAGAAGTCTTAGAAAAACAAAAAGAATTAAGAGAAGAACTTAGATTTGAAAAAGATCGAAAACGGGAACTACAAAAGTTTTTAAAAGCAGAGCAAGCTTTAGTTAGAAAAGAACAAGCTGAAAAACAAAGAAAATTTTTAGAACAATTAAAATTAGAGAAAAAGATAGAGGCTTTCAGAAAACGAGAAGTTCAAGAAATTAAAGCCTTAGAAAAATATGTTTTACAGCAAGAAAGAGAAAATTACTCTGAAGTCCAAGACCGAATTAATAAAATAAAAGAAAAGTATCAAGCGATTAGAGATCAGAAGATCAGAGAAAGAGTTCAACAATTAGGTGTTAATATTTTAGAAGGGGATACTCGAGAGGATCTTTTAGAAAAAGAAAAACAATATCATATTGAGAGACAAAAAATAGAATTTGCATTAGAAAGTTTTTATCGCTCAGCACACAGCTTGTGTTATCAAATTAATAAGCGTTATATTCCAAAATACCTAAGCATCTTGAGGGTGATTGACCGAAGATTTGAAAGTGGAGAAATATTTATTAAATGGGATGACCGACCCGATGAAGATTGGCTTATGTTAATTTATATTAAAAACAATAAACCTGACGAAGGTATTATCATTGAGGATAAAACAGATCAGGAAAAAAATATTTCACATGAGTTTAAAGCTAATGAGATATTCAAAGCAAGTGATGTAATGGTGGACTCTATTACGCAATTATTAGACCGAGAACGTAAAGCTAAAAAAGCCAGTTAACAAATATGGTTTTTAAAAGATCAACGAGTGTCGATATATTCACCAAACAAATCAAAGATTATTTATCTGATGACTTTATAATCGTAAAAAAAGAAACTGATATTGGTGTTGCTATTGAAAAACTTAAAAATGAGAAGAAATCAGTTATTATTGTACACGACAACAATTTAATCAACGGCATCATTACTGAACGAGATATTCTAAACAAAATTACCTTTAATGCTGATCCTAAAGATCGCGTTGATAAATTTATGTCGACGCCAGTACAATTCGTTTTCGAGGATGATCTTTTGTTTCATTGTGTTGGTCAAATGCGTAAATATAATTTTAGGCATATGCCGGTACTAAACTCTTCTAATCGTGTTGTTGGCATCATTCATCTCCCTGCAGCGTTGTCCGCTGAATTAGGTTCGTTAATGGAAAGTATTGATCGCGTTACTACTGAAAACACCGAAGCTGGTATCATTAAAATTAAAACTGAACAAACAGACTTAGCTTGGAAACTTTATGAGGAACAAGTCAATCCTTTGGATATAAGTTATCTATTAAGTTTTCTTAATAACGTAATTTATCGGCGATGCATTGATTTAGCTACAGAGAGAGTAGCTAAAAAAAAAATTATCAAAACAATCCCCAATTACTGTGTGCTCACGATGGGCTCAGGTGGAAGAATGGAGAGTTACTTGCATCCCGATCAAGACAATGGAATAATTTATGAAACAGACAATGCCTCTGAGGAAACACTAAAGAATATAGATCAGTATTTTTATGAACTAGCTAATGAATTTACGATCTTACTAGACCGAGCAGGCATTCCACTTTGTAAAGGCGATCTTATGGCTACCAATCCTTTGTGGAGAAAATCGCTTAAAAATTGGAAAGAGCAAATAAATAATTGGGTACAAAAACCCAATGACGACTCGCTTCGTTACATGGATATGCTTTACGATTTTAGAGCCATTTACGGAGATGCAAATTTAGCCAAGAACCTTAGAAATTATCTATTAAATCGATTGGAAGAGTCACCACAGTTTTTGAAATATTTATATAAACGTGACGAGGGGACAAATGCTGCCATTGGATTTTTTGGACAGTTTATTCTGGAAAAAGAAGATCAAGAAAACTTGGGTATGTTGAATTTGAAACATACTGGAACATTACCCTTAGTTGAGTCTATTCGTATGTATTCAATGAAAAACAAAGTAGATTCTGTCAGCACTTTAGTTCGACTATCAAAATTAACTGCTTTAGGAGTATTTACAGAATCAGAGGAAGATTTTTTTAGAGGCGCTTTTAAATTTTTATCCAATATTTTATTAAAGAATCAAATTATCAGATCAAAAGAAAATAAAGTGATCAAAAACTTTATTGATCCAAGATTTTTAACTTCTCGGGAAAAAAGTATACTTAAAATTTATTTAAAAAAGATTAAAGATCTCAAGTTAAAATTAAAAGGAGATTTTGGTGAAGAGTATGTTTGAGTTTATTAAAAATTTATTTCCAAAACCCCACAATGATTTGCTAGCGCGTGATCAAACTTATTGTGTGCTCGATACCGAAACAACAGGATTTGATGTCAATCAGGGTGATCGAATAGTATCAATTGGTGCTGTAACAATAAACAATTTGGAGATTAATTATAAAACTAAATATGATCAAATCATTGATCCAGAAAGAGATATTCCAATAAAATCTTCACAGGTTCACGGAATTTATCCTAGGGATATAAAAGGAAAACCTAAAATCAGAGAGGTTGAGCATGAATTTGCAAGCTTTATTGGGAACAATATTATTGTTGGTCACAATATTGATTTTGATATAGGCTTTATTAAAAATATTATTCCTTATAGTGAATTAAGATTAAAATTTAAAAATAATATTGTCTTAGATACTTTAAATTTAGCCGTAAGTTTATTGCCTGAATTACGCAGCCATGGATTAACTGATCTCTGTCATCATTTCAAAATTTTAGTTTCAGATCGACATACAGCTTATGGTGATAGTTTAATGACAGCAAAACTATTTATTAAGTTAATTACCATAGCAGAACAAAACGGATTTAGAACAATTTATGATTTAACAAAATTAATGAAAAAATCTTATTCAATTAAAAGACATTTAACCCAACAAAGTCACTACTAACTTTTATCTTTTTTATTTATCTTATTGCCATACTCCACAATTTTATCCCACTCTGTTTTCTTAGGGTTTGCGTCTTTTTCTGCTTTTCTTGAGATAACTAAGGGAAAGATTATGAGTACAGCGATGATAATTACACAAGTTATGGCAATGAAGGTTATACTCATGGCCTCATCTATAGCAAGACAAGGCCATTTTTAAAAGTACAATTAACTATTTTTTTTACAATTTTCTTTATTAATTTTTTGGTCAAAACTTCCATTGGTAGCTTTATCGACTATCCAGATATATGATTTTTCATACGCTCCGGAACTATCAGCTACTGTACATTTTTTACCTAATTTGACCGAATGAGCCGTACAGTTGGTTAAAACTAGCGCAGCTACTAAGAGTAATATTTGTTTCATAAATACTATTTAGTGGTTAGATATGATTAATGTTTGTTTCAAAATTGTTTCAAATATGTCGCATTAAAAATTAATAAAATCTTAAAAAAGTCTTAATTTATTCTTAATTAAATCTTAATTGATAATTAATTAATTATTATTAAGTTAAAAGTAATGAAAACATTAAAAAAAATAGAAAAGAATTTCGCAAAACTTCTTAGAGGTTTTGTCTCTTCGCTTGTTAAATTTCAAAAAGAATTTGACAACTAAACGTTAATACCTCTCAAAACATTAGATAAATATTGATCTTTTTTGACCTAAAATGAATTTTTGCTTATTGCTTTTTATCTAAAAATAGCAATAGTTATGTCTATGGAAGATTATTTAAGCGAGGGTGCTTTCCAAGAATATGACTACAATCAGGAATATTCTGAATGTGACTGGAAAGAGTAATCTAAACACTCAAAAATACACTATCTAGACAATTTCTATCTATTCAAGGTAATATCCTAAAATGAGCGCTAAGCATTCTATCCAGTTAAGGATTTACTATGAAGATACCGACGTGGGTGGCGTTGTTTATTATGCCAACTATCTAAAATTTACCGAAAGGGCAAGAACTGAGATGATTTATGACCGTCTAAAGTTAAGCCACAAAGAACTTAAGGATCAATATGACTGCATTTTTGTGGTTAAAGAGTGTGATATTAAATATCTTAAATCGGCTCATTTTGAAGATCAAATTGAGATCAAGTCATCCGTGATCAAAAAATCGCCAGTTCGTCTTATCTTGCTCCAAGAAGTCTTTAGAAAAACTGAAATTTTAGTGACATCAACTGTAGAACTGGCAATTGTTAACTCCAAGGGTTCCGTTACCAAATTACCGAAAGAACTCCTTTCTAAAATATAAATAATAACTATATATTGTATATATGAGTGAAGTTGCTGCCAAATTTGATTGGTCCTGTAAGCATACCTGGAAAAAGAGTGCTTATAATACTTTATGGTGTTTAATTGGTTGTTCCATTGGTGATTTTGGAACGATCTTTTTCTTTCAAATAACCCAAACACCTTTTCCCATTTTGGGAATTATGATCTTAGCGATCGTTAATGGTTTATTGACGAGCATTATATTAGAGACAATCATCCTATTGAGGCAAAAATTCACTTTTCATCAAGCGATAAGAACTGCACTAGGAATGAGTTTTATTTCAATGATTTCTATGGAAACTACGATGAATCTTACCGATTTCTTCCTTACTGGAGGGGCAGTTTTGACATGGTGGGTAATACCCATAATGCTAATTGTGGGTTTTCTAACCCCGTGGCCTTATAACTACTGGAGATTGAAAAAATACGGAATAGCCTGTCACTAATTTTTTTAAATTATTCTAGTTTCGTCATTATTTAGTCTCAATTCATTACTAAGTAGTAATTAATTCAATTCTAATCTGCAAAATCAGCATTACTAATTGGAAACAACATAAAATATAAGTAAAACATGCAAAACTTAAATAAAGCAAAAAAAATTAAAATCAGAGTAAAAAATCGTAGATATAAAAAATTGTCTATGTTCCAACTACAAAACCAAGGTTCTGGTCAAGTTTGGGGCAACTGGGTCGCTAGACGAGTTTAATTACTGAATTGTAATTCGATGCATCACCCGATGACCATCAAAATCGTTGGTCGGGTTATGTAAGACAGCGTGGTTATTCCACAAAGCTAGGCAGTCTTTATCCCACTCAAAACTATACGTAAAATCATTTTTGACCTGATGTTCAAATAAGTAACCTAACAATTCTTTACTTTCACTGTCGTTAACGTCTAAAATTTTAATAACATGACCCGGTGAAAGATAAATTGATTTTTTTTTATTATTTGGATTTATTCTTACAATCGGATGTTCTGCTGATAAACTTTTTGGGTCTAAACCGGTGCCCCGCTCAGCGGTTCGGTTATTTCTCGTTTTAGAAATCGGTCCATCTGCACTAAATAAAGCTTTTAAACTTGAGATCTTATTTTTCATCTTTTCCGGTAAAGTTTCATAACTTAGATATTGACTGGCAAAACGTGTATTGCCCTGACCACGTGGTGGAACTTTAATAGAGTAGAGCATTGTATAACGAGGCGGTTGTTTTGTATAGGTTGAGTCGGTATGCCACCCCTCACCAAACATAATTTGTTCTCCAGGTTTTTTTTCAACAACTGTAATCTCAGGAAAGCCATCTAAACCTTTAAGCATTGGGTAATCAGCACAAGTGCCAAAATTTTTAGCAAAAGTTATATAACTTTTAGAGTCTAAATTTTGATTTCTGAAAAAAACAACACCAAAATTATCAAGAGCCTGTTTAATCTGATTAATTTCTTCAGCACTTGCTATTTTAATATCGCAATCGATGTAAGCGCCCACATTATTTTTGCACGGTGTAATATTAAGCATTATTAATAATACTTGGTAGAATTAATTGTGTCACTATATAATATCTAAACATGAAAATAAAAGTATACTCCGATACCATCTGTGGCTGGTGCTATATTGGTCATAAGCGACTGCAAAATGCCCTTGATCAATTTAAAAATATCAGTTTCGAAATAGTTCATTGCCCCTTTCAGCTTAATCCTGACATGCCATTAAGTGGAATGCCTAGAAGCCAATATTTAGATATTAAATTTGGAGGATTTAATAATGCGAAACCCATGTATGATAATATGGTTGCGCAGGCAACAAGCGAAAATCTAAAAATTAATTTTGATATAGTTAAACAAACACCCAATACTCTTAAATCTCATTTTTTAATTTTATACGCACAACAGTTTCAAAAAACTTCAGAAGTTTTAACTGCTATTTTCAATAGCTATTTTTCACTCGGACAAGATATTGGTGACGAGGCGATTTTAACCGCGATTGCTAATAACTACTTTGACTTTGATCCAAAACTATTTCAAGATAATCAACACTCCAATTTGATTGCTGAAATAAAAAAATCTGATCAGATAGCTAGGTCAATGGGGGTTAACGGTGTTCCTTTTTTTGAGATAAACAACAAAGCTTACATATCTGGAGCACAAAGTACCAGCAACCTGGTGGAAGCAATCACCAATAATCAATAAATCTGAAGGTTCAATTTTAAGTTGCTACATATTTAGAACACAATCCAATACTACTTGTCGCTTATTACAAGGAGCAAATATGAAAAACATTAAATCATTGATTGTGTTTTTGGTTTTGTTTCTTTCACCCACTTTAGCATTTGCGGGACAATGTCCAATGCTAATAGCACAAGTGAATGAAAAACTAGCAACTTCTAATTTAGCAGAAGATAAAAAAATAGAGGTTGAAACGTTAAGAGATGAAGCTGAGTCTTTACATAAGTCGGGCGATCATCAAACTTCTGAGCAACTTTTACAAGAAGCTTTAGAATTATTAAAATCTTAGCAAAACCTCACCACCTCTTAAATTAAAATTTAGGAGGTGGTTATTAAGTCATTGCTTTATTTTTCAATTTTTGAAATATTCCCAAAAGAGATTTATGAAAATCAAAAGAGTAGCAGTGATTATGGGCAGTCAATCAGACTACCCAACTTTACGTCATGCAACGAAAATTTTAAAAATTTTAAAAATTAACTTTGATACCCTAATTGTCTCTGCACATCGAACTCCTGATCGATTATTTAGATTTGCTAAAACAGCCGATAAAAAATATGAAGTCGTTATTGCTGGGGCAGGAGGATCAGCTCATTTGCCTGGGATGGTAGCTTCATTAACCACGCTGCCAGTTTTAGGAGTGCCAATCGAATCTAAAAAATTAAAAGGTTTAGACTCACTTTTGTCTATTGTCCAAATGCCAAAAGGGATTCCCGTTGGATCTTTGGCTATCGGGGAAAGTGGAGCGATGAATGCAGGGTTATTAGCAGCCGCGATAATTGCTCTAAAAGACAAAAAAGTTGCAAAGAACCTCAAGCAATGGAGAAGTCAGCAAACTAAATCTGTCAAATTAAAACCCTAATGGTTAAACTAGGCATAGTAGGAGGTGGGCAATTAGCAAGCATGCTATGTCAAGCCGCTAAAAAAATTTCTGTACAAACGACAGTATTTGCAGATGATAAAAATTCCCCAGCACAACATTTTGCAGACAATTTTATTTATGCCAATTATGAAGCAGAAAAGTCACTTACTGATTTTGCTAATCAAGTAGATTTTATAACCTATGAATTTGAAAATATACCGTTTGAAACCTTAAATCATCTATCGAAATTATGTGAGGTCAATCCTAATCCTAGAATTAATCAAATTGTTCAAAATCGTTTATCAGAGAAACAATTTATTAATAAGTTGGGTTTAAAAACAGTGGACTACAAGTTTGTTCAAAGCTTAGAAGATTTAAACAAAGGCTCGGCGTTATTACCAGGTATATTGAAAACAACAAGAATGGGCTATGACGGCAAAGGACAGTTTGTCATCAATTCAATCCCAGATATTAAAAATATTAACATTAATTTTCAAAATGAATATATTTTAGAAAAAAAAATCAAACTTAAAAAAGAAATTTCCATAGTTATTACTAGATATAAATCAAATCAAACTTCAATTTATGAACCCATTGAAAATACACACAATAATCAAATTTTATCAGAGTCAATTATTCCAAGTTCAGTGTCCGAGACAATTAAGACCACTGCCACTACGGCGGCTCAAAAATTAACTGAGGAATTAGAGTATATAGGCACCATGTGTGTAGAGTTTTTTATTGATAATCAAGATAACCTTTATATTAACGAAATTGCTCCTCGAGTACATAATTCTGGTCACCTAACAATTAATACTCATAATGTTAGCCAATTTGAAAATCATGTTCGTGCCGTATGTGATTTAGAATTTGTTCCACTAAAAAAAATACACAATGCTAAAATGATTAATATTCTGGGCTCAGAAATTCTTAAATATAAAAATAAAAAATTGAATGCAAATGAGTTTTTTTTCGATTATTTAAAAAAAGAAGCCAAACCCAGAAGGAAAATGGGGCACTTAACCATCATCACAGACTAAACTTTATTAATAAGCACTGGATCATTATTAGTCGGGTTATTTACATCTTTACTGATTGGATGATAATTTAATTTAGGCGGCTTTAGGCTTTGCAATAATTCATAACCATCTTTCTTTACGTTTAAATAATTAATGAGTTGACTCTGATTGATAATTACAGGCTCACGGTTATGAACTTCTTTAACATTGTCCTGAGCTTCTTTAGTAATAATGCAAAATTGATTTTTTTCATAAATACCAGCAAAAAACATTAAATCTTTATCTTCTCTAGTAAAATAGTAGGGAGACTTTGAGGTACCCTCTTTTTTCCATTCATAATAACCATCGGCAATCACGATGCATTTAGAGGTTTTGATTAAATTTTTAAAAGATAATTTTTCCATAAGTGTTTCTAGTCTTGCATTGATTAAGGGTCTAAAATCTTTTTTGTTTTTTGCCCAGTCAGGTTTTAAACCCCATTCTAACGACTCTAAAGCTCTGCCGTTAGTATACGCTTTGATGATTGGCAATGTTTGACCTGGATGAGCGTTATAATTATCTAAATTTTCAACTTTGATATTAGTTTTAACTAGATCAGTAGTTTTAGCAACTGGTTTAGTGATGACGTATCTTCCGCACATTAACTGTTATACGCTTTGAGTTTATGAACTTGCTCTCCCAATTGATCTATGCCTAACTTAATTTGATCTCCAGGTTTTAAGTATTGAGGATTTTTCATGCCCAAAGCCACTCCTGGTGGTGTGCCTGTAGTGATGATATCTCCAGGTTGTAAGGACATAAACTGGCTCAAGTAAGATAATATATGGTTCATATTAAATATCATTTTATCAGTATTGCCAGTTTGCATTCTCTTACCATTAACATCTGTGAACATGTTTAATTTATTGACATCTTTAATTTCATCTTTGGTAACTAAATAGGGGCCAACGGGTCCAAAAGTGTCAGCCGATTTACCTTTAACAAATTGCCCACTATGATTTTTTTGCCAATCACGTTCACTAACATCATCGACTAAACAGTAACCAAAAATATATTTTTCAGCATCTTTCAGATCAACATATTTTGCTTCTTTACCAACGACAAAAGCAATTTCCACCTCCCAATCAAGATGCGTGGAATTTTTTGGGATAATGATGTCATCATAAGGTCCATTTAAACAACTCGTTGCTTTAGAAAAAATCATTGGTTCTTTAGGTAAAGCTGAACCTGTTTCCTTTGCATGATCAGAGAAGTTCAAACCCACAGCTAAAAATTTTCCAGGTTTGTTTATGCAGGAGCCAATTCGTGTAGTTTTGGAAACTAGTTTTTGAGCTTGTAGGTCTACCTTATTTAATTTTTCAAGGTTATCAAAATTTATATTTTTTGGATCTAGATCACTTATGAAATTAGACAAATCCCTAATTTCATTATTTTGATCCAGCGCACCTACTTTTTCCTTGCCTAGGTCTCCATATCGTAAAAGTTTCATAGTTTTAATGCACTAATTGTACATCAAGTTAGTGAGTATATTAAATAACTTTTGTGATTATGTAGATTTGTAGGACTAAAATTATAAAAGGTACAACTGTTCGGATAAGCTCCATTGTGTGATTGTACTCATCCAATTTTCTCTCAAGCCAGTTTCTTTTGTATTTTTTTGCCATGGTGGGGAAAATAAACCTAAAATATTTTTTTTGCAAGTTTTTTTATAATTTTTTATCCATTTTAAAATATTTATGTGCAATGACGTAACCTAAGAAGGCACCGTAATATACCGCACCATAAAGACCAAAGCCGTCTTCAGAAATATCTACTTGATTATAAATTTGAATTTTTCTGATAATGTAGTAACCAAAAAAAGCACCAACTAGTCCTCGTAATGATAAAAAACGCATGGGAAATATTAGCAAAATTTTTAGGAAAAGTATGGATTAATCTTTCCAATTAGGTTTTTGTTTTTTTAGAAAACTCTCAATGCCGATTTTTTTGTTATCTGAACTAAGCAATTTATAGAAACTCTTACGCTCTTCAGCTAAATCTTGAGTTAAACTATTCGAAAGATTAATTAGTTTTTTAATTTCAATTAAACTAGATTTTGGTTTAGCAGCAATTTTTTTCATGAATTGAATAGCATCAGCTTGATAGTTGTCACTCTCAATTATTAAACTGACAATACCTAACTCATAAGCTTTTGCTGCAGTGATCATTTCGCCGCTCATACATAAAAAGTTTGCGTTAAATTTTCCAACATAGTGCTTTAACCTCTGTGTGCCACCAATGCCAGGTATTAAACCTAAATTAATTTCTGGTTGACCAAAAGATGCTTTTTTAGAGGCAATAATAAAGTCACATATTAATGCTAATTCCATTCCACCACCCAAAGCGTAACCTTCTACAGAAGCAATGACTGGAATAGAAATTTCTTTAATTTTATCGAAGTAGTTGAACAAACCTTTCTGTTTTGCGCTGCCCTCTTCTAAACTGTCTAATTCTTTAATATCGGCTCCGGGTGAAAATAATTTTTCATTACCCTGGATCACAATTGCTCTAATATGTTTTTCTCCTTCAAGGTTTTTTAAACCTTCATAAATTTCTTTTGAGGTTTCTATGTCGAGTGAATTCTTGGCATCCTTCCTATCCAGAG
>Ga0181570_10002213_pt1 | contig 15738 bp, 10 predicted proteins | sample 101ome_18_FD_148667 | JGI IMG/M metagenome (GOLD analysis project Ga0181570, IMG submission 148667) | Coastal salt marsh microbial communities from the Groves Creek Marsh, Skidaway Island, Georgia - 101406AT metaG (spades assembly) | ecosystem: Environmental > Aquatic > Marine > Intertidal zone...
ATTCTTTGCTAAAGTACTTCTCACCACCACGCTTTACACCCACTTCTTCTTGGAGCACAACTACGGGCACCACAAGCATGTCGGGACCACAGAAGACCCGTCCACCGCGCGTCGAGGCGAATGGGTTTACGTGTTTTGGTTCAGATCCATTGTATTCGCCTACCTCAGCGCCTGGCGAATAGGCACCTCCCGAAGCAAGGGAAATGTCCTAAAGAACGAGATGGTTTGGTATACCATGGTACAAATCGCTATGCTATCCTTGATTTTCACCACCTTCGGGACCACAGGTTTGGTCGCTTTCATTGGCGCATCAGTAACGGGTTGGATTATGCTAGAAACAGTGCAATACATTGAGCACTATGGCTTGGCGCGCAAAAAGGTAAACGACCATAGATACGAAGATGTGAACCCTACCCACAGCTGGAATTCAAATCATCAATTAGGCCGTGCTATTTTGTTCGAACTCTCTCGCCATAGCGACCATCATTACCTACCACATAAGGATTATGTGGAGCTTGACCACCACGACAATAGCCCCCAGCTGCCCACCGGATATCCGGGCATGATGCTCATCAGCCTTATTCCGCCACTCTACTTCCATTTAGTGCACAAGAGAATTTCTTAAAGCCGCTGTGAACCTTGAGTTCCACTCGTGGTTAATAGTAAAAAGCACCTAACCATGAAGAAACTCTTTTTCGCCTTGAGCGTCATAATCCTAGCACAATCGTGCGATACGGGCGCTCCATCATTTTGTAACGACGGTATTCAGAACGGAAATGAATTGGGCATTGATTGCGGTGGAGATTGTCCCCCATGTGCCTCATACACTGTCGAGGGACACGCGCAAAAGGGGCCATTCTTGAACGGGAGTTCGGTTCTTTTGAGTGTGCTGGACAGTAACTTAAACCAATTGGGCACCTCATACACCGCCCAAATCTTAGACAATTCCGGGTACTTCCTCTTTAATTCTACAAACCTCGCTTCGCCGTACGTCGCCCTGCGCGCCGATGGTTTTTACTTCAACGAGGTATGCGGTTCCCCGAGCAATGCACAAATCACCTTGAACGCAGTGGCCAATGTGAATGCCGTGCCTGCAGTGAATGTGAACACCCTTACCCATCTAGAAAAAGCGCGGGTCGAATACCTTATAGGCAGCGGCCTTTCCTTTGCCCAAGCCAAGCAGCAGGCCCTGCAAGAGATCTTGAACATCTTCAGCATAGACCCTTCAGTATCCATTCCCTCCTCAGAACTTCTGAGCATTGCCAGCTCCAGTGCTGCCGACGGTGTACTCATTGCCATCACCTCCATTCTCCAAGGATACCGCAGCGAGAGTGAATTCTCTGACCTGATGGCGAATCTTGTGACAGACTTGCGTACTGACGGTGTGTTGAATAGTCCCATCCTAGCCTCGGAATTAATTTCTCACGCCAAACTGCTCGATACAGCGGCCATTCGCCAAAACATCGTCGACCGTTATGCCGCGATGGGCATCACCGTAAACGTACCGAACTTTGGCCAGCACATCCAGAACTACATCGACAACACCACACACCAAGCCCAAAGTACCGTCATCGACTATCCTGAAACCGGGTTGAACGGATTGAATTTGCTCAACACCACCGATAGTGTATACGCAGAATGGGACTTCCACAGTTTGGTCGCGAACAGACCGAATGATTGTTTGTCACTGAAACTTGTTATTGAGAAGATTTCTGGGAATTGCCAATACGGGTGTTGGTTCTATTCCGTGTCGAGCTTGCAGAACTGGAACATCAGCAGTCTAGATCAAACTACGCAAACCCAAACCTTCATTAGCACTGGGCTAGAAACTGATCTGAGCCTAGGGTTTGAGTACGGCACCTACAGGTTGAATTTCTACATCAATGACGAAGCCACGCCAAGCCGAGTAAAAGTCATTCAGGTCAATTAAGTTTTTGCAGGGCGCGGTACTTATTGTGAATGGCCAACATCAGTACTCCAAACCCGACACCCAGGATAATCAGGGCTTGACTTAACAAGCCTTCACCGGTGAAACTTAGCTTCAACAACACCGTTGAAATTACAAAGCTCGAGTTGCGAATAATGACCGGGAAGTTGTCCGTATAGAGCAGGGAGAACAGCAAAATTAGCACATCCGAGATGATGAGGAAGTTGTAGAACTGTTCGAAGAAGATGTCGTTCACCGCGATCATATTCGCCCCTTCAATGTGCTGGAAGGTCGGGATGACCCATTCGATAAAACTCTGCAGTCCCAATACGATGAAGACCACGAAAAGGCCTAGTGAGAGGTAGTGCTTGGCTTTGACGAACTGTTTTAATTGGGGTCCAATTTCCTCCTCTTCCATCGCCTCAAAGTCCGCATATTTATAAGTGCCACTGAGCTTGTAGAAGGCGAAAATCATCAGAAATACCGCGATGACCGACAGGATATCTACCCCAAATTCGAGGTTGTGCATCGTTTGCCAATTGGTCATACCTAAATCCAATACCGCCATATCCTTGAACAACCCACGAATCAAGATCAATGCGATCACTTCGTATTGCTTTGCAATATATAAGGTGGTGCTTCGGCGCAGGTAATAAATCATCAAATACGCCTCGTATACCAAGAGAATGGAGAAAGGCGTGTAGATCGCGCTGATGGGATCCGCCAATAATCTGGCATCCATGCCTCCAGGAATATATTCGCGCAACAAGTGCAAGAGCAGGTGGATCACAAAACTGGAAATGGCCGCGTAGAGGGCGTATTTCCCTAGGGTTTTGCGAAAGTTGTATGTAAAGACCGGTATATGCATAAGGCAATTGTAACCAATTAATTCCTAGAACCTTAACACTTTTATCACGCTAAGGTTTATTCTTATGGGTAAACCGGTTGTGCATCGTACCTTCGCCGCAAAATTCAACGACCATGCTGAACGTAAATAACGTAACCCTGCAGTTTGGGAAACGTGTCCTTTTCGAAGACGTCAACATAAAATTCCACGGCGAGCGCTGTTATGGACTTATTGGGGCCAATGGCGCTGGTAAATCTACCTTCCTCAAAATCTTGAGCGGCGAGGTAAGCCCAAACACCGGCGGTGTATCTCTCGAACCCGGCAAGCGCATGTCTGTCCTCTCGCAGAACCACTTTGCTTTTGACGAGGAAACGGTATTGAACACCGTGATTCAGGGCAATAAGCCTTTGTGGGATTTGATGCAGGAGAAGGATGCTATTTACATGAAGCCGGATTTCAGTGAAGAGGACGGCCTTTTGGCAGCAGACCTCGAAGTGAAATTTGAAGAAATGGACGGATGGAACGCGGAAAGCGATGCGGCCAACTTGTTGAGCGGCCTGGGCATCCATGCCGACGAGCACTACAGCCTGATGAAGGACCTAGACGGCTCGAAAAAAGTACGTGTGCTTCTCGCCCAAGCCTTGTTTGGTAATCCGGACATCCTCATTCTTGATGAGCCTACGAACGATTTGGACCTGAAGACCATCTCTTGGTTGGAGGACTTCTTGATCGACTTTAGAAACACCGTGATCGTCGTGAGCCACGACCGTCACTTCCTCGATACCGTTTGTACGCACATTGCGGACATCGACTTCAAGCGCATCAAGCAATACACCGGGAACTACAGCTTCTGGTACGAAAGCTCGCAGCTCGCGTTGCGTCAGCGCCAAGCGGCCAACAAGAAGGCGGAAGATAAGCGCAAGGAATTGCAGGAGTTCATCTCTCGATTCGCTGCAAACGCTTCCAAGAGCAAGCAGGCCACCTCGCGCAAGAAAATGTTGGACAAGATCAATATCGACGAGATTCAAGCCTCTTCGCGCATGTACCCAGCCATTATTTTTGACCAATTACGTGAAGCAGGGGACCAAATCCTCGAGGTGGAAGGATTGGCCGCGCACGATGATTCAGGCGACCTCTTGTTCCAAAACTTGAGCTTCAAAATGAACCGTGGCGATAAGATAGCCCTGTTGGCGGACGACCACCGCGCCTTGACGGCCTTCTACGAGATCATCTCAGGCAACAAGCAGCCAAGCGCCGGGAATTTCGCTTTCGGTCAAACCATCAAGCACGCCTACCTTCCCAACGAAAACGCCGATTTCTTCGAGACCGACGACAACTTGATGGATTGGTTGCGCGAATTCTCTCCTGAAAACAAGGACGAGGTATTCGTACGCGGGTTCTTGGGCAAGATGCTCTTCTCTGGCGAGGAAGTATTTAAAAGTGCTAAAGTCCTCTCCGGAGGTGAGAAAGTACGCTGTATGCTAAGCCGTATGATGCTCCAGCAAGCCAACCTATTATTCTTGGACGAGCCGACCAACCACTTGGACCTTGAAAGTATTCAAGCGCTAAACAACGGAATGCGTGATTTCAAGGGCTCTATGGTCTTCAGTTCGCATGACCATACTATCAACCAAACCGTAGCAAACCGCATCGTAGAGATCTTCCCGCACGGGAATTTGGACAAGTTGATGGAGTACGACCAATTCATTGCTGATCCTAAAATCGCCGAACAACGGCAACAAATGAGCGGCCGCTAGTCCGCTCGCCACTCACACACTGAAGGCACTCGTTCGCGGGTGCCTTTTTTTGTTTTACGCAGTCTCCTGGGCAAATGGGCCCCTGCTCACTATTCCTTCTTATATTCGATTCTCAAACACAAAACACACCATGAAGAAAACCGCGACACTTTTGATGCTCGGACTTTCTGTAGCTGCAATGGCACAGAATATGAAGAAAGAGCGCATCACCGTTAGTTATCTCCAACCCCCCACCATCCACCTCGAAGAAGGCATGGGCTACACCAGCAGCGTGATTCTTGATTACGAGGCTGAGGTTAATGCAGAATTGGCCAAAGCAGAGGAAGAATACCAGCAAGCCTTAGCCGAATATCCAGAGAAGGAAGCGGCGGCAAAAGCAGCCTACGACCAGCGCTATGCGGAGTATGAAAAAGCCCTTGAGGACTGGAACAGCAAAAGCTCAGTGGGTAAGATCATCGAAAAACAGGTATTGGAAAACTCTAAGCCTACCGCTCCCTCACCGTACTACCCGCCTTCAAAGCCGTACAAGCGTCAAGTCACTCACCAGAAGCTATTCAATGCGGAACAACTCGCGAGCACCTACTGCCGCGTGGAAGGTTTAGACCAAGACCCAAATGGGGTAAATATCGAAGTACACCTCTTTGGTTTCGAGAACAATGACCCGATCGCAGAAAAGAAAGAATACGTAAAGGTGGATTCTAAGACCAAAGCGAAGTCGACGTACTACAAGTCTTTCTGGAAAATTGATTACCGTCACAGCATGACCCTTCGTGCGGTACATCCAAACGGCAGCATCATCTTTGACGAAGTGCCGAGCTCTATTTCGGATTACAAGACCTTCACTTCTGGGGAAGAAGAAAGAAGCTACCCTTCTACGAACGCACAGACCTATATTGACCAGTTGCAAACCAAGGTCGTGGAAGAGAACATGGGGACCATTCAGTGGTTGATCAACGATAAATTGGGCACCACCGAGCAGAAACGCAACGTAGAAATCATCTACGTCAAGAACAAAAAAGGCGCCTACGACGATCTAGAAAACGCCATGTACGATGCCAAGCAAGGCTACGACATGCTCATCAGCCGTCCGGACGAAGCACACGAAAAACTCCAAAGCGCGATCGACGCATGGGAAGCAGCGTTAGCGGAAGGCGACATGGACGACAAGAAAGCGCGCATCAACAAAAAGGTCATTCCAGATTTGTACAAGAACCTCATCATGGCCTACACCATGATCGGTGAATTTGATAAGGCGGATGATCACTTCAATGATTCATTGCGATTGGATTTCAACCGTGGCGATGAGAACGATTTGAAAGAAACAAAACTTCTAACCGACGATCTTAGAGAGCGTAACCAGAAGTAATTTCTTCATCATTTGTGAAAAGCTTTGATACGGGCGGCCCTGCGGGCCGCCCGTATTCATTTTAAAGGCCTTACTTTTGCCCGCTGCAACACGATACTCCTTTCCATGAAACGACTCTTCAACAACTTCGTTGGCAATCCAAAAAATGACATTCTATCCGGTTTAACCGTAGCCTTGGCACTTGTGCCGGAAGCCGTTGCTTTCGCCTTTGTAGCAGGCATTGATCCACTCGTGGGTTTGTACGGGGCCTTCATGATGGGACTGATCACCTCTCTATTCGGCGGTCGCCCGGGAATGATTTCCGGTGCCACCGGAGCCATGGCCGTGGTGATGGTGCATTTGATCCAACAAGGAAATAGCGTGGGTGAAGGCATGGGCATGGAGATGCTAGGGCTTTCTTGGTTGTTCATTACCCTACTCTTCGTCGGGGCCATCCAAATTGTCGCCGGACTGTTCCGTCTAGGAAAGTTTGTGCGCCTCATCCCCCATCCTGTCATGATGGGATTTGTCAACGGTTTGGCCATCGTGATCTTCTTGAGCCAATTAGGCATGTTTACCCACAATGTGAACGGCCAAAAGGTTTGGATTGAAGGCACAGAGCTTTATACCATGATGGGACTCGTAGGGTTGACCATGGCCATCATGTGGTTGTTGCCGAAAGTAACTAAAGTAGTACCCGCGGCATTGACCGGAATCATCGTAGTAGCGGCCATCGCCATAGGCTTAGACCTAGATGTAAGCACCGTAGGATCGTTCATTAGAGACGGCGGCGGTGAGGGACTAAAAGGCGGTTTGCCACAGTTCCAATGGAACATCTTCACCCTCTTCGACACCATGCAAGGACATTGGGGCACGGTGATTAGCACTGCCTTCTTGTTGGCAGCCGTTGGATTGATTGAGAGCTTGATGACCTTGAATTTGATCGATGATTTAACCGAAACCCGCGGTTCAGGAAACCGCGAATGTATTGCCCAAGGATCCGCGAATTTGATCAACGGTTTGTTCGGCGGTATGGGCGGTTGTGCCATGATCGGTCAAAGTATTATTAACGTGAATTCAGGTGGCCGTGGCCGATTATCTGGTGTGGTTGCCGCCCTCGGGTTGCTCAGTTTCATTCGGTTTGGGGCACCGCTCATCGAAAGAATTCCTATCGCCGCATTAGTCGGTGTAATGTTCATGGTGGTGATCGGCACCTTTGCGTGGTCGAGCTTCCGCATCTTGCGCAAGATCCCGGTGGCCGATGCCTTTGTATTGATTGCGGTCAGCGCCATCACTGTATGGCAAGATTTGGCAATTGCTGTGATTTCCGGGGTGATCATGAGTGCCTTGAAATTTGCTTGGGAGAATGCCGTACGTATTCGTGCACGCAAGCGCATTAAAGAGGATGGTACGAAAGTGTATGAGATATGGGGACCACTATTCTTCGGATCGGTACAATCTTTTGCGACCAAGTTTGACGTGAAAAACGATCCTGCCAAGGTGGAGATTGATTTCATCGAATCTAGAGTGAGCGACCATAGTGGTATAGAAGCCATCGAACGAGTGATTGACAAATATTTGGCCGCCGGAAAAGAAGTGGTCTTGACCCACCTCAGCCCAGAATGCAAGGCCATTTTGAACAAGGCAAATCCTGCCTTTGATAAATATATCCAAAGTTCGATTGAGGATCCGCGCTACCACGTAGTGACGGATTTGATGGACGCTGAGGTATAATTACTACCTTATCTCCATGAAACACCTACTCCCCTTTTTTCTCGTGCTTCTATGCGCCTCCTGCGAAAAGGAACCCGTGGATTGCTGTGATCCAGAACCAAATCCCGTGGATACCACCAGTAGCCCAGGAGATGGCTACACGCAATATGGCACGCCGTTCGATGCTGTACCTGCACCGTCCGATGTCGTGATGTATGAGATAAACCCTTTGGTCTTTTCAGCTTCACGGGATTTTGCGGGCATCATGCCCCGATTAGATAGCATTAAGGACCTTGGTGTAAATGTGATCTGGCTGATGCCGGTGTACGAAATGGGAACGCTCAACAGCGTTGGCTCACCCTATTGCATCAAGGACTACAAAAGCCTCAATCCTAGTTATGGAGATTTAGACGACCTGCGGGAGTTAGTAGATAGCGCCCACGCCAAAGGAATGGCCGTGATGATGGATTGGGTCGCCAATCATACCTCGTGGGACCACATCTGGATGGCAGATGAGAGCTTCTACGTCAAGCAGAATGGTGTGATTATTCATCCCCCTGGAACGAATTGGCAAGATGTCGCCGAACTCAACTACAGCAACGCTGAAATGCGCGGAGAGATGATCAGCGCCATGAAATATTGGGTCCTTGAGGCCAATATTGACGGCTACCGCTGTGATTACGCGACCGGCGTGCCCGGATGGTTTTGGGAAGAAGCCATCGACACCTTGCGCAGCATCCCCAACCGTGACCTGATCATGTTCGCGGAATCTGATGATTTGAGCCTCTTGAACAAAGGATTTGATATGGCCTTCAGCTGGGGCTTCTACGGCAAGAGCCTTGGAGTCTTCACTCAGGGGGATGATGCACGCGGGCTTTATACCCAGCACGCGACCGAATTCTTCAGCCTCGACCCCGGTAAAACCATGGTACGCTTTGTGACTAACCACGACCAAAACGCTTGGGACAATACCCCTCAAGCACTTTTTGGAAGCCAGGACAAGGTCATGAGTGCCTTTGTATTGGCCACCACCATGGGCGGTGTGCCGTTATTGTACAATGGGCAGGAGAAAGCGCTGCCGTACAAGCTGCCTTTCTTTACGCCGACGAGTGTGGCCATTAATTGGTCCCTTAATCCAGAGGTAACGAAGGAATACAAGGCGATTTTATCGGCGTACAACACCTACGATGCGCTTAGAGGGGAATCTAGGACCAATTTATCTACGTTCAACATCGCCGCCTTTACTGCCACCGGCACTGGGCATGAAGCTCTAGTCGCAGTCAATCCTCGGAACTCTGCGATGAGCATAGGGCTGCCAAATGATTGGCAAAGTACTTCCGTACTTGACCCTGTAAGCGGCGCAACCGTAAATACCGGTACTACCTTGATGTTGGCGCCTTATCAGTATCAGATATTGGTGAAATAAAAATGCCGAGACGCTACAGCCCCGGCATTTGTTATTAATCTGAAAGGTTGGGTTATTCTTCTGCTCGATCTGGATTGAACGTGAAATTCGTCGGATCCATATCCGCAGCTTTTTGGAACATTTCCAAAGCAGATTCTTTGTCGCCATTACGAGCATACCAATCTCCCATTGAATCGAAAGAATTGGCCAAATCTCCATTGTAATCGACGTTGAATTCAAAATAATCTTTAGCCTCGTCCATTCTGTCTTGAGCCATTAAAATATAGCCCATGACGTTACATAGACCTGGATTTCCTGGATGTCTATCCAAAACTCTGCGAATGACTGCTTCCTTTACCTCCATATTTGGTTGGTTAAATGAATAGAATATGGCAATCATTGGAGCGTTTGGAGCGAGATTCAATGCATTTTGCCAGTGGTATGTTCTCATTTCAGGTTCATCAGCCGTCATTGCCATCATCCATTGGGTCTCGGCTTCGTTTTCACCACCCATTTTTGATTTAACAGTTTCGACCAATTCCATGAATTTACCCTCGTCTCCGGATTGCCATGCCAACAGCATATGTCCGAAATGCGCAGGAGCATAATTAGGATACTCTTCGGCTAAAGAGTCGCTATAAGCAGCAGAGGTAGCAAATCGCAAATGAGTCGAATTCATCGCCATTCCTTTAAACAACTCATTGAATCTCTCTTCATCGATACTCAGCTTCATCCAACGATATGCTAATAAATGCTCGTTAACAGCCATATTTCGGAGCCATTTAACGCTTCCATCACTATCCTTTGTGTACATGGCGTGGTACCTAGTATTGATGTCGAACATTCCGTAAGTAGATGTCCCCTTACCAAATGCACTTACCACATTACCAACTGCCAAGGCTGATACGAATTCAGAGTGAGTCGTATCCTCATCAAACCATTCTGGAGTGACTGTTATTTCTTCTCTAGGCCAAACATTCCCTGATGCACCATTATAGAATGCAAAGTCATCATGGAGTCCATTTTCAAAGGCTGAAGCATGCTCCTCCGTAGGTGCATTTGCTGCTTCCATTTCGCTTTGATAAGCACGTGCCTCGTCGACCGACAAGGACGTACAGGATACAGCGAATACGGCTGATCCTGCATAGATCATTAGTTTTTTCATAACGGTTTTGTCTTGATTATCTGACTTAAGTTACGAAAAATATTTCACTAAGTATTTGATTTACAATTAATTAACAAAATGATACAGATTGAGCAACTTTGGATTTTTGCCTTCGGCAAAGATCCTTCCTGCTCCCCGCACCCTGAAACAAGCTTCGGGCGCTTGGAACTGAAAAAGCCCCGCAACTTTCGTTGCAGGGCTTTTTTGGTTCTTTGTGACCGCGGAAGGATTCGAACCTTCAACCGCTTGATTCGTAGTCAAGTACTCTATCCAGTTGAGCTACGCAGCCAGCTTATCCCGTATGGGGTGGCAAATATAGACCAAAAAGTTAATTGAAAAAGTCCCTTTAGGGATTTTTTGATGGGAAAATTGGTCCCTTATTGAACCTCAACGGTTAGGCCTACATCGCTCATGAGGGAAGCCTTGTGTTGGAGTTCGTCGATGTCGCCGGTCATGACTTGGCACTTGCCCTTGTAGTGGGTGATCCAGGCACATTGTTCTGCTTGTTCCTCAGTGTGTTCACACACCGCGCATAACACGTCAATGACAAAATCAAAGGTATTCTCGTGGTCGTTGAATAGGACCAGAGAACGTTCCGCTTGAAGAACGGTTTCTTGTTGGCTTTGATATTGCTCTTTCGTACTCATGTCCTCAAATTTATATGCTATGCATCATTTGATGCAAGGTTAGACGAAAAATTATTCACCTTAATCTTCGATGCCAAATCTGCGTTTGAGGAGCATTATTTTTCCCTTACCTGCAAGGTTATAAGAGAAACCTGGTTGATCGCCTTTGGCAGCAACGCTGCGGTCCTTAGTATCCTTGGCGAGGATGGCATCATTGAAGGTGTCGTCAGAAGAACGGATGCTCATGAGATTTCCCTTGTAATTGATGAAGAGGAAGTCGGTGCCATTATCCAGGTAGAGGGTAAACTCTCCTCCTCTACTGCGCTCTTTTACTTCAACCAAGCAATCTACTTTGGCGAATACAGGCACATTGTAGATGTTTTGGATGATGGCCTCGCCATTGCCTTGGAAGGATTTGTATCTGCCGCTGTAGCGCATTTCAATTTGGCTAAGGACGAGAGACTTTCTCATTTCTTTGGGGAACTTGCCTTCGGCTTCGTATTGGGCAAGGTCATCGAGGAACTTGGCCCCATCTTTTGAACCCATCAGAGCGTAAATTCCTTCTTGGTAATTGAAATCATCGCTGCGACCTGTTCCAGAGAAATCACCGAAGAGCTGGGCTACTGTTTCCCATTGGTCCTTATCAAGCGGTGCATCTATGGTCCAAACGGCATCGAGGGTAACCTCGTCCTCCTTCAAGTCGTGGCGCGCGGCACCGCCCATGCGGTTTTCGACTAGGCCGGTGTTGCCTAAGATTTGGAGTGGGCCCGTACCGTAGAGTTCACAATCGTAATTGTAGAAGACTAGGTATGGATCTGGCGTGGTGAAGTCTTTGAGTTTGGCAGGAGTAGTAATGACGTAGCCCTGTTCTTCGTTGTCGTAGAACAGCACCCCTGTGGCGCTTATGACTTCGATGTCACGACGGTCGGCATATTTGGACAAGAAGTTACTGTGCCCGCCAAGACTGTCCTGGGAGATATAGATGCCGTTAAAGGTATTGTCCGCAAGGCTCGTAGGGTCGTTTTCCGGCAGTTCGATCACGATATCTGTCGGATCGATGGTGGTGGCGATGTCGTACCACATGCTTTGCAGGTTCTTACACTCGTTTTGGAGCTTGATGGAACCGAGGTAGTACATGGGGATTTCGTCGGCGCGCAAGGTGATTTTGCCGCGATATCCGAAATACGGACTGAGGTAGAATTCATCCTCCTCTGCGATGGTGGCCTCACCGATGGTAGTACCTGCAGTATCCAGCTTGATGCTTTCAAAGGCAATGGGCCAAGTGCTTCCTTCTTCGTCCTTGTAATCGTACATCCCGTGTGCGGTGTAGCGGTATTTGCCACGGATTCGGACCACGGATTCATAGAATTCATGAAGTTCACTGAATCTGTTCGCAACAATGCGGGCATTTTCGAGCGGGTCCATATCCGCATTCATGCGGATGACGACATATCCGCTATCGGGTAGTATGCGGGAATCGGCCACATCAATTTCCGGCACATCGAACGCTTCAAGGATGCTCGGCGCCAAAGAGAATCGGGCAAACCCGGCAGTGAAATCTAGGCTATCCTGCAGCGGATGCGTACTGACCATGTAGGCTTCCCCTTCTGTGTTGTGCTTGATGTCCACCGTTGCTTCGTCCATCTTCCATTCGGCGTGGTCCATGTAAGCCATGTATTGGTTCGCTGGGAATTCAATGGTGCTATATGGATTAAGCTTATCAAAGAGGCCCAATTGCTTGTCGAAGTTCACATCACAGGTGGCATCCAACATCTGGAAGGCCCATTGCTCGTCTTCGAGTTTGGTTTTTACGCGGAAGTCTTGCGCTGCGGAGGTGAAGGAGCGATGAAAGAATTGGTATCCCTCATGTTCACTGTTGTGTTTCGCTGTGCCGTAACGCAACTCCCCGGTTCCAAAGAGTCCTTTTCCGCCATAGCGCAACTTGCCCTCAGCCACCACTTCGGGAGTACCGTACATATCAAATGGAATGCTGCGCGATTCCACCTGCAGCTCGTCCTCGTACGGCAACCAGAGGAATGGATTATCCGTACCCTGCACAAACGGATAACCGCCGCCCATGGTCGTATTTTCTGTGATGCCAAAGGTGGCGGCACGACCGGAAGCTTGTTTAGGGAAGAACAAAATATCCTTGCTGACCAAATGGCTTTGAATATAATCTATGCTGCCCTCGGCATGCAGGCCTTGGTTGGACAAGGCCAGGGTGCCCTCATAGGTACCCGAGCCTTTGTAGGCCGGGGTTGGAGGCATTTGGGTTTGGAAGCCCAGTGAATAATCCGGCATGACCATCAGCGGCTGCGGGAAGGTTGGGAATATATCGGCGCTGTGGAAGGTGGCATCGAACAGCAGCCCGTCCGTGGTCGCGTTATCAAGGGAATCGATAATGAACGGCTCTACGGCCATGTAGAAGCCACTGCGTTCGTAAACTCCATTGTGAATGCGCGGATGATCGTAGTAGACGAAGGAGTTGTTGAGGGCTTCGAAGATGGGGTATTCCGGATAGTATTCTTTTGAACTCTTGTTATCGGCTTGGTCAATGCGAAGACGCCCCTGGAGGTCAGAAAGTACCGTTTGTACGTTGACCAGCGCGGCACGCTCGCCCGGTGGCGGGTTGAACTCTTTGACCTTGAAACGCATCGAATCAATGCGCGGCATATCGATCATGAAGTTGTCGTAGTTGAAGGCGTATTCTGTTCCCCAATAGCTGAAGAGACCGGCGTTGATTCGACCGTCAAAGTTGAAGTTCATTCCTTGATTAACCGTGATGAGTCCGCCTTGGGGGAAGAGGTTGACCTGCTGGGAATCACTCACGGCAATCATACCAATGCCCGCAATGTCCATTTGGTAGTTCAAAAGACTGACTTGCGCATTGTTCCCTTGTTCGACTCGTGAAACAAACTGGATGACATCGTAATCTCGCTTGCCTTCCCAATTGAGCAGGTATTCAAAAAGACGATCGGTAAGGGTGATGGTTTGTTGGTCTTCATCGAAAGTAACGAACCCTTGAATGGCCATTTCATAGAGGAACTTCTCCCCTTGGTCCATGGGCATGCGCAGGGCGTAGATCAAATCCTTGAGCGGTGCGTCGTTATACCCCCAAGCATAGGCTGCATCGCGCAGGTTCATCAGCGGGTGGGTCTGTTGCAAACCGGCGATTTCTTCCATTCGGGTGATGCGGAAGAATTGCTTGCTCTCGAATACCGCCGCCTGCATCGAACCTAGGTTGAGGTTGCGGAAATTCAGGACGGGTGTGCCTTGGTTCCACACTAACTGGTCCACGTTCACCTCCATGGCGTGGTAGCTGTCGATCCACGAGCTTAACCCTAGGCCGGTTTTATAGCGCAAAATGCGCAGCTGTCCAGAACGCGGGTCGTAGCGTACTTCACAATACGGGTGGTAAATGCTGTCTTTACCGAGGTGTGCTACCACCTCTACTCGTTTGGAGGCGATGAGGCTATCTTGGAATCCAAAGCGTCCGCCTCTGAGGGTAATGACCGTATCCGTTTTGTAGGTGAAGACCAGCGCTCCTAAGGTGCTATCTGGGCTGTTTCCATAAAATTGGGCCCCGATCACCCCCAATCCCCCTTTGAAGTGGACATCTGGGAAAATATCCTCGATGAGGTAGTCGTTGCGTTCGCTGGTAAATTGCGGGTAACGCTTGGTGGTGGTGCCCGTCATGCGGTCCTCCAAGGTACCTTTAATGGGTTCTGGGTAGAGGTCATAGGCATGCAACACCGCTTTGGCCTGATAACCACCTTTTTTTACATCGAGGTTCCATGTGCCCAATTCCGCATAGCGCTCGTCCTCCGGAACTAATACTCGGGACCAAAAGACGGTGCCGCCGTCGCCTTCGATCAGATCTTGTTCGGGATAATATTTGAAGTTCGCCCCTATGATTTGGGTGCTGTCCTCACGGTAACGTCCATAGAGGTCTTCCGCCTCAAAACTGTATACAGGAGCCCCCTCCTCAAAGGAAAAGCCCCATACCGCGTAGGGTGCGCTCCACACAAAATCATTGGCATCGCTGAAGATGTGCTTGCTGTAGTTCAGGTGCTGCTGGTGAATGTAGTCTCGAATCTTAGTCGAAGGGTTCTTCTTGGCATAGGCCAGTAGGTGCTGGGCCATCTGCTCAGCAGTGCCATAGGCTTCGCCCTCGTAGATGTCATAGGTCAGACGTATGAGCTCTTCCCAAACCTCGGGCTGCACCAGGCGCTTGCGAATGAGTTGGTTGCTCAAATCTATCCACAACTCCCCGAACTCATCGGCCGCCAACATGGCGTTCGGCAACAGACTGTCCTGATACAGCGCCTTTTGCTCTTTTTTCAGGTCTATGAGTTCGAGAAATTCGTCTTGGAAGAGTTCGAGCTCGGAGAATCGGACCACCTTCTGGGCGTGAAGCCCCAGGCTGAATAGAAGCGCAACAAGCAGTCCAATTCTTCGCATTACTTTCTCATTTTAACACTGCGCCACTGATCGCGCCCTTTGATGCCCTCATAGGTTAGTCCAGCACCCTCGGCACGTTCGCGAAGGGCAGGCACATTTTCCTCGTAAAAACCACTGAACAAGATGGTACCGCCGTCGGCCAAAGCGGCCACATAAGCGTCCATGTCCGCGAGGAGCACGTTGAGGTTGATGTTGGCGTAGATCAGATCATAGGTATCCTTGATGGCTTCCGCCCCACCCTGATCGCAGCTCATGGCAATGGCGTTGCGCTGTGCATTCTCCAAGGTATTTTCTACGCACCAAGTGTCGATGTCGATCCCGTGAATATGGGAGGCACCACGCATCCCGGCAAGGATGCCGAGGATTCCTGTGCCACAACCCATGTCGAGGACTCGCAGGCCTTCGGTCGGCAACTCCAAGGTCCACTGAATCATCATGTGGGTGGTTTGGTGGTGGCCGGTACCAAAGGACATCTTTGGCTCGATCAACATG
>Ga0181570_10002233_pt1 | contig 15626 bp, 19 predicted proteins | sample 101ome_18_FD_148667 | JGI IMG/M metagenome (GOLD analysis project Ga0181570, IMG submission 148667) | Coastal salt marsh microbial communities from the Groves Creek Marsh, Skidaway Island, Georgia - 101406AT metaG (spades assembly) | ecosystem: Environmental > Aquatic > Marine > Intertidal zone...
TAGGTGCATCTTGGTTGAGATAGTTCTCACTTAAACATTGGAAGATTGGATTGATGTCGCTTTCAAATAAGTCTTTGCCTTTGTTAATAGCAACTTCTTTACGAAAGTCTTTTGTGTTTTTACTTACAATACGACTTAGAGGATCTCCATAGACACTTTTATATTTGCCTTTAGGATCTTTATAATAGAAAGTATATTTCGCGGGGTATTCAGTGTAGTGTCGTTTACCGTCTCGGCGTTCTACAACACGAATAATATCTTGATCACGATCAAACATCGCATCAACGTATGGCATTCAGTTCTCCTTCGTTGCTTGTGGCCAACTTAACCTTCATTCTTGCTCGACAATCGTCATTGAGCGTAATATTATTTATTACCACCAACCAGTGGCTACACCAAATCCGAACACATTAACAAATCCAAAGTATGTTGTTAACATCATTGGCCAAGCAAGTTTACGTCTATAATACGCATAAATTGCTGTTAGTGAACCTATAAAGAAACCTGGATAAACAATAGTCATATCAGGTTGTTTTGCTGTAAATGCTAGTGTTAAACTAGCACCTACTGTAAACACAAAACTTATAAGTTCAAAATAAAATGCTACACGATCTGTTTCATAACTGTGTAGCCAAAACTTTTTAATTCGATCTATCACTTGTCATAGCCAAGTGTAGCAATTAATGTTTCAAGGTCATCAAATGCATCTGCATGTGATTCCCAATCACGTTTTTGGGCAATCTTAATTGCTTTGTTAATAAGTGAAGGCTTCATATCCAATTCTTCTGCAACAGCCTTTACAGTTTCTTTTAAGCCTGTTTGTAAATCTTCAACTTCTTGCATAACTGTAACGCCTTCGCGTACTAGCCTTTCTAATTTTGCCTTTTCTTCAGCACCATAGGTACGAGTTCCCATTGAGTTCTCCTGTGTTAATTTAATATATTATAAGTGATTATTTAGATAAAGTCAACCACTAAAACACTTTTTTATTATCAAAAAATTGTGCTTTATGGTTGCTGTGATTAGAAGTCTTGATCTGCTGCCATTGCGTCAAGTGCATTAGTGCCCTGGCCTGAACCTACTGTACCATTTTGTCCTTGTGGACGAGAACTACTTACTCTGCCAACTGCTTGATTGCCACCTACAGGTGCTTGTGATCTTAGAGCTTGCGTAATAAGGTCCATTGTTTGGAAATTAAAATTACCATCACTAAAGTCACTACCGTTTAAGTACTTTTTATTAATGTAGCCAAATGCTGCTGCTTGTACATCCATGTCTGTAGTACTTCTTAGCATATTAATTTGACTACGGCGTAAATTACCTTGTTGTCCAATTTGACTTACTAAACTACTTGCAGCATCTTGCACCTTGCCCATAATAGCAATATGTATGTCCTGTGGGTTTGCACCTCTTTTACCTAGCTCTGCGTCAATGTCTTTGCTTAGTTTTGCTTCACCTGATCTAATTTTTGCAGCAGCATCTGCAACTAGTGCTTCTGCATCAAATTCACCATCAACACCGTCTGTAGTATCGGCATTTCTTGCTGCTCTTGCATCGTCAGTGTCATCTGCGTTTTGTCCGCCAACATTAGGATCTGTTAAAAATTGTATTTTATTACTTAAACTAGTGATTGCAGATTGCACCCTTCTACTTAATTGACTAGTTTCAATTTCATTAATCTGTGTAATTTCAAAAAGTTTCATTATCTTAACTCACTTGCTTGTGTTGGATCTGCTATAATGTTGACAAATCTATTAGGGTTACTTCTAGCAAAGGCTACCCAATCTGTTCTTCGACTGCCGCCAACCTGGCTGGTGTCTAAAACTCTAGCCATTCTTGCTATTATTCTTCTTGTTATTTCTTCTTCATACTTGTCTCTAGCATGTGCTGAAATAGTATTTGCATTTGGAATTTGTTGTAAAACATATGTAGCGCCTCCAACAATAAGTCTTAAAAGTTGTCTTTTATCTCCAGAGTTTACTGCACTGTCAATACGAGGATATAACTTTTCTGTTTCGGCTTGAACCATTTGATCAGCTTGACTAGGCTGAGCTTGAACAGGCTCAGGCTGTTGATCAGTTGTATTGTTTCCGAGAACACTATTTACAGTGTTACTCAAATCCTGCATCATTCTGTCAAAAACGCCTTCTGTAACCTGATACACTTTCATCTATTAAGATCCTAAGTATGTATTAATTGCTTGTTGATCGCCTTGTGGTAATGCATTAAACACTTCTTCATCGTCTTTAATTGCTTGCATCATAGCACGGATTTGCTCATCAGTGTCAAGTGGCATTGCTTCGTATCTAGCAATTCTCTGCTCAATTGCCTCGCCACCGCTTTCTGGATCGTCTGCATCAGCACTATCGGCTGCACTATCGGCTGCACTATCGGCTGCACTATTGGCTGCACTATCGGCTGCTTTAGGAGTACCATCAGCATTATGAGTTTCGGCCCATCTTTGGTCCCAAGCTGATTGATTATTTGGTGCACCTTGTGCTAGTTGATCTGCTGTAGGTGCTTGCGGTCTAGCCGGAACACGACCATTTGGTAGTTTACGGCCTGTCTGTGGATCTGCATAACCATCATACAATGCGTCCCATGCTGCTCTTGCATAGTCCCCTTGTACTCCACTTTCAGTAGGACGAGGTTGTACGTTGCCCTGTGCATCTGGTTCACCGCCTACTGGATCTTGAGGCTGACCTTCTTCGCCACCTTCTTCACCACCTTCAGCACCACCTTCAGCACCAATTTCTCTATATCCTGGATCTTCATCTTGGAATTCATAACCAAAACGTTTAATAATATCGTTTACACGTTCTCTATCTGTACCGCTTAGTTCGCTTTCTAGATCAGTAAGTAAGTGAGTTCCTGTTTTTCTTTCAAATTCTGACATTACAGTTGGGAAATCTCTAGCACTTATACGTCCTAAAATTTCAAGCACTGCTTGTTCTTCAGTACCCAAACCAAAGAAGAAACCGCCATTTAATGCATCGTCTAATGCGTCAGCGGCTTCACTTGCACTAACAATATCTTCTACTGTTTGCGGTGCGTCTGGATCACCTGTAATACGGTTAATAATATTATCCACAGCATCTTGTTCGCTAAACGAAACTTCGCTGTTTATCCAAGCAATCATATCTTCGTTGTATAAACGTTGGAATGCGGATTTTACTCTATCTAATTCTGCTTCGTCAGCTATTGAACCTAATACTGCTAGAACTGCTTCTTCGTCAGTTCCCATACCATCAATGCCTTCATGTATTGCTGTTGCTTTTGCGGCATCGTCCATAGTTGCAACGTCTTGAGGTTGTCCTTCTTCGTCACCACCTTCTTCGTCACCACCTTCTTCGCCACCGCCAGCACCATTATCTGCTAGTACACCTTCTGCTGAACGGAAGTTGCTAGAGAAACGTTGTTGTACACGTTGTGGCAATACTTGCTGGAATTCTGCATCATCGTATGCACTTCTTAGTTCGTCAACAATACCTTTTAATTCTTCTAATTCAGCATCGCTTAGTGCTTCATCTAATCTACGCATTGCTTCTAGTAAGCCTCTCATAGAATTTAGATCAATAGTTTCGTCAACGCTGCTACCAGCCTTGCCAATTAATTCTTCCATGCGTGTCATAGTTTCACGCCATGCTTTAAAGTCTTTGCTTCCGCCTTCGCCCCAACGAATTGAACGTAGTTTAATAATAACGCCAATAGTTTCTGGACCAGCATCGCCGTCTACTTTAGCACCCATCCACTCTTGAAATGCTTTAACACCTCTAATAGTACCTGGGCCATACTTGCCGTCAACACCGTTAGGATCAAATCCTAAGTCAGTTAGGTATTGTTGTAGTTCTTTAATAGCATCTACTTCGTCTGCATCATTAGCAAGACCGCCTTTACCTGAACTAGCAAATGCTTCTAGGCTACCTGCTGTTTCGCCGCCTTCATCGCCGCCTTCTTCGCCGCCTTCTTCGCCGCCTTCTTCGCCACCTTCTTCACCAGCTTCACTTGGTGGACGCTCAACACCTACACCACCAACTGTGCCATAAGTAACATTATTTGGAATCTTACTCCAGTCTGGATTACCGTCGGCGTCTAGATATTCTTCAGGAATTTCATCACCGTTGTTGATTTGCGGTAAGTTTCCTTCTTCACCAGGTGCGTCTGCACTGTCAGTTCCTGTTGCAGTTGCGCCAGCAGCGGGAAGATCTGGAGCATTTCTAATTGCTTGTCTTGCTGCCGCAGTGTTTGGTTCACTTAAAATGTTTCCGTCTATAAGTGCATTAATGTCTGCTATTACATTTCTTAATTCTTCTTGTTCTGCTGCTGATAACGCTTCAGAAACAAATGCTTCTAATAGGTTGTATTCTTTTAAATAACCACGTAATGATGTTGGAACACTTTCGTTCATTCTTCCAATTAGGTCATTATATTTACGAATAAGTTCATCTAATTTTTGTGCGGCTGCATTACGATCTTGTTCGTTTGCTACTTCAAGTTCTGTGCCGTCACTTAATCTAATCTTTCCGTCGTCGGTTGGAGTAGGCTCTGATGTATTTCTATTGTCTGGAGCTGCTGCTGTTGTAGCGCCACCATCTGCATCAGTGTTAGCCATGTAACTTGCATCACCTTGATCTTCTTCATCTGGATCGTACGGATTACCGTCAGCGTCTACTTCTTGAGCTCCACGTCCGTCACTGTGAGCAAGGAATGCTTGCAAACGATCATCGTTCATGTAGTAAACTTTTACAACATCGTCTCTGCTATAGTTGTCACCACCGTTGCGTAAACCTGTAAAAAGTTTAAATGAATCGTCTCTTTTAATATTAAAATTAGTTAACGAACCAGTGTCTTGTACTCTACGTTCAGCTTTAATTTCAACTGCTTCGTTTAATTGTACACTGTCAAGTGTGTTTAGTAGTTTTCTAAAATCCATCACTTACCTCCGGTAACTTTTTGAAGTTTGTGTGTTAGACCTTCTTTGTAAGCAACCATATCGTCTGGAGTAATTTGCGCCTCTGGTTGATCACTAAATTTTGTTTCGTAGTCTAAATGATGATATACTGAACTAACATAGTCACCTGCTTTGGTAATCTTTGATTGTACCCAACCTTCTAAGCCTTCTTGTTCGGATACATTTTTAAGCATATCGTGCAGTTTAATAGCATATTTTGCTATTTTGTATAGCTCTGCACGAGCCATCTGTACTTCGTGATCTGCTTCGGCTCTACCTGCTAGGTCTGCAAGGCCTTCGTTGACACGAGAATTTTTGAATTCTGATTTGCGCATTAATTTACTCCAAATTAAGTTATAACTTTATTTGTAGTATTTATCTCTTAATCGTCTTACCGCCCATTAAATTGTCATCAACATCTAATGCGTTTGCGGCAGTTCCGTCTGCGTTTTTATGTTGTGGTGCTACAGGAATACCATTTTTATCTTTTTTGATTTTTTGTTTTGCTGCTGGAGGATTAGCAACTGAAGCAATATTACCTGCACTTGTGCCGCCTGCTGATGCATCTTCATTAATACCTGCTTGCACCATTGTTATTGCTTGTTTAATATAACGTGGTCTTACGTGTAGTTCTTGTTCAACTTTAGAAATAATTTCATCTTCAGGCATACCTTGTTTTAGTAATTCCTTAACCATTGGTATAACATCGTTTTTCATATCTGCTGGTTTGTCTGAACTAAACCAATCTAAAAAGCCTTCATCTAATTCTTGTATTTTCATTTGTTTCTCCCTGCTTTCATATTAGCGCACCAGTGATACATTTTAGCACGTTCGCCGCTGCTATTACTTGCCTTTTTCCTTAGTTCACTTACACTTCCATCACAACTAGCACCTGAACGGGCTACACGCCCTGGACGACTGTTACCACTAACTTTACCGTCAGCAAAGTTTTCGCTTATCATTGCTAGGAATTCTTTGTGTTTAGATCTAAAGTATTTCTTTGCTTTCTCTGGATCTTCTTTATACATTCTATACCATGCTTTGAATTGAGGATCGCTGTTAAGAGCTGTCTTAACCCAATCAATAATTGATTCGTCTACTGGCTCTTGCATGTGCTGTTGTATGTTTTTAGCAGTACGTTCAAATTTATGATCTTTGTGTTTAAAGCCATAACCGCCTGCTGCTTCCCAACTGTTAATATTTACACCATAATCGTCAATTAGTATGTTTGGTGTACCATCTTGTTGTGTAGCATACTTTGCTTTATCGTGTGTAATAATAACATCATCTGGTGGAAAGAAACTAAGATTTTTTTCAACCCATTCTCTTTTATGAGGTTCTGAATTAGGATCGTCAGGCAGAGGTGAACTAAGAATTTTGTATGATCCTTTTACTTCTTTAATTAAATTAAGTAATTGTTTAGCATTATTTGTTAATGGTAAGTTAAGCCAAAAATCTTCAGTTTGTCTTATTTTGTCAAGTGCCTGCGGAATTTGTTCTTTGCCAATATCGGACCAGTGATCTACATTCATTAGTTTAGCCCAAGAGCCAAAGAAATCTGCAAGTACACCATCCATATCAACATAGATTTCTGTAGCACTTGCTATTTCGCCTAATGCTTCTTTGATTTCTACAAACTTTAAATGATCATAGTATAATGGATCTTCTTTGATATGATCCATAGCAATTTTTAATGCTAGTTTACGATCATTAGTGTGTTCCATTTCTACTTCAACACCCATTGCTAATTGTCTTTGTAGTTCACTGTCACTAATACTTTCGTTTTTATTGCGTCCTTGACAGTGGGCACGTTGACTAAAGCCTCTTGGGTTATTACAGTTAATAGAGCGTTTATATTTTTCACTCCATTTCTCGTCAATTATTTGTACAGACTCTGCAAACAACTGCGGATTTTTATCAGCCCAACGTCTTAATAAAACGCCTGCCATTGCATTTGCTTCATTCTCGTCTGGACTTCCGTCTGAACCGTCTAATTCTTCCTTTTCTTCACGCTGTTTACAATGTACTAATTCGTGTGCAAGTGTACGCATTGTGTCCATTTGATGCCTACGGTCGTAACTTACAGTAATGCTTTCATCGTATGTATCAAAGTATCCAAACGTTCTGTCAAGCTCTTTGCCTGTCATCGTAATTTTAGGAAACTTTTGTATACCTAATGTGTCTACACAAAAACGTGCAAATTGATTATAGTTGTCTCTAGTTCTTTGATCAACACTTTCTTCAAGAACGCCTAAGTTAAACAATACGTTTGTGCTTTTGCCTTTGACTTTAGTGCTTAGTGTAGGAGGATGTCCATCTTTATCTACATTAAAACCAAACTTTTTTGCTTCAATAGGAATTTGTCCTACACCTACATCAACTGTAGTGTTAACACCTTTTACTATGCGACCATCTTCGTTTAGTTCATGTAATCTCATCTGTTTCTTCTAAATCTATTTCTAAGTCTCGGATTTTGAGTTTGCATACTTTTTTGTATGTCTTTGTTTACTTGGTTTGGATCTATTCCTGCGGCTCTACTTAAACTGTCGGCATCGGCTTGGGTTTGATCAACCTTGTCCTGCATACCTTTGCCTACAACATTCATTCTGTCTACCATACCTGAATCAGTTGTTTTACTTTTTAGCAATGCGGCTTGTTGTTGTTTTCTTAGAGCTACCTGTCTAGCTGTCATTGTAGGTGCATCTTCTAATATTTCATACATTTTCATTTCTTGCGTCCTCTAAACTGCTCTGGAAAGCCTAACCAATATGGACGACTAAACCAAAGTTCGAACCATTCTTTATCACCTGCTCTAATATTGCGAGCCTTTTCAATTTCTCTTTTTTCTGTACCAGTGTGCGAAATGTTTTCTTGGTACGGTGTAAGACCTTTGAACTCGTTAATACCTGCAAGTCTGCGTAAATCGTCTAGGTCCATATTAACCTCTAGATTGATTTAAACTAGCCATAATGTCAGCTGGAACTTCATTTGCACTTACTTCAACACGATCAGTTCTGCTATTATGTTTCCAATAAGTTTCTTTGGATTGTCCATTTGCGTCTTTAGTAACTTCTAACTTATATATACCGGCAGTGTAAACATCTTTTGTAGAACCGTCTGCGTTTTTACTTCTATTAACATCGCCAAAACCGTATTGCGCATCGCCAGCATCTAACGAGTTGCCATCCTTGTCAAAACGCTTTGTAACTTTTAATCCGCCGTTATTATATTTTACTGTAATAACTCCGGTCTTAAGATTATGTGTTTGCGATATACCGCCCATCGCAGGTGAACGCCATTGCGAAGGCTTACCGGCAGCGTCCCATAAAAATGTACCGTCGGCGTTACTAAGAGTCATTCCTAGTTTTGTTTGTCTTGCTATAGCACCATCACCTAAATCGCCTTCTTGCTGCGGCATCTCTGGAAACTGTGGAACTGGCACCGGGTCAATCTTTTCAGGACCTGCATCTGCCTCACGCATTTTCTTTCTTTTGCTTTTACACGCTTCTAATGCATGTACAATATGTTCGCTTGAGATTTGGAAACGGCTTCCTCTTGCAGTAAGTTCCTTGCCTACAATCATTTTAAGCCATTCTGCAAGTTGATCAATATCGTCAGTTGCAGCAATCTTATCAGCAATTAAACTAATAATGTGCGAGCGTAAACGTCCCTGATCTATAACTAAATTGCTTTCGTTAGTTTTGTTATTATGTTGTTTCCAGGCAGTAGCATATAATACTTCTTCCCAGTCAGCACCATAACGCTTTTTAAATTCTTCTTTGCGATCTTTAATCCACTTCTCCATACCAGGAGGTGCGTCTTCTGCGACCACTTCTTCTTTATCTTTGATTCCCATACCTTGTCTAACTGCTGCAAACATTTCCTCAGCAACTTCTGGGCGAGGTACACCGTTAGTAAATGATTCTAGATCATTGTCAGCAGCCGCTTGACGCATTTTACTTGCACTCATACCTTCTGCACCATCTGCATCTGGATCACGCTCGCCTGCACTTACAACTTCAATTGAATCAAAAGTATAGCCAATCTTGCCTGACTTATCTGGCTTACCATTATAATCGTTAAATAATTTTTTAAAGCCTTCTACTCTATCACTTCCTGCTACATAGATAATATCAGTATAACCTAGATTTTGTAGCATAACCATCATGTCCATTGGTGTACGAACGTCTGGATGACCTATAGTAATTTCAGGAAAGAAGAATTTTGCATAGCGCAATTTATCAGTAAAGGGTAAAGGATCTGTTTTAGGTTTTTGTGACTGACTAAGAAACACATAGTGATCACCGTTGTGTGACTTTAGTGCTTCCACTAACTTTTGGTGACCTATAGTAGGAGGATTCATACGTCCAAATGCTACTACTGCTGTTCGCTTCTGTGGCGCTTCAAAGAGTTGTCTAAGTTTCACTTATATTCCCCTTTTTTAATTTCTTCTAATTCTTCTGTAGTAATTCTGTTTAGAATATTTACTCTATCATCGCTAGTATAAAGCTCTGATGGTGCTCTTGCAATATTAAATTTTGTACAGTAACCTTCCATTGCTTGATCAACTACAGAACCTAACAATGATTCTGGGTCAACGTTGCCACCATTACGGTGTGTGTCAGCCATCTTTGCAATAGCCGGAAAGTATTTTTTACGATAAAATATAGGGTCATTGCGCATGTATACAATAGTATCATCTACAATGTCAAAGTTTGTAAGACTGTCGTTATGTTGTGTAAATTCATTTATCTTCATATTACCACTTCCTACATGACCAGTAACGTGCCTTCCAACGAGGTCCCGGATTATCGCAATTATGTCTTGCTCTAAAACTTCTACGTCTTGCTGGATTAGATTTTTTAATACGCATTTTTTTGTCACCAAAGTTTACTTTAACAACATTACCGTTTGGCTTGCGTACATATACTTTAAACTTTTTAACATCGCCTCTTGTAGGTTTGCCTAGTTTAACTTTACGACCACGGTATTCTGCTTCGTCTAGTTCGTCATCTTCGTTAAACCACATAACTCCATATTCTTCAAAGAAGTCGTCACCGTCATATGTTTCTTCATCTATTTCTTCTAAGTCAGTTGATACTTCGATATCAAAATCTTCATAACCTTCGTTAAACATATGATCTGCTAAACGATTTACAAATTCACTTACAATATCTTCGCCAAGTGCTTGTGGTAACGGAATGTGTATAACAGTAGCATCTTGCTCTGTTTCAAAAATTTCATGATTTGGAAAGACACTTTCGTTTAAGCCTTCGCTCAATACATCTTGTTTTTCCATTACTATTCTTACAAAATGTTCCATGTTAAATTCCTGTATTACCGTTTAATGCGTATATTGCTGCTGCAATTCTATCTAGTGCATCATTAATATTTGTTGGGTCTGGATCAGCCCAGTGATTGCTATCGTTTGGTGTATAAGCAATGTTTGTTAGTGCAGACGCATCTGCTTTAGCAGCCAATGCTGAACTAACTGTTTGATAAAAGTTTGGATCGTCGTTGATTGCTGCGGCAAGTTCATTTAAACTGTCTAATGAACCTGGAGTACCAACACGTAAGTCATCGTCTAATGCTTGAACAGCCGCAGTCACATCTGCTGTTGTTGCGTATCCGTCTATGTTAGCAACTAGTGTTGCTGTAGTACCGTCGCCTTTAAGTAAACTAACTTTAACACCAGCACCGCCGACTTCTTGGTCTTGTAGTGCAAATGAGTTGTTTATCCATAATTTAGTAGCATATACATCGTTCCAGTTTTTGCCTGGACTACCTAAGTCTCTTGCATCATCTTGATCAGGTAAAACATTAACACCAATTTGTGTTAAGTCTGTATCTGGTTTGTTTGTTAGATCATTGTAGTCGCCAGTAAATGCACTAGTATACACATCTGTGAAATTTGCTTCAATTTTTTCAAATGCTGAACGTAAGCTCTCACCGTCGCCTGTTAATTCACCTGTACCTAAATTAATATTCTGTTGCGCCATCGTTCTTTCCTAGTGATTCAGTAATATACTGTTTACTGTGCCATCTGTCCAATCATACACATGTGCTCTAACCCATACATAGTTTCCTGTAAAGTTATAAGACTTTGTATTAGTAGTTGATTCTGTATATTCAACAAATGTAATATTTTCTTCTCTAATTACACCTGTTGTATCTACAGTTTGTGAACCAGTTCCTAGTTCAACTGTAAACCAATCTTCAGTTTGCGGATCTATTGCTAAGGTTGCTTGCATTTCAACCTTACCTAAAAATCCATCTAGGTCTATTTGTACAGTGTGTAAGCCATCGCTACGACCGTAGTATCCATCGCCGCGGTACTTATCACCCGTGTGAGTTTGCGTAGAACTATCGCCTACGTGTGTTTGTTGTGTTAAAATTGTTGTACTATTACTTGGCATACATGTATTTATGCATTCTTGTTCAGACACACAACTTTATTAATTGAGCGTATATTGTCAACCATTAGTAGTCTTAACAATGTAATAACCCTGTCGGATTTAGCATAAAAGTACAAATCATCCAATCGTGTCATGCCTTCATTTAAATATTCTTCAAGTGTATTACCTAATTTAACGTGTTCCCCGTTATGTGCTAATAACCATTGTGCTGCATCTAAAGGCAATTTGCCACGCAAATACACTCTATATTCATAATCTATAGGTCTTTTTAAATATGCATACCCTGGTTCTAAAGGATTTAATCTTTCTTCTGGTTCCCACCATTCGAGTGACTGTCTTAGTCTAGTTGAAAGATCGTATAACCAAGGTTTATAGGTTGAGTATATTGTTAATTGTTTAAATTGTACTCTTAATCTATATATTCTATGCTTTTTAAGTTCATTGTATATTACCTTAGCATCTTCAAAACTTGCTTGACTAATACTCATAGTCCTAAATCTGTGAAGTTGTAAAGGTTCACCGTTTTCGTAAGAAAGCTGAAGGCCATCCAGCAACTTTCCTACGTGATGTAAACGATTATTTCTGAACTCATTTGCTAAGTCATTTCTACATAATAATTTGTAGGCATACTTATTGTAAAAGAGTTTTTCAGTTGTTTGCTTCCTCAAATGCATTTTCCTTTGCTTCAACTATTAGATCGTTGTCTACAATTTTGATCTTAACGTGACCACCATTTTTAAGACTACCAAATAGTAATTCTTTAGACAAAGGACGTTTAATTTCATTATCAATTACACGTTGCAAAGGACGAGCCCCCATCTTGCTGTCAAAGCCTTTTTCTACTAAGTAATCAATGGCACTGTCATCAATTTCAAACTTAACACTACGATCTTTGATCATCGATTTAAGTTCAACTAAGAACTTGCCCACAATCTTGATCATTACTTCTTTACTTAGTTTTGCAAAAGTAATAGTTGCATCTAGCCTGTTACGGAATTCTGGAGCAAAAAAGTTTTTAAGGTCTGTATCTTCGTAATCTTTTTCGTTATCTTCATCAAAGCCAATGCTATTTTTCTCTGCTTCTTTTGCGCCTAAGTTTGTTGTAAGGATAAGAACACTGTTACGTGCATCTGCTTCCTTACCATTTGATCCTGTAATCTTACCATTGTCCATAATTTGTAGTAAGATTTGAGAAACATCTGGATGTGCTTTTTCAATCTCATCTAATAGCAATACACACCCTGGATTTTCTTGTAATTTTTCAATTAGTAAACCACTAGTATCTTCGTGTCCTACGTATCCCGGAGGAGAACCAATCAACTTAGCAACTGAATGCTTCTCTTGATATTCACTCATATCAAAACGCACAAGTTTTACACCAAGTTCGTTTGCTAGTTGTTTTGCTGTTTCTGTTTTACCTGTACCTGTTGGACCCATAAACACAAAACTACCAATCGGTTTAGTTTCATCTTTAAGTCCTGCTTGTGCAATTAAAATCTTATCAACAAGTTTTTCAATTGCTTCGTCTTGTCCAAACACAACACCTTTTAGGTTATGTTCAAGGTCTTTAAGTCCTGCTGATTCTTTTTGTGCAATCTTATCTACTGGCAGATTTACACTTCTTGCAAGCTCAAACTGAATGTTATCTACATCAACAACACGTTCTTCTGCATCTGTGTCTTTCAATTTAAATCTTGCACACGCCTGATCAACTAGATCAATTGCTTTATCAGGAAGTTTTTTATCTGCTTGATACTTAACACTTAGATCTACTGCTGATTCAATTGCGTCACTTGTAATTTTTGCACCGTGATATGTTTCATAATATTTTGCAATACCTTTTAGGATATCAATACTTACATCTCTGCTAGGCTCGTCAACTGTAATACGTTGGAATCGACGCATAAGGGCACGATCCTTTTCAAAGTGTTTACGGTATTCTTCCCAAGTAGTTGAAGCAACTACTTTAATGTCACCTTTACTTAATGCTGGCTTTAACATATTAGCAAGGTCGTTTGAGTTACTGCCACCGCCTGCACCAGCACCGTTCATCATGTGTGCTTCGTCAATAAACATAATTGCTTTGCCTTTTTTCTTAAGAGCTGCAATAACTAACTTTAAACGTTCTTCAAAGTCACCACGGTATTTAGATCCAGCAAGCATGCCGCCGATATCTAGATTAAACACTTCGTACTCTTGTAGAAATTTAGGAACATTATTATTAACAATATTCCATGCAAGTCCTTCTGCAATAGCAGTTTTACCTACACCTGGATCACCAACAAGGATAGCATTGTTTTTATTGCGTCGGCCTAATGCTAGTGCAATGTTTTCTAGTTCGGTACTACGTCCAATTACAGGATCAATTTTATTACGTTTTACTTCGTCATTTAGATTGTCTGTAAATGCACGAAGTGCTTTAAGTGCTGCGCCACTAATTTCTTCTTCTTCGTATGCTGCATCTAGTTCATTGTTAACATAGTCTGCAAAAGAGTCTTTGTTAACGTTTGCTTCTTCTAAGTAGTAGTATGCATAGGATTTTAGTTCAGCTAAAATACTTAATAGCACATCTGATAATTCAATCTCAGGACGACCTGCAAATAGTACTTGTGTAAATGCTCGATTTAATACACGTTCTACTGCTTGTGTCTTTTTAGGTTTATATTTGCCGTCTGTTTCAATTACAAGATCAGTACACTTGTCTTTAAGATAATGTTCTAAATTCTTTTTAATAAAATCAGGATCTACGCCATAACCTTTTAACAAATTGTAAAAAGGTTCAGAACAGAGCATAGCAAATAACAAATGCTCAACGGTCACGTATTCGTGCTTTAGTCTTTTAGCATCCTTAATTGATTTTTCGAATACTGCCTGTAGTTCTTTGCTTGGTTCAACCATGTACTAATTTCCTCTTTTTTAGTTTTTTCTTTGCCATATCTAGTTTAAGTCTACTTACTCTATCAGTAAACTCAATTCCCTGCAGATGATCATACTCGTGCAGGAAACATCTCGCATCTATATCATATAACTCTATTGTACATTCTTTAGCAGAAATGTCAAGATATTTGGCAACCAACCCTTTTGGTCTTGATATGTTTAAAAACAGTCCAGGATGACTTAAACAGCCTTCTGGCATTAATTCTTTATCTTCTGTAACTTTTTCAATTACAGGATTAATAACTGCAAATGGTGTTTTATCAGATAATAGGAAAGGTTTCATAACAAAAATTTGTGCATCTAATCCTATTTGATTTGCACTAAGTCCAATGCCACCTTCAACAAGCATTAAGCCAATCATTTCTTTAGAAATAAAGTCCGCATCTAGTTTGTCAAAATTAAATTTACTTACTTGCTTTTGTAACCACGGATCTGGCGACTTAACTAATTTCATCTCTTATTTCCTTTATCCTTTTTATTTGGTTGTCATTTAACTTTGGTGTATCAAGTTTAATTTCAACTAACAGCGATCCACCGTTTATTCCTTCATCGGTAACTCTTAACTTTGTTCCATTTTTAATACCTGCCGGAATGCTTAACATTATACTTTTTCCCGACAATGTAATAATTTCATGTCTAGTACCTATTATAGCATCTAGACTGTTTAAGAGCAAGACACAACTTAAATCATTATGATGTCTTTTAAACCTTTTATGTGGCTTAACATGTACTGTTACATATAAATTTCCTGCTGGCAAATTCTTATTTGAATTATCTCCTAAGCCTTTAAATGAAACTTGCTGTCCACTTTCAATCCCATTAGGTATACGTATATCTGCTACCTTTTCGTCGCCGCTTGGTAACTTATACATTAATCTTTTTTCAATTACACCTAGTACTTCTTCTAGTTCTATATGTAGGTTTAAATTAATATCTCTATTTCTTTGCGCTCGGCGATTTCTATATACTCGCTGACCATTCATAAACAAGTCTTCAAAACCTGGAGGAAATCCAAATCCTTCAAAAGGATTGCCACCATCAAAACTTGCACTATTAAAATTAAATTGTGGTTGTGGATTATCATACTCCGCACGTTTTTGCGGATCTTTTAAGGTGCTATACGCTTCGTTAATTTTTTTAAATTCTTCTTCATTACCGCCCCTGTCAGGATGGTGTCGCATACTTTGTTTTTTATATGCTTTGCGAATATCTGCATCTGATGCAGATTTATTAACACCTAGAATAGAATAATAGTCCATACAATTACTTATCGTACGGACTATGGGTTTTTAACAGTAGTGATTACTACTTTTTCTTTTCAG
>Ga0181570_10002236_pt1 | contig 15612 bp, 14 predicted proteins | sample 101ome_18_FD_148667 | JGI IMG/M metagenome (GOLD analysis project Ga0181570, IMG submission 148667) | Coastal salt marsh microbial communities from the Groves Creek Marsh, Skidaway Island, Georgia - 101406AT metaG (spades assembly) | ecosystem: Environmental > Aquatic > Marine > Intertidal zone...
ATAATCGCCCCCTTCTTAAGGAGTTGTGCACGCATGATTCTTGGATTGCCATGGTCTGGATAATGCTTAACACCCACAGAACCAAAGTCAATACATCTTTTATTTGGCAGGGTCACCCTGAGTTTATGTGACACCGACGGGCTCGGTTGTAATACGACGTGCATTATACTTTGAACTGTTAAAATAAAAGTTTAGATTTAGCGTTAAATCCAAAAAAATATAACCGCTTGATATTTTAACATGCGTGTCTTGGAACTTTTCAAAGGCACCGGAAGTGTATCCAAAGTCCTTGAACCAGCAGGACATGAAATTGTGAGTTTAGATATACTCAAAAAGTTTAATCCTACTCACCTATGTGACATACTCGAATTTGATTACAAACAGTATCCTCCAGGCCACTTTGACATAATTTGGGCATCCCCGGAATGTAAGATTTATTCCCAACTCCAGACCACCAACGTTGGACCGACTCGTAAATTCAAGTCAATGGAAGAACTTAACCAGGCTCGACAGGAGAATAGTAAATACGTTGAGAAAGTGTTGGAGATTATAAAGTACTTCAATCCGAGAGAGTGGTATATCGAAAACCCATGGAACTCTGCAATGAAAAACTTACCGTGTATGAAAGAGCTCACATCGGTGCGCTTTGACTACTGCCGCTTTGGATTTGATTACAAGAAACCTACTCGTATATGGACGAACCGTGATGATTTGGAGAATCATCCCTGCACGTGTCCGAACAGGCAACACAGGCACAGAATCGGCATCACAACCCCCGGTCAAATTTATGCGGGTGGAGAGGCGGACACCACAAGCACACTCGACCGTTACAGGATACCCGAGCAATTGTTACGTCATCTCTTCGCCAAACACTTATAAAGAATACATACACTTAGCTAGTAAATGAACTCCAAGAAGAACACCGAAACAACGACAAGACTTTCATTCGCCGAGCGCGAAGCCAAATACACCGAGAGTAGGAAGGCCGCTGTCGAAAAGGCTCTCCAAGGTGAGAAAGTTCGTTACAAATCTGAATGTGACCCGATCAAGTTCAAGAAATTCTTGGAACATCGCCTCACAATTTGGGATGAGTTGAAAGATAAGACGTTTCACAATAAACGTATGTATAACAAGACTAAGGAAATTCTAACAGACTTTAAAGCGGGTGCTAAGTAAGCGAGCTTCGTCCCAACGACCGGATTGTTGAATAAGGAGTTGTGTATTGGGCTTCATTCTGGAAAGAGAATACCCTTCCCTCAGTCTCTTAAAGGCATAATCAAGTGTTTTGTTGCTGATGCAAGCACGTTTCACCTTGTATGCTTTCATCTCATTTTCCACCTTCTCTAACTTGACCGTGAGTTCATCTATGGTGCCCTGAAGTGAGGTAATGGCAAGCTTCTGCTTCTTGACTTTCATGTCATCCGGTCGATTACGAAGCTTGTCTCGTAAATCTGTGATGATAACCCTTTGCTTTCTGATCTTCGCATTCTTCTTCTTCACGACCCTGTCAATCTCAGGTCCAAGGTCTACAATGAATTTGGACGTCTTACGGGGTCGTGAGGAAGATTTTACCATTTTGTGTTATTTTCCAAAAAAACCGATTTATACTTAGGTTTATAAATTTAGTTACCGAACGCTACACCACCCATACCATTCTTGATACGAAGGATGTTATAGTTGACAGCGTATACGCGGTGATGATGGTTACCGTTCTCGGGATTGCTGAACGTCATCTTGGCGTTATCGATTCGCGAAAAGTTGAGGCTGCCTGTGGGCTGCATCTTGGACATGGTGAGACAGAACGGCCAGGAGAAGGTCGCGAGATCATCGAGAATGTTATCGGGGAGGTCAGTGGTGTGCATCTCGGCGACGACATCGTGGTGATACACGTCCGTGGTGTCCTCGAAGAGAGCAACACCATTGATGTATAAGGAAGATGTCCCGAACTTGAAACCGTCGTTGGCGTGGTTCCAAGGGGCGCCGTTCGCGTTACCAGAAACGACGTGGAGGGACTTCACGGGGTGGTTGAAGTAGGTGATGTCGACATCCTTGTCAGTCTTAGAGAAGCGCTGGTTCTGAACCTGAGTGATGAGCATCTCATGTTCCCTGTCAGTGAAGAACTTACGTTCATCCGTGTCGAGATACACGTAATTACCGAACACCTTGGGGGTGGTCGAGGGGGAGAACCCATCGCGGCACTTGATGCGAATCTCAACGTCGTGATATTGGAGAGCGAGGAGGGGAAGAGCCTTCGACCAGTCCTCACCGAAGAAGAAGGGGAGCATGTAGTAGTTACCACCGTGGTTTTCCTTCCTGTGGTTGAGGCTCACACAGAAGGAAGCCTTGGCGGCCGAATCCCTCATGAGAGGGTTGTGAACACCCTGGATGAACAAAGAATCCATGGTGGTCACCATCTGACCACCGATCCAAAGGGAAAACTCCGTGAGGTCTGTGGCTTCTCTTTTAAAGAAACCATTGTCGTTGTTTTGGGTGGCGGCGATGTTATCGGCCTCAATCCAGACATAGCTGAGAAGATCACCCTTGGAACGGACGGGAATGATAACCTCGTTACCGGAACCAAACGTGCCGATGTAGTCCATGCGCTCGGGCTTCATGGCGAAGTTGGTGTATCGTTTGTAGTTTTGACGGAAAAAGCTTACTTCAGGTTGACCGGTGATGTAGACGTCCTGGGCACCTACAGACACGAGTTCTATTAAAGCGGCAGACATTTATTAATAAATGATATTAAAATTTTGGGTACATGTATACGTATGGTGGTATTTCAAGCTTTAACCTGGGAGGCCAGAGACGATGACGACGAACATCTCATCAGCATCTTTGGTAAAACTGAAGATGGAAAATCTGTATGCGTGACAACTGGCTTCAAGCCGTATTTCTTTGTAAAGTTGCCACGTGGAACAGAGAAGGGTGATGTTGAAATTTTATATGACAGGATAAACTCGATGAAGAAGGATTGTCTCACTGGTTATTCCTTAACAAAGCAAAAAGATGTCTGGGGTTTTCAAAATAATGAAGAATTTTTCTTCATGCACCTGACGTTTAAGAACCTGGAGGCGAGACGTAAAGTCAATTCTGTGTTCATGTATAACAGTGACTTCAAACCTTATCATGTATATGAATCAAATATAGATCCCGTCCTGAGGCTCATGCACAGAACTGGTATTCAGTCCACTGGGTGGTTGGATACTGGAACAAAGTGTGTTAGATCTCACCTCGCGAACGTAGATATCGATCTGTGGTGTAACGAGTGGAGCGATCTGAAGCCTGTCAACCGTGACGACATCGCACCGTTTGTCGTGGCGTCCTTTGATATCGAGTGTAACAGCTCCACAGGTAAATTTCCAGATCCCAACGTCAAGGACGATGCCTGTTTTCAAATAGCCATTTCACTCTGTAAATTTGGAACTGATGAACCATACGAGAAAACCTGTTTGTGTTATAAAAACACAACTGGTGAAGATGTGGTGAGTTTCAAAACGGAGAGGGAACTTCTACTCGCCTTCAAAGACTACGTCCAGAAAAAGGATATCGATATCATGACTGGGTGGAACATTTTTGGATTTGATCTTGAATACATCTACCGTCGGGCAGCCATGAACGGGTGTGGCCTCGAGTTTTACCAGTTGGGAAAGTTGAAAAACACAGAGTCCCACATGGTTCAGAAGAAGTTGAGCTCCAGCGCTCTAGGGGACAACTTCCTCAAACTACTTCCTATGCCCGGACGATTCATCTTTGATCTTTTCCACGAAGTCAAAAAGGGATACAAGCTAGACTCGTATAGTCTGAACAATGTCTCGAAGTTGTATCTCGGTGATCAGAAGATTGACATGCCCCCAAAGGAAATGTTCGCCCGCTTCCTCGAAGAAGATCCCGTCAAGTTGGGTGAAGTCGCTGACTACTGTATCAAGGATACCCTCTTACCTCACAAACTTATGAAGAAGATGTGCATTCTGCTAAACTTGGTTGAGATGGCTAAAGCTACGTGGGTTCCCATGTCATTTCTGGTTGAGAGAGGTCAGCAAATCAAGGTGTTTAGTCAATTGTCCAAAAAAGCTCGAGAGTTGGGCTATATGGTTCCCACAATTAAGTATGGATCTCTCCCAGAGGAGCAATACGAGGGAGCTACGGTTTTAGAAGCTCAAAAGGGGGCATATTACACACCTATTACTGCCTTGGATTTCGAAGCACTATACCCATCAATCATGACAGCTCATAATTTGTGCTACTCCACATATGTCATGGATGAGAGGAGGTATGGAAACATCGAAGGAATCACGTATGAGACTTTCAAGATTGGAGACAAGACATACAAGTTTGCACAGGATGTTCCAAGCCTGCTACCCGCTATTCTAACAGAACTGAAACAATTTCGCAAGAAGGCAAAAAAGGATATGGCAGCTGCAACTGGATATATGAAGGAAGTCTACAACGGAAAGCAGTTAGCTTACAAGATATCCATGAACTCTGTGTATGGTTTTACAGGGGCGGGGAAGGGTATTCTACCTTGTGTGCCCATCGCTTCAACTACCACGTGTCGTGGTCGAGCGATGATTGAAGAGACCAAGACGTATGTGGAAAAGAACTTCCCCGGAGCAAAAGTCAGGTATGGAGATACCGATTCTGTGATGGTGGAGTTTGACGTCGGTGATCGTAAGGGAGTGGAGGCCATCGAGTATAGTTGGGAAGTCGGTGAAAGAGCCGCGGAAGAGTGTTCGGCCCTCTTCAAAAAGCCTAATAACCTGGAGCTTGAAAAGGTTTACTGGCCTTACTTTTTGTATTCCAAGAAGCGTTACGCCGCGAAGCTTTGGACAAAGGGTAAGGATGGGAACATGAACATGGATTACGTTGACGTGAAAGGTCTACAACTTGTTAGACGGGATAATACCCCTCACATGAGAGAAGTTTGTAAAGAACTTTTAGACGTTATCCTGACCTCCGGGGACACAGATCCACCCAAACACCTGGCAAGGGAAAGAGCTAATGAGTTGCTCTCCGGAGAAGTTCCCAACGAAAAACTCGTCTTGAGTCAGTCTCTTTCAGATAGCTACAAAGTCAACGGTGAGACTGTATCCGTGACTGGGTCAAAAAGTGTGCTCATCAATCAAGCACATGTGCAAGTGGTGAATAAAATGAGAGAACGTAAACCTGGTTCTGAACCACAATCTGGTGACAGGGTGCCCTATCTTCTCACAAAAACGAATGATCCAAAGGCTAAGGCGTTTGAAAAATCTGAGGATCCCAAGTATGTCGAGGAGAATAATATCCCAGTTGACTATCACTACTACTTTGTGAACAAGTTCTTGAACCCTGTATGTGACCTTCTCGATCCTCTCTACGACAACGTCAAACAAGAAATTTTTGGGGAAATCATAGATGCCCACAAACCCCCACCGAAGAAGAGGGAACCCGCCATAAGCACCATGAAGAAGGAGCAACTCGTTGAGGAATGTAAGAAATTAAATCTGGATGACACTGGTAAAGTCGCAGAACTGAAGCAACGTATTAAAGAATTTAGGGATCGTCAAAACTCTGTTGATGATCTATTTAAACATTACGAACAAAGTAAACATAAGAATGACGAGACTGACCAAGTTAGTCATTGAGAAAACTAAGGAGATTTTACTTCGTCAACTTCCTGGTGAGATTGAACACGAACTCAATGAGCTTGTTTGTGAACTCGTAGAAGAGGGTGTGGAAACGTATCATACCGAACAGCTGAGTAAAACTCTCGAAAATATTTCAAAGAAGCACCAGATTCCACTGGAGTTACTGCTGCGTGACATTCCCCAAATAAGTGGTGAAGAGCGATGTCGAGGAAAGAAGAAGAATAAGGATGAAGGTGGAGACTTTAGATGCAAGTTCAAGGCTGGTGAAAATGGATACTGTAAATTTCACCAGCAACAAGGTGAAAAAATTAAACCGAGACAACTACCCAGTCAACAGCTACACAACCACGGGCCCGAAAAAATGAACGTCCCGGGGTGCCCGGGTTGCGAACAAAAGGGACTTATAGATTTGAGTCGTTTACTTTTCAATGAATAAAACAAGCATTCTGCTATCATCAATCAACCAATTCTACACTGACGAATATAACAGGAATAAACTACTAACCATCTTGAATAAATCTAGTGGGATCTCGTTAAGAAATCTCGAGTGGTTCATCACCAACTACGCCAAAAAGAATAACACATCCTTCAAAACCAAAGATGGTAAACTTTTTACAGTCCACTGTGCCTATAAATCTAGCCTGGATGGATACAGTAAGAAACTGTTCGATCCATTTTGCAGGGCTGAGAAATTTACCTATCAGATCCCCGAATCATCTCAGGAAATTCAGACTACTCTCGCTCAACTGAATTTCATCAAATGGTGTATCAAGAATAACATCATTGACTATATCTACAACAACAAACAGAACTTGTTCACTAAGTCATGTAATCAAAAACTTGCGACATGACGCCATCTTTGATGCGAACAAAGTTCATCGTTTTAGCCAGTATATGAAAACGTCTATTATGCCAAGCATATGTGCCAGTATTGCCAACCTCATGCTTACTGGAGAACAGGTTTCCGTGTAATATAGGTTCCTTCACAACGCTAAAATTGACGTGGCCCGATGGGTCACTCTCGTATGGATACAACGCGAAACTATAAGAATAGAATCTCCTTGTGATGGGAGTGTTCCTGTGGTGGAGTCTCGGCTGAAGAATCCTTAAAAAGTGGGGTGATCCTGTGTGCTCATCCAAAATCTCTTCACCGTCAAGGGTGAGTGTCACGTAGTTGATGTGCTCGTATCTCAAAGCCGGGTCTATTTGAGTGACTCCATCTGAGATGATAGGTATTTCATTATAGTTTGAAGTTCCACCAAACGCGTTATTCTCCGTGTACAACACAAAGAAATACAGCTCCTGAACCAGGTTTGTGAAAGTCAGGCGAGTCTTAAATTCTGGTTTTTGATTCCCATCGTCTTCGTCCACCAACACATCATTATACTGTATTTGTGTAATCGCAAACTCATGTTCACGGTTCATGACTTTAATCTTCTCCACAGGATCCAAAAATACACACTCAGTAGATAATCTCAAATCATAGGGTTTATAGGTGACCAGGTCTTCCACATTGGCTCCAAGGAAACCCTCGAGATTTGGGGAACCCGCACTTTGTTTATTTACAATGCATATGCACTCCTCAACGTTGCGGAACTTCACCTCCACTTCAATCTCTTGTCTCGTCAGTGCGCAAACTGGTAGAGCGAGCTCTGGATGATTGTGAAAGTAAAACGGAATCTCTATACAAACATCCCCACCAAGCTGTCTAGGGTAAGGTCTCGTTTTTGAAATTCTACTATTCACTACGGCTGGGCTGGAACTCACATCTCTCATGGACAGGTCGAATAAGTTGACTTGTTTCGTAGTTGGGTATTCAAGTTCTGCGTACAAATCCAAGTATTCGGTCGTGATGTGTTGTATAACCGTGCCACCGACAGAAAGGGTGATGTAGTCTATGAAATTACACGCTTCACCGTATATGTAGTCTCTTTGTTCATCAACTCCATCAGCCAATACTATATCCGGCAAACTAAACATGAGGTTGACCCCTTTCAAAACATCACAGTGGTCATACGGTATATTGAACCTGTGTATTTCACCATACTCTACGTCTTTATCAGAAGGAATGTCGATAAATTGTAAAGAAAAGTTCGAATGCTTCTTGAAGTTTTCTTTAAAAAAGGTAAACTCGGGGTTTTGAGTCGTGTATAAATCCAGAAGACCTTTAGACTCGAGTTGAATAGTCCCCGCCATACTAATATAAGACAATTAATAAAATTTTAAGCCAGCTAACCCAGAATCGAATGATAGAATGTTGTAGTTGATTGCGTATACACGGATCTGAGTCTCTTCGGACGAATACTCCCTCGTCTGCGGATTCTCCGGGAGATTCGTATCAACATATCTGTCCTGTTCCTTAAACTCGATGGTAAACTTTTGATGAATGATCCTGCTCATGTTCAACTGCCCTGTTGGATTACTGTCACCAGGATCAAGTGAGAAGGAATACATTCCAAATTGACTCTCACCGACATCCGGTATGTTCATATGATTTTTGAAAGGTTGGACGACTGATAAAAAGTGACCATTCTCTCTGAAGAAGATGACATTGTTCAAACACAACTCGACATTTTTTATCTGCCTAAACCTGTAATTGTTTCTCGTGTCGTTCGAGTTGGTATACATGGGCTCACCCAAAAATAAAAGTTCCTTCACGGGATGTTTGAAATCCAATAGAAACACCTTCTTGTTATTTCCTTCTTTCAGTCGCGTGTCGTGTTGTTGCACCTGTGTTATGAGATATTCCATGTGATTGTTTTGAAACGCCTTTCGCTCCATTTCTCCCAGATACACATGCTCCGTGGTCAAGAACATCTTACTGATAAACTTCTGTGTCGAGTCATCGATGGGGGGTAGGTTAGAGGCTGTCGACTTATAGGAGTAATACTTTTCCCTACTCACAAGTTTCACTCTGACCGTCACTTGCTGTTTAGTGAGTTTGCAAAGAGGAATCGCAGATTTGTTATCCCTTGTAAAGTAAAATGGCAACTCTAAAGAAAATTTAGTTGGATAGTAGCCTTCTAAGGTAGATCCTTCACCACCTCTATACAGTCCAATATCTTTGTGCTGTTCGGATGTGTCCAACTTGTTTCTGAGGTAGATGTATTCTCCAGAGATTCTGTCGATGACTTGTTCACCTATAGTCAACTCCGCGTATTCGATGAGCTTTGTGATCGGATTGGCGACCGTCGTCATGGCGTCGTAATCAGATCTCCACTCGACTGTCAAGGAGACGGAATTCAACAAATCACTTTTCGTGCTCGGTATTCTTACCGTCAGGATTTCACCAAAGTCTGGATTCCCTGTGAAGGGAATGTCACTAAAATCTATACCAAACGGCGTATGTTGCCTAAACGTGTATATAAAGTGTGAATAGTCTGGACATTTGGTGACCCATTCATCCTGAACACCTTTGACACAGAGGTACATTCTACTATTAAGTATCTTTTTTTTAATACTCAATTGTCATGAAACCTCTGGAGAAGTTGAACTTCTGTAACTCGAGATAATACAAGTTCAGCTCAAACTCACCAGAGAAGGGTTGATCATTGGCGGGGTCGGGTGATGCCCCAACTTCAGTTTGTGCAGCGTTCGGTAACAGTTTGTTTATTTCAAATTCAATCAAAGTCCTGTCAGAATTGAGATCCGCAAAGTCGAGGGTGCCAGTGGATTTTTCATGTAAGGGGTGGAGTGCGAAACTCTGAGTGTATATGTTGATCCTGTCGTCAGTCACACCCAAATCAAATTTGTAGGGAACCGCGTACTTGTAGTGCTCATGGCTCTCCATGAGGGTGTTTGGGAAACTTTCTCCATTCAGAAAGAAACGAGCCTTTTTCATTATTGGGGTGTTCCGTGTAATCATCGAGGCAGATAAACTTCCACCGCTCCATTGTAAGTCTTCTGCACGACTTCTCACAAATGTAACATACCTATGTGTCGCCTTCGTTTGCGTAGTAAATAGTTTGTCTCTGAAGAACCAATGGAAAGCTTTCACCTTCGATTTGGGTTCTAAATTTACTTTGAAGGTTGTATCAGATTCGGGGGTGGTCGTGAAAGATGTATGCTTCTTTAAAACGTTAACTAGGATTTCGTGATTTGCTTCTACCATATACAGCCTCTCCTCATGACTGAGTTTTATCTCCTCGCTTATCAACTGAAAATTATTGAGCTCTATTGTGGTCGGCGTATGCTCATTTTCTAACCCCTGCCACCAGCTCTGTGGATGAAACACGAGTTCAAACATGATCTTCTGTTTGTGAACCGCACACACAGGAAAGTAGTGACGGTCTTCGACTTCCTTGCGGAGCTCCGTCTTTCCATATTTGCGTGAAAAGAAGAATGAGAGTGGAACTATAAACCTGTTTGAATATTGATAACTGGAGGGGGCAGAGATACCGGGTGTAAACTCCTGTGACATGTTTTGAAGCACCAAGTTACCCTTCTTGGATTGTGGATCCAGGTATAGAGACTCGTGTATCATCTCCCAGTCGTCAGTGATTTCTTCAACCTTGATGTCATCTACATACATCGTAATACTTTTAAGAAATCCACGACCAAGTGGGGTGGTGTAGTTTACGTGCTCCGTTTCCTTGGCCGGTAAATCAATTTTTAAATAGAGATTTGTGAGCAAGTCTCCTATATTCTTTGGATCATACTCAACTTTGACAGTCTGGTTGAACGGCCATCCAGCCGCGCGACCTGGATTAAGAACGTTTTTCGTCTTATGAAACTTTCTAAATTCTGAATGTTTCTTCACATCTTGGTAATTAAAAAAAGTTTTCTCTGGGTCTTTGGATAACAAGTAAGTGTCCTGTTTTCCAAAAGCTTTCAAGGAAAGATTAGCAGCTTCACCCATACTTACTATTGTTTACATATTTTTAATATCATTCCTCCACATGTCCAAAAACCCCATGGCTTGCAGTTGAGCGAGTTCCCTCTCCAGTTTATCAGATTCATCGATGAGAGCTTTGACTCGTTCTTCTGTGTAGTCGATTGTTTTAATGTGCAGGAGGTAATCGTATGAACTGTCAACCTTGGGGAATGTCTGACCGATTTCGTGTTCGAGATCCTTTTTCTTCTTCTTGAAGACAACGATGTCACCGTCAACCACCTTCTTGACGAATTGGGCGCGGTAGGAACAAATGTCTGACCTCTTCTTCGTGCTTTCAATCAGATACGCCTTACGCTTAATGTAATACTCCACACGGAGATCAATAAAATCAGACAAGATTGACTCGGCGTTTTCATACTTGCAGATACCCTTGGTGGGATGGAAAAGATGCATGTTCGTGTCTCGGATAGTCTTTTGAAGTTTGAGATCCTTCACAATGTCCTTACCAACGTATCCTTGGATGAGAAAGTCGACAGACTCTGTGGTGCTGTTATTTGTGAAACTTCCAATCATCTTCTTCTCGACGAGGCTGTCCAAGTATTCCTTATAGTCCTGAGTCCACCTTCCGGGAGGAAGCTCCGTGACCTTGACGGTAGTTCCCACGACCTGCCAAACACCTTCAGTAACCCATCCTCCGGTTTCATCCTCAAAAACACGACCCTTAAAACCCTTAAACCAAGGTTTCATTTTCTTGAGTTCCTTACCAGACGTGAAGAGTAGAATATTTTCCCTAATGTCGTCGGGATTGAAGGGGGGAACGTAGCAGCTGAATCCCGTCCCGATTCCTTCAGTTCCATTGACCAGCACAGTGGGAATGACCGGCATGTAGAACTCGGGTTCGATTGAGCGCCCATCATCATCGAGATACGTGAGAACAGCGTCATCCTTGGGATCGAAGATCTTCCGTGTGTCATTAGACAACCGTGTAAAAATATACCTCGTCTGAGACGCGTCCTTACCACCCATCAAACGAGTTCCAAACTGACCACAGGGTTCGAGAAGATTGATGTTGTTTGATCCAGTGTAGTCGTTCGCCAACTTGACGATGGTCTCGGCGAGAGAAACTTCACCATGGTGATACGCACTCTTCTCGGCCACATACGCCGCGAGTTGCGCGACTTTCATCTCGTCCCGCAAATTCTTCTGAAAACAGGAAAACATCACCTTACGCTGGGAAGGTTTGAGACCATCAGCCACATGTGCGATGGAGCGCTTGAGATCAGCGAGACTGAAATTGACTAGATCCTTGTGGACAAAGTCAGTGATGGCCAACTGCTTCACGTTGCCGTAAGCCACCTCCAGTTCACCCGCTTCCTTAGCGGTGCTCTCGAGAAGCCACGTCTTTCTCGCATCCGCTTTCTTCTTGTCAAACGCGAGGATGATGGACTCATCGGTCATGGTGTCCACATCAAATTTGACGGTGAGATCTTGAATCTTCTTGAAATATTCACGTGCCTCGGCGCTGGTGCTGGTTCCCAAACCCTTGTAGTATTTGATTTTCCAACCAGATTTACCACTTCCATACCAAGACCGGAACGCTGAATCAGTGTAAAAAGACTTCGTCTCAGAACCCTTCGTAGCTTTGATGATAGGCGTGACCATGCTCACGACAAAGTTGAACTTGAGAAGAGATGGCCAAAAGTAGTGGAACATGTTGAGAATGAGACCCTTGATATGAGAACCATCGTTGTCCGCGTCAGTCATGATCATGAGGCGACCGTAGCGAAGCTCTGAAACATTGGTATACTCCTTACCTTGCTGGAGACCCAAAATCTTCTTGAGATCATTGAACTCCTGGTTAGAGGTGAGCTGTGCCACAGAGGAGTCCCTCACGTTCTTACACTTACCACGGAGAGGGAAAACACCATAATGGTCTCGACCCACCACCGAAAGACCCGCCACAGCCAAAGTCTTCGCAGAGTCACCCTCAGTGACGATCAGGGTGCACTTTCCCGATTGTGCCGTGCCAGCCTTGTTCGCGTCATCCAACTTGGGGATCCCAGTGATTTTGGACTTACGAGCACCATCCGTCTTCTTGAGTTCCTTCATCTCCTTGAATTTTGAGAGCGCTGTGAGTTCATCCGCGATACCAGTCTTGAGCGCGTTCTTCACAAAGTTCTTTGGAGGCTCAAACTTTGAACCAAAGTCAGCAGCCTTTGAGGTGCATTCAGACTTCACCTGACTCGAGAAGGTTGGGTTCTCGATGGTCGCCTTCACAAAGATGGTAAAGGCGTTCTTCACCTGTTGTGGCTTGAGCTTAATCTTCTTCGCCATGTCCTCGATGATCCCGTTGGCGATGAGGTTCGCCGCATGATCCACGTGGGTGCCACCTTTCATGGTGCAAATACCGTTGACGAAAGAGACTTGCTCGAGTCCGTTTTCAGATGGACCAATACAGACCGACCAACGGTCACCAGACACAGAGGCGACATCTTGGACGCCTTCATGCATCTTGGCATAGGCTTCAAAGTTCTGTTTGGGGAGAACGTCCCCATTGAACTTCACCTTGCAGTTTTGTGTTGTGCAGATGTTGGCATCCCAAACCCTCTTTTGGAAAATATTGTAGATGGTATCGTCCATCTTGGACATCCCAAACCTCTTCCACTCGGGTGTGAATGTAATGGAGACCGACGATGTGGCACCGGAATGTTTTTTGATTTTTGGGGGGTCACAGATGGTCATGTTCTTCGACCATTTTTGGGTATAGGTATGCTTTGTCTCATGATCCTTGATGATCACCGAGAAGTCGCTGGAATAAATATTGGCCAACTTGGCACCATAGCCGTTGCGACCACCCACGATGCGCTTTTGTGTGTCATCATAGTTGGTGCTCGTGAGAAGGTGACCAAAGACAAGTTCAGGGTTCCAGAGACCCTCTTTTTCATGCATGCGAACACCAATACCACCGAGGGGTCCGTTGTTCTCGATAGTCACCGAGCCCACATTCTTATCGATGCTGACAGAGATGGAACTAACCTGCTTGGGGTGGAGAGAGTTGCGGTCGATGGCGTTGACCAGGATTTCATCAAAAATTTTCAAGAGAGCTGGGGAATACTTGAGGTTCTTCTTCGTGAAGGTGGACCCATTGAGAATCCAGTAGGGTTCAGAACCCTGCTTGACTGGACCGACATACGAGTCAGGTCTCTTGAGAATGTGTTCGATGTGGGTGAGCTTTTGAACTGATTCCATGAATTTATTACAAATCTAATCTCTAACTTAGGTGCGATAACTTCTGGACATATGAAACATTTCGAGGGCGACTTCATCTGGATCAACATTAAAAAATTCACCGTTTGGTGCTCTATGGGAGGCAAAATGATTGTGTAACCGTCTTTCTAAATCCCTGGCATGTTCGGTTGTCGGCATGAGACGTGAATAATACACATGAAATCTTTCTGGAACACTAGAATTCAACACACCAAGTCTTTGGTTGACGTTTTGAGAAAAGCCAATTTTGACAGGTGCAAACGAAGGATTTGTGAGTGCATAAACAGTTGTAGGTGGCATTTAAATAAAGGACATAGAATTCTTTAAGCTATGTAGTGGATCTACTCACAGTCAACTTCAAGAGGTAGGAGACCAATGACCTCCATGGTGAGACCTTCTGTGAAAAGCCTGTGAGGCTCGGGCCCGTCAAGCCAGCACGGACATTCATTATCGTTGGCGTTACTAAGCATGTCTTCCATGGCAGATTGTCGCTCGGCCCACATATCTGAACGGTCTTGGTTAGCTTCTTCATCCCAGAAGTCTGACTCACTGGCAGCTACGGCTCGATCTTCACAGGAGTTCTTCGTCCCATGTGCAAAGAAGTACACGTAAAGTGTGTCAAGCCAGAACATGGTGATCTCGTCCCGTCTCGCTTGGCGCAGTGCGGGCCATCTACCCTTACTGCCACGGTTGAGCAAACCTGCCAGGTCGGTGAAATGATCTTTGACAGTGCCCACAGAGGGGGGAAGTTTCTTCACAACCGTGTCCATGTCTCGCGAGAGTTTGGGGGTTGCCAGTTGTAGGCGACCAAGGACCTTCAAGAAGTTCTGGAAAGCGGATGAGCGCTCTATAAGGGACTTGAAGACCCTTCGGCCGACAGTGTGGTCTCTGAGCCACGTACCGACGTCATTCTGGATTTCGAGGAGTGGACCCATAACCACGATTATTTTAAAAAAATGGAAAGCTGGGACGGGGTGAAAATTTTTCAGGTGGTCAGTTTCATTATTTGGCGCACAGGGGTGCCTGGCACGTGGGCCCGATCCGGGGTGTGTTTGTATGGGTATTTAGTCTAACCTGTAATTTTCGACGAAAATTTGGCAGGGTGTCGGGAGTTGCTTCCGGTGCGTGTGGAAGTGACGAACTTCGAAAAATCGTAGCTCCTTTTATTACCTTGATTTTCAAAATTCCTCATGTGGTACTATTGCACTAAAATGTTCCTACGAGTAACATTCCATGTATAAAATAACACGGTCTTCCTTTGAGGTATTTTCTGCCCAGTGAGGAACAACCGCACTAAATACGAGATGCTTGCCGTCTTCTTCGCTGATGTTTCCAAGTGTGTCATGATAGAGAGTGGAACCGGGTGGGCATTTGAGACCGAGGTGATACGTGAATTTGTACTTTTTACCTACGTGGTCGACATGTTTCTTCAGTTTCACACCACCTTTCATTAAGGAAAAGCCCGCGATGTGCACCCCACCTTCAATCTTGGAGAGAAGTTCGGAAGTTTTCGGACACATGCTACAATTTCCAGGGATGGGGGTGCCCTCCCAAATCAAAGGCCAACTTATCCATGAATCTTGGACATGGTCCTGACCACCCTTCAACCAACCACACCCACCATTCGCATACTTGGATATCACCTCATTCATCACCGGAGAACCCTCCCACGCACCAGTTGGTCGGGGAATATCGCTTATGTATAGGTCACGGGGGAGGGTGTCATACTCATCTCGTATGCATTTCCAGTGCGTCTTGAGGTCTTTTAATTCCATTTTATTTCTCAAGTGTGCCATCTTTAACTCTTTTCGCTGAAACTCACTGAGAAATTTTCTAACCTAAAATAAAGAGATGTACTTCTACTTTGTGGTGGCCATCTTTATA
>Ga0181570_10002241_pt1 | contig 15584 bp, 15 predicted proteins | sample 101ome_18_FD_148667 | JGI IMG/M metagenome (GOLD analysis project Ga0181570, IMG submission 148667) | Coastal salt marsh microbial communities from the Groves Creek Marsh, Skidaway Island, Georgia - 101406AT metaG (spades assembly) | ecosystem: Environmental > Aquatic > Marine > Intertidal zone...
AGTAGTTCCCCATGTAGAGCCCAAGGGCGCTCTGCACCCCCACCATGACGTAAACGATGATCACGCCGGAGAACAGCCAGCGGAAAGAGCGATTGGTCAGGGCGCTTTTAAGATCCAGGAAGACTTGAAGGAAAACGCGCAGAAGCGCCCCCTGCCCTGGCTCAGGCGTTTCCCGGGCCGCGACGGCCTTTAGCCGGGGAATTTGGTCATGGGTCCCAAGGGCCGACCAAAGGATGGTGACCACCATGGCGACACTAAACACCGCGGCAAAGGCGGGATAGGCGTTCCGGCGCAGCGTTCCCGGCAGACCTCCCTGATCGGTGAAAAAAACGCTAAAGCCGATGAGGATGGTCAGCGCCCCTCCGAGAACGCCGAAGAGCATGCGGTAGCTCACAATGCTCGTGCGCTCAGCGTAATCGTCAGACAGCTCCGCCCCGAGGGCCAGATGGGGAACGTGATAAAGCGTCATGGCCCCGCGGGTGAGGACGGCAAAGACCGTGAGCCAGAGAAAGGTCTCGAACTCCGTCAACCCCACGGGGGGCGCGAAGAGCAGATAAAAGGCGATGCCCAGGGGAAGGGCGGAGGCGTACATAAAGGGATGGCGCCGTCCCCAGCGAGAGCGCCAGCCATCGGACAGGGACCCCGCCAGGGGATCGGTGATGGCGTCGAAGCACAGGGCGATCATGATGGCGAGGCCCGAGAGCGTGCCTGAAAGGCCCAGCACCTGGTTGTAGTAGAGCAACAGGAAGGTGCTGAAGGCGTTGTTCTTGATGCCCTCGGCCATTTGCCCAATGCCGAAGGCAAATTTCGTACTGCGTTTTACCCGATCCTGTGCCACCGGGCCTCCCCGCGCCGGTTGGGTGATCGGCTGATTAAAGAGGTCGTCCGCGAGGGACGCAAGGACCTTTTTATGCGCCGGCTTATACCCCAGCGCCCTTAGGTCGGGGCTTTCGGCGCCAGCAGGGTCATGGGGAGGCCGAGGGGATCCACGTCCCCGGCCCCAAGGTGCTCCAGGGCCTGCTCCGGGAGGCTGGCCAGATAGGCCAGCACCAGGGCATCGAGGCGATCATCCAGCGCCACGCGACGGCCCTCGCAGGTGAGCGGCATGGTCAGGCCGGCGGCGCAGGGTAGGCCCAGGGTTTCGAGCAAGGCCGAGCGCGCGGAGGCCCCTTCGGCGGTTTTCTTGGAGGGCAAGGGTGCCCCGCCCTGCCCCGCGTTTAAGCGCTGAAAGGTCAGTTCCGGGTGTGCCTCTTCGAGACACGGGGGCGCGGGTTGGGCGCGACGAAGGAAGCGATCCACGGCGCGAATCTTCGGGACGAGGTTCCAGGCTTGAAGGCTCAGACCCTGGCCCAGCGCTGCCCGGGCGAGGCGCTGAGCCTCCTCAAAGTTCAGGGCATCGAGGACCGGACGCGGGGGCGTAATGAATATCGAAGCGCGCGCCGCCCCAAGGGCGCCTTGAGCCTGCAAATCCACGGGGCGGGGCCCCGCCAGAGCCAGGCCTATGGGCATGTCGATGAGCTGACGCGTGGGCCTAAGGCCCTGGGCTGCCAGCGCACCGGCCAGGGCCTCGAGGCGCTCCAGGGTAAACAGCGCGGGCGCGGCGCCCGGAGTCCAGGCCGCCACCACCCAGCCTCCGGAGCACCCGTCGATGCCCACGGCGGCGGGGCTCATTAGAGGGGATCTTCCCGGGTGGGGGTGCGCATGGTGACGAACTCCTCCGCCGCCGTCGGGTGAATGCCCACGGTGGCGTCGAAGTCACGCTTAGTCGCCCCGGCAACGATGGCGACGGCGATGCCCTGAATGAGCTCCCCGGCGTCCGGGCCCACCATGTGCGCGGCGACCACGCGATCGTCGCTTCGGCGAACAATGAGCTTCATAAAGGTGCGCTCCTCCCGGCCCGTGAGGGTGTGCTTCATGGGGCGAAATACCGCTTCATAGATGGCCAGGGCGCCATGCTTCTGCCGGGCCACCTCCTCCGTAGGACCCACGGTGCCGATATTGGGTTGGCAAAAGACCGCCGTGGGGATCAGGTCATAGTCCACCGGCGGGACCGCCGCGGTGCCGAACTGGGCCTCCGTAAAGGCCATGGCCTCGCGGATGGCCACGGGGGTGAGCTGGGCGCGATTGATGACGTCCCCCAGGGCAAAGATGCTCGGAACGGTGCTTTGGAACTGCTCATTCACCAGTACGCGCCCGTCTTCTCCTAGGGCGACGCCGGCCGCTTCGAGGCCGAGGCCCGCCGTCAGGGGACGGCGCCCCGTGGCGGCCATGACCAGATCGGCGGAGAGCGTCGCGGTCTCGCCGCGGGCCTGCTCGTCCTCCCCCTCACTGCTTCGGTCATGGAGGGTGAGCTGTAGCGACCCATCGGCCTGCTTCTCGATGGCCTGCACGTCCGTTTCCAAGCGAAGGTCAATGCCAAACTTTCGGAGCTCTTCCATTACGAAGCCCCGAACGTCGGCGTCAAAGCCTCGTAGGATCAGCGGACCCCGATAAATCAGCGTGGTATCCACCCCCAGGCCCTGAAGAATGCTGGCGAACTCCACGGCAATGTAGCCCCCGCCGAGCACCACGGCGCGCTTGGGTAAGGCATCGAGGTAGAACATCTCGAAGCTGGTCACCACGTGCTCGACGCCGGGGAAGGTGGGCAGGCTTGGGGTGCTGCCGGTGGCGACGAGAATCCGTTCGGCGCGGTAGCGCACGTCCCCCACGGCCACCTCATGGGCGCCCAGTACCCGAGCCTGGCCGTGGAGCACGGTGACTCCGGCCTGGCTTAGGAGATTGCCGTAAACCCCGTTTAGACGCTCAATTTCCCGAGTTTTGTTATCCCGGAGCGTGTCCCAGGAGAAGCGCGGGGGCGCAACCTCAAAGCCGTAGCCCTTGGCGTCCTCAAAGGCTTCCGGAAAGTGGGAGCCGTAGACGAAGAGCTTCTTTGGCACGCAGCCCACATTGACACAGGTGCCCCCAAGGGGACCGGCCTCCACCACGGCCACCCGGGCGCCGCTTTGCGCCGCCATGCGGCTGGCGCGCACGCCGCCGGAGCCGGCACCGATCACCAGTAGGTCGTAGTCGAAGCCGCTCATGCCCTAGCCCTCGTAGCTAAGAACGGCGCGGCCGCGAATCTGCCCCGCCTTCAGCCCGGCGAGGATCGCCCCTGCTTCGTCCGGTTGGCGGCTATCGATGGCCACCGGAGGAATGCGACCTTCTCGCACCAGTGCCATGAGCTCGTCCATGTCCTGGAGGCTCCCCACGTAGTTGCCCTCGATGGTGCGGGCCTGCATGGGCAAAAACGGCAAGGGGAAGCGGAGCTCGCCGCCATACATGCCCACCACGATGAGCTTACCGCCCTTGCGGAGGCTCGCCAGCGCCAGCGCACTGCTCGGTTCCGAGCCCACGAAATCAATCACCGCGAGGGCGCCGCCCCCCGTGAGGCCCTTTAAAGTCTTCGCGGCGTCGGCGTCCGTAGCGTTCACCGCTTCCGCGGCGCCGGCAGCCTTCGCTGCATCCAGCTTTTCATCGTCCACATCGACCATGATGGGGGTGATGCCAAAGGCCGCCTGCGCGATGGCGAGGGCCATCATGCCCAGGCCTCCGGCGCCGACGAGCACCAGATGGTCGCCCTCAAGCAGTTTCGGTACGCGCTTTAGGGCGGCGTAGGTGGTCAGACCCGAGCAGGCATAGGTAGCGGCGAGCTTGGGATCGGTGGTGCCCGGGTCAAAGAGGTAGCGGCTGTGGGGTACAACCACGTGATCTCCAAAGCCCCCGGCTTTTTGGATGCCAAGGTTCGCCGGGGCCAGGCAGAGCTGTTCATCGCCGCGCTGGCAGGTGGCGCAGGTCCCGCAGCCGATCCAGGGGTAGGCTACGCGGAGATCCCCTAGGGCGACCCCCTCGGCTTCCGGGCCTAGGGCCACCACCTCGCCAATAATCTCGTGGCCCAGGGTCATGCCTTCCCGAGCCACGGGCAGGGCCTTGCCGCCTCCGAGATCGAAAACCCCATCATGCAGGTGCACATCGGAGTGGCAGACGCCGCAGGCGACGGTGCGCAGAAGGACTTCCGCGCCCTTAGGCTCCGGCGTGGGCCCCTCTACCCAGGCCAGGGGGGTGCCAGCACCGGTGGTTTGCAATTGCTTCATGGGGGTCTCCGCCTCTAGGGATTTGAGCGGGAAAGTGTACCCGGAGTAGCCCTGGGCTACACTCATGGACTTCAGCAACGGGGGAGAACGCACCATGAATGGCGCGCAAAGCTTAGTTCAAACGCTGGTCGATGCGGGGGTCACGGTGTGCTTCACCAACCCGGGCACCAGCGAGATGCATTTCGTGGCAGCGCTCGACGACAATCCGGAGATGCGCTGCGTCCTGGGCCTTTTTGAGGGCGTGGTGAGCGGCGCCGCCGATGGCTACGCGCGCATGGCCGATCGCCCCGCGGCGACCCTCCTCCACCTGGGGCCCGGGCTCGGTAACGCCCTCGCCAATCTGCACAACGCCAAGCGAGCCCATACGCCCATGGTGAATATCGTGGGGGACCACGCGACCTACCACAGCCATTTTGATGCGCCCCTCACCTCCGATGTCGAGGGCGTCGCCCGCCCCATGTCCCACTGGCTTCGACGCTCTCGCTACGCCGCCGAGGTGGCTCGGGACGGTGCCGAGGCCGTGTGTGCAGCAATGAGTGCGCCGGGGCAAATCGCTACCCTCGTGCTCCCCGCGGATACGGCCTGGGACGAGGCTCCGGGGCCCGCAGCCCCCCTCCCCGTCCCGGCCCGGGCAACCCCTCAGCCGGAAGCCATCGAGGCGGCCCGGGCGGCCCTGGCCAGCGGAGAGCCCTGCGTGCTCCTTATGAACGGCCAGGCGCTCCGTGCCCCGGCCCTGGCTCAGGCGGCGCGGGTGGCGGAGACCTCCGGGGCGCGACTGTTCCACGACACCTTTGTCTCCCGCCTCACGCGGGGGCCCGGCCTGCCGGCCCCGGAGCGCCTTCCCTATTTCGGGGAGCAGGCCCTCGAGGCCCTTGAGGGAACGGCGCATCTGATTTTGGTGGGGACCCGGCCCCCCGTGTCCTTCTTTGCCTATCCGGATAAGCCCAGCTCCCTCGTGCCGGAGGGCTGCACCGTGCATAGCCTAGTGGGCGTAGAAGGCGATGCGCTCGCTGCCCTGACGGCGCTGGCCGACGCGCTTAATGCGCCGGCTTCGGTCAACCCCGTGCAGCCCCCCCGCCCCGAGGTCCCCGGCCCAGGGCCCCTGACGCCGGCCACCATCGCGGCCTCCCTGGGGGTGCTCATGCCGGAAAACGCCATTGTGGTGGATGAAGCCGCGACCTCGGGCTTCGCCCTGCCGGGGGCCACCGCAGGAAGCCCCACCCACGATTGGCTAGCGCTCACCGGTGGCGCCATTGGCCAGGGTCTACCTACGGCCGTGGGCGCTGCCGTGGCCTGCCCGGATCGCAAGGTGTTGTGCATGCAGGCCGATGGCTCTGCCATGTACACGGTACAGGCCCTGTGGACCATGGCCCGGGAAAAGCTCGACGTGGTGACGGTGATTTTCTCCAACCGGAAGTACGCCATTCTCCAGGTCGAGTTCATGCGGGTGGGGGCCCACAACCCGGGGCCCAAGGCCATGAGCATGCTCGATCTTTCCAACCCTGATATCGATTGGGTGGCCATGGCCAAGGCCATGGGCGTGGAAGCGGAGCGCGTGGACGAGGCTACGGCCTTTCATGCGGCGCTGGCCCGGGCCATTGCGAGTCCGGGGCCGCGCCTTATCGAAGCGGTGATCTAGGGCTTCCGCGCCTCGATGTCCTCCAGGATGCGCGCGCAGCGCGCCTGGAGGGCTGCTCGCCCGGCCTCATTGCCGGGATCCTGGGCGGCCAGCACGGTCGCGAGCCCCTCAAACAGCACCCGATAGCCCTCTAAGGTGGCGCCGTAGCTCCGGTGATTCGGGACTTCGAAATCCAGGAGTGCTCGCCGGGGTTCGTCGTCCATCAGCAGCAGATCGAAAATACCTGCGAGCATGCGTCCCCGCATGCCCTGATCCATGTGCGTAGTGGCCTGGGCAGAAGGGTCATGGGCCGCCACCATGGCGGCCCATAGCTGCGGCTCGAGGGCCGGGTCCGTGGCCTGCTCTAGGAGGCCCCAGAGGGCATCGGCGGTCATCATGCCGCCCGGTGGAAGCCTTCGTACCCTGCCGCCCTCACGGCGTCGCACTTCTCGCAGTAGGCCGGGAAACCGAGGTAAGGCATAAAGACTCGAGGCTTGCCGGGGATATTGGCGCCCACATACCAGGAGTTACAAGTGGGGTAGATGGTGGCGTCGCCGACCTCATTGACGTGCCCTACCCAGGCTTCCTGGGCTTCCGACTCCGCCTCCATGGTGGCGTAGCCCGCGGCTTTTAGATCGGCGATGGCGTCGCCAATGAAGCGGACGTGTTGCTCAATGGAGGGCAGCATGTTCGTGAGCACGGAAGGCGAGCCGGGCCCGGTCACCGTAAAGAGGTTCGGGAAGCCCACGACCTGGAGCCCCAGGTAGCTCTTCGGCCCCTCGGCCCAGGCCTCCGTGAGCGCTTGCCCATTCCGGCCCCGGATATCGATGCGAGCCAGCGCGCCGGTCATGGCGTCGAAGCCCGTGGCAAAGACCACGGCGTCCACCTCAAAGCGGTCCCCTTCCGTTTCCACGCCGTTGGCGTAAAGACCCTTAAGCGGGGTTTCCCGGAGATCCACGAGTTGGACATGGGGCTCGTTGAAGGTCTCGAAATAGCCGGAATCGGCGCAGAGACGCTTACAGCCCACGGCCGTATCAGGCAGGAGCTTCCGCGCCGTCTCCGGATCCTTCACCTTTTCCTTGATCTTGCCGCGAATGAACTCCGCGGCGTACTCGTTGGCCTCGGTGCTGAGCCCCGTGTCGCCAAAGGCCCGCATGAAGAGGAGACCCCCGAGCTGCCAGTGGTACTCGAATTGGGCTTGGCGCTCTTCCGGGGAGGCCTCGAGCACGGAGCCCTGGTTGGTGGGATGGCGCGCTCCGAAACCCACAAGTTCCTGTGCGTTACGGGCCCGAAGGTCGGCGTAATTGGCCTTGACCGCCTTTTCCAGGGTCCGGTCGAGGGGCTTGTTCTGCGCGGGCACGGAATGGTTGGGGGTGCGCTGGAAGACCGTCAGGCTTTTCGCTTGCTTTGCGATGAGGGGAATGGACTGGATACCCGAGGACCCCGTGCCAATTACGGCGACCCGCTTCCCGGTGAAATCCACCCCTTCCTTGGGCCAGCGTCCGGTGTGATAGATCGGGCCCGCGTAGGTATCGGCGCCAGCGATGTCCGGCACGTTGGGCATGGATAGGCATCCCGTGGCCATGACGACAAATTGCGCGTCCCAGGAGCGCCCGTCCTCCGCGGTGACGGCCCAGCGCTTGGCGCCTTCATCGAAGTGGGCCGAGGCGACCCGGGTGTGGAATTCCATGTCCCGGCGCAGATCAAAGCGTTCCGCCACATGCTGGCAGTAGGCCAGAATCTCCGGCTGGGGCGCGTAGCGCTCGCTCCACTGCCACTCTTGCTGGAGGGCCTCGTCAAACTGGTAGGAATATTCGAGGGACTCGACGTCACAGCGGGCGCCGGGGTAGCGATTCCAATACCAGGTGCCGCCAACGTCGCTGCCCGCCTCAAGAACCTTTGCGGTCAGGCCCTGCTGCCGAGCGCGGTGGAGCATGTACATGCCACCGAACCCCGCCCCCACAATGATGAGATCAAGCTTTTGCGTCGCGTCTGTCATGTCGTGTCCTCCCCAGGTTCACGATATTCCTTAAACTTTGATGATGACCGATGGCCTAGCCCCTGGCTACGGGCCCCTAGGCTCCGGGGCTTCGAACCCGGCCCAGGGGCCGGGGAAAGAGCGCGGGCGTACGGTCTAGGTAGGCCTGATAGGCCGGATCGTTGCCCCAGCGCCGCTTGCCCCGGGAGGCCAGCAGCGGGATGCCGCTGATGCGCGTGAGCAAAACGTAAACAAACACCGGGGACAGTAAGGTGAGTTGCTGCCAGCCGCTGAGCACGGGGACGGCCACGAGGGCCACGCCGAGCCAAAGGAGAATCTCCCCGAGGTAGTTTGGATGGCGGCAGAGGGCCCAGAGGCCGCTCTGGATAAAGGCGCCCTCGTTGCCGGGGTTACGGCGGAAGGCGCGCTTCTGCCCATCGGCAATCACTTCAAGGATGAAGCCGAGGAGCCATAGCGCGCCCCCGGCGAGGGCGAAGGGCCCGAGGGGCACGCTCTGATCGCTGGCCATGGCAGCGAGCGCCGCTCCGATGGTGATGAGCACCCAAAGGCCCTGGAGGGTCCAGGTCATAAAGAAGCGAGGAAAGGACACCTTCAGCGCATCGAAGCGCCCATCCCGACCATCGGCGCGCACCCGAGCGAACAGGAACGTACCCAGGCGCAGGGCCCAAAGCACCACCATCGCTGCCAGGAGAAGCACCCGAGGATCGGACGCGCCGGTGAGCCAGAGCGTCCCCAGGGCCAGGGTCAGGTAGGTCAGGGAGCCCGTGGCATCGAAATAATGTTCCGTATGGGCAAGAAAGGAAGGCACGAAAACCGCCCAGTTGAGGGCAAAGGCCCACAGCGCCGCGAGGGCGAAGAGCGGATAGCCCGCCACCTCCCGGGTCCCTTGGCTTCCGGCCCAGGCCCATAGGGCCCCAAGGGCCATGGCGATGATTGCCCCCAGCAGGGCTCCCCGTTCCGCCTTACTCATGATGCTTTCCTCCCTCTAGATTCCTGCCAACCGGCGCATGATCGGCTAGGGCGAAGCCTGTGCCCATGCTAGGCTCCGGCCTCCCTTTTGCTCTCCGGGAGGCTCCGTGCGTCACCCTGCTCTGCGCCTTTATACCGTCCTTTTCCTCCTCAGCGCAGCCCTGGGCGCTGGCGCTTCGGAGGAACCGTCCTTCGAGGCCTGCGTGGCCGACCTTGGCGCCCGGGCCGCCGCTGCGGGTATTCAGGAGCCGATTTGGCGTGAGGCTGTGGCCGTTACCGCGCCTGTGCCCCGGGTGCTTGAGCTGGATCGGAGCCAGCCGGAATTCACCACCCCCTTTAGCCGCTACTTCGGCCTCCGCGTAACCTCGGGAAGAATCGAAGCGGGGCGGCAGCGGTTTAAGGATCGTCGCGCATTGTTACAGCAAGTGCAGCTGGCCAGCGGCGTACCGGGTCACTACCTGGTGGCCTTCTGGGGCCTGGAAACTAACTTTGGTTCCTACCTTGGAAAGATGCCCCTCCTGGGCTCCCTCGCCACCCTCGCCTGCGACCCCCGCCGGGCGGACTTCTTTGCGGCGCAATGGCTCGACGCCGTGCGCCTGCTGGACCGGGGCGATCTCACCTTTGATCGCCTCGAAAGCAGCTGGGCCGGCGCCCTGGGGCACGTGCAATTCATGCCTTCGGTCTATCTTCGTTACGCCCAGGATGGCGATGGGGATGGGCGGGTGGATCTGTTTGGCAGCGTGGACGATGCCATGGTGAGCGCCGGAGCCTTTCTTCAGGGCCTAGGGTGGGCCCGGGGGGAGCGCTGGGGCCGGGAAGTGGCGCTTCCCGAGGGCTTTGATTATGGCCTCGCGGGCCGGCAAAACCGCCGTTCCCTAGAGGCCTGGGCCGCCCTTGGGGTGCGCCAAGCCGATGGCGATACCCTCCCCGCAGCGGATCTTGAGGCGGCGCTCCTCGTACCCTCGGGTCATGAGGGGCCTGCCTTTCTGGTGTATCGCAACTTCGACGTGATCATGGGATGGAACCGAAGCGAGTTCTACGCCCTGAGCGTGGGCATCCTCGCCGATGCCATTGCCGGCGGCGTCGGGCTTTCTACCCTGCCCCCCGCTGACGAACTGCGCCTGTCCATGGACCAGGTTTCGGCGCTTCAGCGGGTGCTTGTCGACGGCGGTCATCTTACCGGCGCCATCGATGGGCTTTTGGGCCCGGCGACCCGAGCGGCCCTCGCCCGGGCCGAGACTGCCCTTGGACTCATCGCCGACGGCCACCCCGACCCCCGTACCCTGGCCGCCCTGGGCCTCGACCTTTCCCCACAGCCGTAAGGAATACCCCACCGTGCAAGTCCCCGCAGAAGCGTTCTTAGGCCTTCAGCGCGTCTCCGAGACGCGCTTTTCCCTTCCCCTGCGCCCCGCCCTGAGCGGTGGCGGCGGCAGCCTTTTTGGCGGCGTGGGGCTGGCTGCGGGCATGGCCGCGCTGGCCCAGGCCGCGGAGAAACCCCTCGTCTGGGGTACGGGACAGTTTCTGTCCCTCACCCAAGGCATGGACGCCCTGACCGTGGAGGTGAGCTTGCCCGCCGTGGGGCGGCACGTGACCCAGGGTCAGGTGCAGGGTCGTCATGATGATCAGCCGATCTTCACCGTGCTGGGGGCTCTGGGGCAGCGCCCCGAGGCCGGGCCAGGTACCTGGGTCACGCGCCCCGAGGCGCCGGCGCCGGAGTCCTGTCCCCGCATCGATCGCGAGCACCAGGAGGAAACGCTGCATCGGGCCATAGAGCTGCGCCGGGCCAAGGGCATGTTTGGTTTCTCCCAGGAAGGGGAACCGAGCGGCTGCGGGCGAAACCTCCTCTGGGCCCGCATGCCCGGCTACACCATTGACGCCGTGGCCCTGGCGATCATCGCGGACTACATGCCCTCCGTGCTCGGTGATGCGCTGGAAAGCCAGATCTTTTGCACGAGCCTCGACAACACCCTTCGCCTTGGCCTGCCCCGGCCCACGGAGTGGGTCCTCTGCGACAATCGCATGACCTATACGGAAGGTGGCTTCGGCTACGGAACGGGGTATCTTTGGAGCGAAAGCGGCCATCTGCTGGCCACCGCAACTCAATCCATGATCGTCCGTCGCCCTCCGGTCGCGGCCGTGGCCGCAGGCTAGGATAGGAGAACGCCGATGGCCTACCGCCAGCCTCGCTTCAGCCGCCCCTCGGGGGCCACGGAACTTTTGCTGGTCCGCCATGGGGAATCCCGCGCGGCGGACCCTGCGAACCCCTTCCCCCTGGTGGATGGGCAAGGCGATCCAGAGCTCCATCCCGCCGGACGGGCCCAGGCCGAGGCGGTGGCGGCGCGGCTGAAGCATCTTCCCCTTGCCGCCCTCTACGCCACCAAGCTTCAGCGCACCCGGGAAACGGCCGCCCCCACGGCGGCGGCCCTGGGTTGCGCCGTGGAAGTGGATCCGGATCTGCACGAGGTGCATCTCGGCGCCTGGGAAGGCGGGCTTTTCCGTCAGAAGGTGGCGGAGCTGGATCCGGTCTATCTTGAGATGCAGCGTCAGCAACGCTGGGATGTGATCCCCGGTGGAGAAAGCCCCGAGGCCCTCGATGCGCGCCTAGGCCGGGCCCTCACCCGCCTCCATCACGCTCATCCAGACACCATGATCGCCGCCTTTGTGCACGGCGGCGTCATTGCCCATGTGCTCCATATGGCGACGGGCAGCCAGCGCTTTGCCTTCACCGGCGCGGAGAACGGCTCCATCAGCCAGCTGCTTCTCACCCCGGAAGGCATCAAGGTACGAAGCTTCAATGACGTCAGCCACCTGGCCCATCTCGAGGCCGGGGACGGACGCATGACCTAGGGAGGAACTATGAGCCTGCGCTTTATCGACCCCCGGGCCCCGGCGGGCCCCGAAGACACCCCCTACACCGCCGCGCTTGCGGTGGACCCCACGGGGCCCGTGCGCGTCGGTCTGCTTGCCAACGGCTTTCCCGATTCGGTCCCGTTCCTCGAAGCCGTGGGAAGGGCCCTGGAAGCGGCCTTCCCCCAGATCACCACGCGGCTGTGGAATAAGGGCAACGCGTCCATCACGGCCCCCGATGTCCTCGTGCAGGAGATCTGCGCCGCCAGCGATGGGGTTATCGCGGCTTACGGACACTGAGGCAGCTGCACCACCGGCACCGTGCGTGACGGCATTGCAGTGGCTCAGCGGGGGCTTCCCGCGGTGGCCTTGGTCACCACGCTTTTTGAGCCTCAGGGACGCTTTGTGGCGAAGGCTTCGGGCATGAGCACCATTCCCCAGGTGCTCCTCCCCCATCCTGTCGCGGGCTCCGGTGCGGAGGCCATGGCGACCCTCGCCGCGGCGCTTGCGCCCAGGCTGTGGGAGACGCTTCAGGGGCGGGCCCGGGACGGCTCCTCATGAGCTTTCTTGAGGCCCGAGACGAAGCGGACGCCCAGGAACAGCTGTACGCCCTAGGCTGCACCGATGGCCTTCCCGTGATCATTCCCACGGAAGCGCGCGTCGCCCGCATGGTGCTGGCCAGCGGGCTAGAGGGCAGCTTGGTGTTGGGGGCCATGGGGCCCGCCGGGGGCGCTGCCAGCGTTGAGGCCCTGGCCACCGCCGCGGTGATGGCGGGATGCCCCCCGGAACTCATGCCTGTGCTCTGCGCCGTGGCTGAAGCGGTGCTCGATCCCGCCTTCGATTTAACGGAAATGCAGGCGACCACCCACTGCACGGCGCCGCTCATTTTGCTATCCGGACCCGTGGTCGAGGCCCTTGGCTTTGCCTCGGGCTTTGGGGCCCTGGGCCCGGGTCACCGAGCCAATGCGACCCTAGGGCGAGCCCTGCGCCTCGCCATGATCAACATCGGTGGCGGACGGCCCGGGGAATCGGACATGGCGCTTTTGGGTCATCCCGGAAAATTCACCTACTGCCTCGCCGAGGCCGCCGAGGCCTCCCCCTTCCCGAGCCTGGGCGTGAGCCTGGGCTTTGATCCAGAAGATAGCGTGGTGACCGTCATTGGCGCGGAGGCGCCGCAGTCTCTGATCTTTAGTGCTACGGGGGATCTTGCGCAGGATCGGGACGGCCTCCTCTCCATCTTGGCCGCGGGGCTCTCGGGCCCGGCCAGCAACAACGCGGTGCTGACCGGGGGCCAGGCCGTACTGGTGCTCAATCCCGACCATGCGGCCCTGTTGGCGACGGCGGGCCTTGATCGTCGAGCGCTGCAGGCCGAGCTGCAGACCCGCTGCGAGGTCCCAGGCGCCCTTCCGAGCCAAGGCAGTTTCCAGCGCGAAGGGCGGCGTCAGGCCTTCCGGGCGCCGGAGGACATTCTCGTGCTGGTGGCCGGGGGTAGCGGCCTCTACTCGATGGCCATGCCCAGCTGGTGCGCCGGTCCCCATCAGAACCGTGCCGTCAGCCGGCGCGTGGATTTGAATCCCGCCTGCGAGGTGCCCTTCTAGCCGAAGGGCATGGCGGGTTAGGTGAAGGTTGGCAACGGCGCCTTCCGAAGCCGGAAGGTGGCGAAGCCCATGAGCAGGAGCACCGGTAAGGTACTCAGGAGCAGGGGCATCCAGCCGAGGGACATGAGCAAGGTGCCGGCGAGAAGGCTCCCCGTGGCCGAGGTGCCAAAGACCGCGGCCTCGTTCAGGGCTTGAGCCCGATAGCGCTCGCTAGGCTGGTAGCTCTTCACGAGAAGCGTTGTGCCCCCGACAAACAGGAAGTTCCACCCCACCCCGAGCAGCACCAGGGCACTGGTGTAATGCATCACCGCATGGCCACTTAGGCCAAAGGCCAGGGTCGCTAGCAGGGCTGCCACGCCCCAGAGCATCAGGGTGCGTTCCCCAAAGCGGGCAATCAAAAGTCCCGATACCAGGGACGGTATGTACATGGCCAGCACGTGGGCCCGGATCACCCCCGCCGTGGTGGCGAGATCGTGCCCATCCATAACGTGCATGGAGACCGGGGTGGCGGTCATGATGAAGACCATCACCCCCTGCCCTACGACGCCCGCGGCCACGGCCAGGCGAAAAAGCGGCGCCTGAAGAATCTCCCGGAGAGGCCGGGCTTCTCCGGCGGCGGCGCCCCCTTCCGTGGCCTCGGTACGGCGCATGGCGAGAAGCAGTGCCACGGCGAAGAGGAAGAGCACGAAGGCCCCCTGTACGGCGCCAAGAAAGGCGTTGCCCTCCACGATGCGGTCGCCACTGGCCACCAGCTCCGGGCCGACAAAGGCCCCACCGATGCTCCCCAGGAGGATAAAGGAGATGGCCTGCCCGGCCCGCTCGGGCGCAACGCTTTCCGCTGCGGCAAAACGAAACTGCTGGGAAAAGGCCAGGGTGGCGCCGGTCATCGCCGTACTTAAGCAGTAGAGCGCGAAGTGCTCGCTCCGAAGGGCTAGCGCAGCCACTTGCACGGCGACGGCAGCAAGGGCCGCAGCGAAGGCGAACCCCAGGCGCCGTCCAAGGCGTTGCATGAGCAAGGAAGCCGGTACCGTACCCAGCGCCGTCCCGAGCACCATCAGCGATACCGGTAAGGTGGCGAGGGACGGGGATGGGGCTAGGCGGGATCCAACGATCCCACCCATGGTGACGGTCATAGAGGACCCCGCCACGAAAACCAGCTGTGCTCCTAGAAGGAGGAGCACATTACGCTGGAGCAAGGCTTTCACGCGTCTTGAGTTTCCTGGGCGCTAGCCTGCCGACGAGCTTCCCGGCGGCGCATGATGTCGTTCCACAGATCAAGGGAAAACACGTGCGCGAAGATGCCTGCGAGGCTGCCGTCATTGCGCAGGGAGGTGAAGTCCTCCGCGCTCAGGGCCGAAAGCTTCTCCGGGTTCACCGCGCCGTAGCGGGCGATATCTTCCGAATTCTCATTCTGATTCCAGGCGACCTGCTGGGAAGCCACGAGATCGAGGTCCTTGAGGCGCTCGCAGAACTGCTTGGTGCGCGTGATCTCCGCATCAAAGGCCTGCACAAAATCCAGCCGCGGCTTCATGGCCTCTGAGAGTTCCCCGTTTTCGAAGAAGGGAATCTCGGGATTCTCCTGCACCACCTTCGAGGCCCGGTCGATGACCACGGCGAAGCGGTCATCGCCGGTGTTCGCCAGGGCGAGGGGATGGATGCGGAGATAGGCAGGGATATAGACCCCGGGCTCCCATTGCCCCGCTGCATCAACGAAGTAGTTTTCCCCGTCCGTGCCGAGCACGGCCAGGGGGCTCGGCAGCTCATTGCCGGCGAAAATGATCGGGTAGTGGCGCTGCACGCTGCGGAATTCGCTCATGGCGATGGGCACGGCCTGGGCCTTGGCGGCGAAGGCATAAGGCGCCTCAATGGGGCTCAGCCCCAGGGCCCCGTGGGCTTCTACGGTCAGAAGCTCCGGCGCATCGTACAGAAAACGCTTACCTTCAACGTCCCCAGCCGGGGTCCCTTGATCACTCATAAAACTAACCTTTTTACCGAATGAGGAATGCGGGGACTTAGAGTCTTCCCCCGCCGTGCGGCGCAGCATAGGCTGGGCACGCAGGCGGAGCAACATGGATCCGTGCACCGCCGCCTCGCTAATCAAGGGATCGGTCATGGACGACGAAACCCCCGCCGCCTTTGCGCGCCAACCCATTGTCGACGCCAAGGGGCGCATTAAGGCTTACGAAATTCTCGAGCGTGGGCCCCAGGCATCAGCGGAGAGGCGTACCGCTCGGGCCCTGCTGTTTTCCTTGGTTGATCGCCCAGACATTGTTCCCGCGGGCGTCCCCCGCTTCATAAATGTGCCTCCCGCCCTGCTTTTGGAGCCCCTCCCCCCTGCGGAAGGTCCGGTAGTGCTTGAAGTACTGGAAGACGCGGTGCCCTCGCCGGCCCTTGCCGAGGCTCTGGCCGCACAGCGCGCCCAA
>Ga0181570_10002253_pt1 | contig 15541 bp, 10 predicted proteins | sample 101ome_18_FD_148667 | JGI IMG/M metagenome (GOLD analysis project Ga0181570, IMG submission 148667) | Coastal salt marsh microbial communities from the Groves Creek Marsh, Skidaway Island, Georgia - 101406AT metaG (spades assembly) | ecosystem: Environmental > Aquatic > Marine > Intertidal zone...
TGTTTCATTCTTTTTTTACCTTTTTTTTGTTTTTCAAGAAGTTTCTTTTTTCTGCTTACATCGCCACCATATAATTTTGCAGTAACATCTTTTCTAAAAGCTTTAATTGTCTCTCTTGCGATTATCTTTCCATAAATTGCTGCCTGTATTGGTATTTGAAAATTTTGTCTAGGAATTAAATCCTTTAGTTTATTACAGATTCTTCTGCCGATAGTTTCAGCTCTTGTTTTATGAACAATATTAGAAAAGGCATCAACAGTTTCTGAATTGACTAATATATTCAGTTTTACTAAATCACCCTCAAAATAATCATAGACTTGATAATCAAAACTCGCATAACCTTTTGAGTAAGACTTCAGTTTATCATAAAAGTCAATCACGATTTCGTTTAAAGGCAACTCCATTTCTAAAATTGCACGATTATTTTGAATATTAAGGTTTGTCTGTTTTCCTCTTTTTTCTATACATAAATTAATGACAGTTCCAAGATAGTCTTGAGGAACTATTATGGTGGACTTAACCCATGGTTCTAATATTTTATCAATTTCTGCAGGGTCAGGGAGTTCTGATGGATTTCGAATTATTTTTTCATTTTTATTTCTATCAATAATTTTATAAACCACACCAGGAGCAGTAGTAATTAGATCTAAGTCAAATTCTCTTCTTAATCTTTCAGTAATAACTTCAAGGTGAAGCAGTCCCAAACATCCACATCGAAAACCATAACCAAGAGCTGCGCTAGTCTCATTCTCATATGTAAAACTGGAATCGTTTAAAGCAAGTTTCTCAAAACTTTCCTTTAAGTGCTCATAATCAGATGTATCTACAGGGTAGATCCCACAAAAAACTACTGGCAAAGAGGGTTTAAATCCAGGCAAAGGCTTAACCGTCTTATTATTTAGTTCTGCTATGGTGTCACCTACTTTACAATCAGCAACAGATTTTATACTAGCGTTAATAAAACCAATTTCGCCAGCTTTAAGAGAGTCACAATAATTTATTTCTGGAGTGAAATATCCAATTCGATCTATATTGTATTGTTGACCGTTAGATAAAAATTTTACTTTCATTCCTTTTTTCATTTCTCCATCTAAGATTCTAACGAGAACAGTAACTCCTAAATAATTATCATACCAACTGTCGACTAATAGAGCCTTTAAATCTTGACCTTCTGTGGCTGGTGAAGGGAGTTTAGAGATAATCTCTTCAATTAATTCTTTCACTCCTAGTCCCGTTTTGGCAGAAACTAAATGGGCCTCAGAAGCATCTATTCCAATGGTTTGTTCGATATCTTCTTTTACTCGCTCAGGTTCTGATGCCGGAAGGTCAGCTTTATTTAAAACAGGTAGTATTTCATGATTTGCATCAATGGCCTGATATGCATTAGCTAGAGTTTGTGCTTCAACCCCTTGAGTGCTATCAACTACAAGCAAAGACCCTTCGCAAGCTGATAGAGATCTAGAAACTTCATATGAAAAATCAACGTGTCCAGGTGTATCAAGAATATTTAGCTGATATGAATTTCCATCAGTGTGTTTGTAGTTTAATCGTACTGTTTGCGCTTTGATTGTAATCCCACGCTCTCTTTCAATATCCATGGAGTCAAGAACTTGGTCTTTTTTAGTTCTCTCGTCCATACCTCCACATATCTCAATAATTCTATCTGCTAAGGTGGATTTTCCATGATCGATATGTGCTACGATCGAAAAATTTCTAATTTTAGAAATTTCCATTAAGATCTTATTTTTGCGTCAAATTTATTTGATACTTTATCAATAATATTCTGGTGAATTTGTTCTAAGTCTTTTTCATCTAAAGTTTTTTCAAGGGATTGAATTGTAACTTTAAATGCAATACTCTTTTTATCAGAGCCAATCTCACTGGATAAATATTCATCAAAAAACTCTAATTTTTGGATTAGCTTTTTATCAATTCCTAAAACAAATCTATAAACCTCATAAAGATTTTGATCTTTATTAAAAATGAATGAAAAGTCTTTTTCGCTATATTGAAAATTAGACTCTTGTTTAAAGTTTTTGTTTCTTCTAAACATGGAGTCAATTGGAAGATTTTCAAAGTATAATTCAATACCATAGGAATTAGATAGTTTTGGAAAATTTTCTAAAATTAATGGGTGTATCTTACCGTATCTGGTAATTATTTTCTTTCCCATATGCAACTCTGCAGATTGACCGGGGTGAAAAATATTACTATCAGATCTAGTGATATTAAACTGCCTAATATCAAAATTTACAGATCCTAAAATTTTTGAGACGATTTTAGTTAAGTTATAATAATCTAAGTTATTTTCTTCAAAATATTTGTTTTGGTTTTTTATATTTGATGTAAGCGCAAAGAGAATATTTTCTTGCGATTTTGAATGGTTGTATATTGGTCCTATCTCAAATACAGAAAGTTTATTGAGGCCTTTTTTGCGATTATTCTCTAAAGACTCTAGATGGTTAAACAACATAGAGCTTCTCATGAATGCATGATCTTCGCTTATGGAATTAGAGATTTTTAGCGATGAGTCACCTTTTAAAAGTTCATGGGCCTGAACGGATTGAAAAGAGAAAGTTATAATTTCATCAAAATTATTAGATATAAGGGATTTTTTTAATTTTTTGATAACTGTATATTTTTTATTGATTGATGAGCTTGTAATTCTTTTTTGTTCATCGGAAGTAGATAAAGGATTGTTAGTTTTTATTTTATCATAACCATGAATTCGAATTATTTCCTCAATAAGATCGATGTTTTTATTGATATCATTTCTCCACGATGGAATGGTTACATTACAAGTTCCATCTGTATTTTCTTTAGTTTCAAAAAATAAATTATTTAAAATCTTAATTTGATCTTTTTTAGATAGTTCTATTCCGACAACCTTTTCAAAAGTGTCGAATTTATATGAAATAGTTTTCTTGTTTAAATCTAATTGTCCTGCATGAACCTTTTTACTAAACAAACCTCCACAAATTTCTTGAATTAGACTTGTGGCATAATCTAAACCCTCATTGACCATTTCTAAGTCTAACCCTCTTTCAAAACGATATCTTGCATCAGAATTTATTCCAAGTTTTCTTCCGGTCTTTGCTACCATAGAAGGATTAAATACCGCCACTTCTAAAAAAACATTTTTTGTTTCAAGAGTGCAGCCACTATCATTTCCTCCAATAATGCCTGCAATAGCTAAAGGGTTTTTACTATCGGCAATAACAGTCACAGTATCATTAAATGAATATTCTTTATTATCTAATGCTAACATCTTTTCTTGATCATTAGATAGTCTCATATTTAATTTATTTCCAATTTTATCAGCATCAAATACATGAAGTGGTCTGCCCAAATCCATTGTTATAAAATTAGTAATATCTACGAGAGCATTGATAGGTCTCAAACCAATGCTTAACAATTTTTTTTGCAACCAGTCTGGAGAAACTGCATTTTGTATATCTTTGTAGTATCGACTAACTACGTATGAACAACTATTTCCATCATTTTGAATTGACCAAGAGATAGGGCTTTCAAATTCTTCACCGGTTGTTTTCTTGATATTTAAAGGTTTAAGTGTACCCACACCTTTGGCTGTTAAATCTCTTGCTATTCCTCTGACACTCAAACAATCTCCTCGATTAGGTGTAACTCCAATTTCAAAAATAGGATCATTTAAATCTAAAGCAGTAACTGCATCTGTTCCATTAGGTAGGTTTCCTTGGACTTCAATAATTCCTTCATGATTATCACTAAGTTTTAACTCTCTTTCAGATAAGAGCATACCTTCGGATACCTCACCACGAATTTTACCTTTTTTTAGTGTTATATCAGTACCAGGAATATGCATTCCATCTGCAGCAAATATTCCTTTCATTCCTTTTTTAACATTAGGAGCGCCACATATTACTTGAAAAGTTTTTTGTCCATTTTCCACAGTGCAAATATTTAATCGATCTGCATTAGGGTGTTTTTTAAAATCAACTATTGTTGCTACTACAAATTGAGCATAAGAACTGTAATCAGTTAAGCTCTCTAACTCCAAACCGATATTAGTCAGTGTTTCAGCTATTTCTGATGGAGATAACTTAGTATCTAAATGATCAAGGAGCCAAGAGTAACTAAATTTCATTAATAGTCTCCTAATCCAAAACCATTTTGGTTTATCCAATTAAGATTACCATTAAAGAAAGCCCTTATATCAGTCAAACCATGCTTTAACATAGTAATCCTATCTAGGCCCATACCAAATGCAAAGCCTTGATATATTGAATTATCGATCTTACAATTTTCCAAAACTACAGGGTTGACCATTCCACACCCTAATATCTCCAACCACTTGTCACCTTCTCCAATATGCAAAGAATTGTTTTTAACGTGGTAAGCTATATCCATTTCTGCTGAGGGTTCTGTAAAAGGAAAATAGCTGGGTCTAAATCGAACTTTTAAATCCTGAACTTCAAAAAACTGTTTGCAAAACTCGATTAATGTTCCTTTTAAGTCGCTCATATTGGCAGTTTTACTAATAAACAATCCCTCAACTTGATGGAACATGGGTGAGTGAGTAGCATCTGAGTCACAACGATAAGTTCTGCCGGGAGCTATAATTTTAATTGGAGGCTCCTGACTTAACATTGTTCTGATTTGGACTGGACTTGTGTGAGTTCTTAAAACATAAGGTTTGTTTTCTTCGTCTTGATCTTCTATGTAGAAAGTGTCCTGCATTTCACGAGCGGGATGATCTTCGGGAATATTTAATGCTGAAAAATTATAGAAGTCAGTTTCTATATCAGGTCCTTCAGCAACAGAATATCCCATAGATCCGAATATCTGAATAACTTCATCAAATGTTTTTGAAATTGGATGAACTTTTGAGTCTAAATTAGTTGGTGGAGGAAAAGAAATATCAATTGATTCATTTAACAGTTTAGAGTTTATCTCATTTGTTTTAATTTCTAATAATTTTTCTTTTATTAGAGTATCTACTTTATCTCTTATAGAATTAATCTGAGCTCCTATAGTTTTTTTTTCTTCTAAGGATAAATCCTTTAAAGATTTAAGAAGCTCAGTAATTTTTCCTTTTTTACCTAGGTACGATACTTTTAAGTTCTGTATATCTGCTTGCGAATTTGCTAGCTCTATTTCTTTTGAAGCATCTTTTAGGACTTGATTAATGTCCATTGTTTAATTTAGCTAGCTAAAGTTGATTTCGCTTTTTCGACTATTGACTTAAATTGTGCAGGCTCATGAAAAGCAATTTCTGATAATATTTTTCTGTTAATCTCAATATTAGCTTTTTTCAGTCCATCGATAAACTTAGCGTAGGTTAAACCATGCTCACGAACACCAGCATTGATTCTTTGTATCCATAGCCCACGAAAATCTCTTTTTTTATTTCTACGGTCGCGATAAGCATATTGAAGCGCTTTATCCATGCTTTGCGTTGCTACACGATAAACATTTTTACGACGCCCACGATGACCTTTTGTAAATTCAAAAACTTTTTTGTGTTTTGCTCTGGCTGTTACACCTCTTTTAACTCTTGGCATTTTTTAAATCCTCTCCTAATTATTTTCCATACGGCATCATTGACTCAACAATAATCGATGCAGATTTTGATAAAACTCTTGTTCCCTTTGAGCTTCTAATAAATGAGTTAGTACGTTTAGACATTCCATGTCTTTTACCTACGTTACCCACGACAAGTTTTCCGGTAGAGGAAGTTTTGAAGCGTTTTTTCACGCTACTTTTTGTTTTTAATTTGGGCATTTTATCTCCTTAAGTAAGTTAGTTATTTTTAGAGTCTTGAGGCATACCCTTTAGCCTCTTCGACCAATCAGGAGCGTTTTATAACATTAATTCTATTTTGGCGCAACTACAAGGAAGGCTTGTCTTCCTTCAATTTTAGGCTCCATCTCTACTCGAATTAACTCATCAAGGTCACTCTTGACTCTTTTAAGCATATCAATACCTAGATTTGAGTGTTCCATCTCTCTACCCTTAAAACGAAGGCTGAATTTAACTCGGTTGCCCTCTTTTAGAAATTTTTGAGCATTTTTTATTTTAACCTGATAATCATGGTCACCCGTACCAGGCCTTAATTTCAGTTCTTTTGTTTCGATGACTTTTTGCTTTTTTTTAGCCTCATTTTTCTTTTTTTGTTCTTGATATTTGAATTTTCCATAATCGACTATTTTACAAACAGGAGGTTTGTTATTTGGGGCAATTTCAACCAAATCCAAACCACGTCCTTTAGCGATATCGATCGCTTCATTTTTTGTCATAACACCTAATTGCTCACCATCATCAAGAATAACTCTGACCTCAGTAGCGGAAATGAAATTATTTATTTTATGGAGATCTCTTTTGCCTCGAAAATTAAAATTTTTATTAAAAGGTTTATTCAAAATGTTATTGGAAAAGAAGCAAAGAAGAGATTAACAAAAAGATAAGCCTTTTTGAGTTGGTTTAAAAATCATTAACTGGATTATTAGCAAACAATGGCAAATTGTAAATACTAAAATTTTAGGATGTTATCAATTTTTTGAATAACTTGATCTGTATGAATATCTTTAACACTTTTTAATTTAATTTTATGAACATTTTTACCTAAAGGATGGCAAGAAAATGAAATTTTATTATCATTTGCCAACCATATTAAGTGTTGATTAGTTAAACCCGCGATGTGAGCTGGTCCAGTATCATTAGATATAATTAAACTTGAATTAAGACATAAATCATAAAAATCATCAATTTTTGACTCTTCGATCTTATTTTTTGAAGTTGGACATATTTTTATAATTTCATTAATTATATCCTCATCAAGTTTAGATCCGGTGAGATAAATATCATAATTCTTGTTAGCTAAATAATTAGCTATTACCCCATAATTATTAATCGGCCATCTTTTATAGTCTCCTGTTTTAGAAGCGCCAGGTATAAAAATCACATAAGGCTTTTTTTCAATAACTTTATTTTCTTTTATCATCCAATTTAAATTGGAAATTTGATATTCATAAATTCCAATTTTGCTTAATTGATCTTTATGATTTTCTGTAATGTGTTGAATGCCAAGTGGTTTTTGATTGTAAGCATATGTTGAAAATTTTCTTGCTGACAAAATTTTAGCTTTTGTAAAATACTTAATAAAAAAATTATAAAACTGTGTTCTTGAAGAATTTTGTAAATCAATAATTAAGTTTATTTGATGCTTGTTAACAAATCCTAATATCTTTGAAATAGATAAAATAATCTGGTCCCTATTATCCTCCAAGATTGTATCAACTTCGGGAAACTTATTTAGAATATTTTTATAATTAGATTGTGTTAAAAGAAACAACCTTGCATCTGGATAATGTTGTCTGATGCTTTGAATGGCACCTACCGAAAGAAAGATATCTCCTAAAGACCCATGTTTAATTATAAGAATATTCATCAATTAATTAAATTTTGATAAATCTTTAATGTATTTTTACACATTAAATCTGCACTATAATTTTCTTTGACAAAGTTTCTTGCATTTTTTGAAACTCCTTTATGATTATTAAGTGCATATTCCAAAGCTTTAAAAAATGATTTAAAGCTGCTGATATCAAATAACAGTTTGGAATTAAAGTTTTCAAGTTGCTCTTTTGTGCCACCTATATTGGGGGCAATAACAGGGCAAGACATAGATAAAGCTTCTGATATTGTTCTTCCAAAGCCTTCAGGCCTAATAGAAATATTAATTACTAAAGAACTTAGTTCATATATTTTTTTAATATCCAAAGTAGGCTCAATAAATTCTATATTATTACTTAAACCATTTTTTTTAATAATTCTGTCTACTTTGATTTCATCATTAGAACTATGAGATGAAATAAACAATAATTTATATTTTTCTTTATATTTTTTGGGGAATTGTACAAAATAATCTAACAATAGATCATGGCCTTTCCAGTTAGATATACGCGAAGGAACAAAAAGATAATTTTTCTTATTATTAGGAGTTTTTTTTGATTTAAAATGAGCTATGTCTATTCCTCTGCTTATTACTGATGAACTCATCTGAGGCAGGAGTAAACTTTCATAACTATCACGAACAAAATAAGAATTGAAAATGATGTGATCACCTCGCAATAAATGATTATTGTACCATCTTTTCAAAAAATTTTCTGATTTATACTTATTGTGAATACTTGTAACTATCTTGACACCTAGTTTTTTTAAAAATTTAATGAGAAAAAAAGCAGGTGCTCTTGAGGAAATATGAACTAAATTAATTTTTTTTTGTTTAATTAGATTTTTTAGAAAGATTTTGATCTGTTTTTGGTCAAGAGGGTTTTTGAAACTTAAATTTTTAAGGTAAATAATGTCTAGATTGTCACTTTTCAAATTTTTCTTTGAAGTTTCACATAAAATATAATTCTTTATCTTTTTTTTATGTAAATATTCTGCAATATTTCTGACACCTGTCTCAACTCCCCCGATACCCATAGAAGGAATAATTTGTAAACATACAAGCTTTTTTATATTCTTTTGAAGTGTCAAAATTAAATTACTTTTTAAAAGGCAATACCAAAATAGCTTATAGATATTACAAAAGAAGCAAAAAAAGTCTCGTATTTATTCATGGTTTGTTGTCTGATATGAATGGAAAAAAGTCCACATATTTCAATAATTACTGCCGAAGAAAAAAAATATCATTTCTATGTTTTGATTTTCAAGGTCATGGCAAATCAAATGGAGATTTTGTGAATTTTGGGATTGGGGATTGGTTTAAAAACTTAAAAGATCTTTTAAACTATTTAAAAATTGGAAATCCAATCTTGATTGGAAGTAGCATGGGCGGATGGGTTGCTATGCTCTACGCGCTTTATTATCCAACCAAAGTAAAAAAACTTATTGGAATTGCACCAGCCCCAGATTTCACAGTTGATTTACTATGGAAAGAATTATCTACGAAAGATAAAAAACAAATTAAATCAAATCAAATAGTTGAAAAAAAAGTAACTAATGATTTCGTATATAAATATTCACCTAATTTATTTTTAAATAGTGAAGGTTATTTGATTAAAAATTTAAATAAAACTTACAAAGGAGAAGTAATCTTATTTCACGGCAGTGAAGATTTAACCGTTCCACACAATTACAATGATCATTTTTATAAAAGCAAGAAATTTCCAAAGCTGATAAATGTGACCATTAAAAATGCTGATCATAGTATGTCCGACTCTTTAAGTTTGAGGAATATTTCTATTTATATTTAAGCAATTTTATGGTTTTCTTGTACAGGAAAACTTAGTTTATCGATTACCTCATCTGGAACAACATGAACAAACTTAGAAATTTCTTGATCGAAGTTTTCAATAATGAAAGCTGCTCTCTTAGACTTTGTTTGTTTATTGAAATCAACTAAAGTTTTAAATAGATAGTTTTTCCAATTTTCATCCATAACTTGATAAGTATCTATATTTTCTTTGTTCATCATTTCTAATAAGTTTTTTTGTTCTGAATAAATGAAAGCTGAACCTCCAGTCATACCAGCACCAAAATTATCTCCAATACTTCCTAGTATGATTGCACTTCCACCAGTCATATACTCACATCCGTTAGCTCCACATCCCTCTACTACAGCTAAGGCTCCTGAATTTCTGACACAAAATCTATCACCGGCTTGACCAGCTGCATAAAGAGTTCCAGCAGTAGCGCCGTACAAAGTTACGTTTCCAATTATGACATTTTCATGGCTTGGTTGAGTAAATGAACTTCTTGGTTGAACAATAATTTTTCCACCAGAAAGACCCTTTCCGACATAATCATTTGCATCACCAAAAACTCTTAAAGTTAAACCTTTAACAGCAAATGCCCCTAATGATTGTCCTGCAGAGCCTCTCAATTTTAAAGTAACATGGTCATCAGATAAATTATTCATTCCATAATTTCTTGTGATAAAAGAAGAGATTTTTGTTCCTATGGTTCTAAGGGTATTTTGAATATTATAAGTTAATTCAATTTTTTGACCCGATTCAATAAATTGCTTTCCATCTTTTTCAAATAAATCGTCAAGAGTTTTAGGAACTTCATTTCTAAACTTCTCTGAGTGATAGTCATATATCTTACCATCATCAATTTTTGTAAGAATAGGATTAAGATCTAGATTGTCTAGGTCACTTGAACCATAGTGTGCTTGAGATAGTAACTCAGTTTTGCCAATTACATCTTTAAGAGAGGTGTAACCTAAAGAAGCTAAAATTTCTCTTACTTCTTCAGCAACAAAAGAGAAAAGATTAATAACTTTTTCTGGAGTGCCTCCAAATTTTTCTCTCAGTTTTTCATCTTGTGTACAAACACCTACCGGGCAAGTATTAGAGTGACATTGTCGAACCATAATACAGCCCATCGCAACCAAAGAAGCGGTTCCGATACCATACTCTTCGGCACCCAAAATAGCTGCCTTCACTATGTCTCTACCTGTTTTAATTCCGCCATCAGTTCTTAAAATTACTTTATCTCTTAACCCATTTAATGAGAGAATTTGATGGACTTCACTAATGCCCAACTCCCATGGTAACCCCGCATACTTTATGCTTGATTGTGGGCTTGCTCCAGTTCCACCAGAGTGGCCTGAAACTAAAATTACATCTGCTTTAGCTTTTGCTACTCCTGCTGCCACAGTCCCAATACCTGACTGAGCGACTAACTTCACACACACTTTAGCATTGGGATTTATTTGTTTTAGGTCGTAAATAAGCTGGGCCAAATCTTCAATTGAGTAAATATCATGGTGCGGAGGAGGGCTGATAAGTGTAACGCCCTTTGTGCTATGTCTAAGGCGAGCAATAAGATCCGTAACTTTAAAACCTGGTAGTTGACCACCCTCTCCTGGTTTTGCCCCTTGCGCAATTTTAATCTCAATTTCACTACAATTATTTAGATATTCAGCTGTAACTCCAAACCTCCCGCTAGCTACTTGTTTGATAGATGAACTAGGGTTGTCTCCATTTTCTAATTTTGAGTATCTAGCTGAGTCTTCTCCTCCTTCGCCACTATCTGATTTAGAGCCAATTCTATTCATAGCGATGGCGAGAGTTTCATGAGCTTCTGGACTCAAGGCACCAAGAGAGATGCCAGGAGATACAAAACTTTTTCTAATTTCTGAAATGCTTTGAACGTGATCTAACTTAAGAGGTTTTTGCGATTCATTAAATTGAAGAAGATCTCTAATATGTATAGGTTTCATATTGTAAATTCTTTGAGCATAATTCTTGTACAAGTTATAAGAGTCCCTTGTTACAGCTTCTTGCAACATATGTATGGAAACTCCCTCATAAGCGTGTAATTCATTGTTTGCTCTGAATCTAAATTCACCTCCAATATCTAAAACGACATTATCAGATTGAAAGGCTGATTGGTGTTGGCGACGAACTCTCTTTTCTAACCCGTCAAGTCCTATACCAGATATTCTAGATGACATTCCAGGGAAAAAGCTCTCGACCATACTTCTACTTAAGCCAATAATTTCAAAATTTTTACCTCCGCGATAAGAGCTAATAATAGAAATTCCCATTTTACTAATAATTTTTCGAAGACCCTTTTCAATTGCTTTTTTATAATTTTTTAAAAGAGTGGAATAAGAGATATTGTGATAGATGTTTTTATTCAGCCTATCATTTACTAGGTTTTCAATTAAAGATGCATTTACAGTTGTTGCCCCAACTCCAATTAAAACAGCGAAGTAATGAACATCAAGACATTCAAGAGAAGAAACATTCAACGATGTGAATGTTCTAAGATTGTTTTTAACTAAATAACTGTGAACAGCGCTAGTCGCTAATATCATCGGTAATGCAATTCTGTCTTTAGATATATTTTTATCTGTGATGATTAAATGTTGGGAACCAGACCTTACAGCCCGCTCAGCTTCAGCACAAACACGTTGAATTTCATTTAAAAAATCAGTTTTAGAATTGATATCATAGGTACAGTCTATTTCTGTAGTATATTGGTTTAGATGATCTTTAAGAGTTGATAGTTCGTGGTTAAGAAGAACGGGACTTTCAAGAAGCACCAAATTACATTGCTCAGAGTCTTCCTCAACAATATTACCTAAATTTCCTAAACGAGTTTTTAAACTCATTACAACCTGCTCTCTTAGACTATCGATCGGCGGGTTGGTAACTTGGCTAAAATTTTGTTTGAAAAAACTATGTAAACCTCGGTATCTTTCTGTAAGCACACTCAAAGGCGCATCATCTCCCATTGAACCAGTAGCTTCCTGGCCTGTTTTTACCATTGGATCTAAAATTAAATCCAATATTTCTAAGGATAGATTGAAAGATTTTGCCTGCTGATAAAAAAAGGAGTTTGTTTCTAGTTTTGGTTGGTTAATTTGTTCAGTAGCTAGAATTGCATCTAGTTGTATTGTTTTTTTATTCCATTCTGAGAAGTCTTGTCGATTGCTGAGAATATTTTTAAGCTCCAAGCTCTCATAAAATTTTTTCTCTTTATAATTGATCGCTACTAGTTCTCCAGGACCAACACGACCTTTTTTCAAGATATCTTTTTCTTCGATATTTATCATTCCTACTTCAGAACCTGAGATCAACAAACCATCATTAGTTAAAATATATCTAAGGGGTCTAAGGCCGTTTCTATCCATTCCAGAAATTATCCAGTCACCAAAATTTCCACAAACTGCAGCTGGACCGTCCCAAGGCTCAATTACTGCGTTACAATAAGCGTACATATTTTTTAATTCTTCTGACATATCTGGACGATTAGACCATGCTTCTGGGATAATCATCGATTTAGCCATAGGGAGGTCACGATCAGTTTGGACCAAAAGTTCAAACGCAGCATCTAAAGAAGCTGAGTCAGAAGCATCAGAGTCTAAGATAGGTTTAAGATCATTAATTCTCTCATTAAAAAAGGGGTGAGTGATTCTTGGTTCGTGGGCGCTCATCCAATTGATATTACCTTTGAGCGTATTAATTTCTCCGTTATGGGCTAAAACTCGGAATGGTTGCGCTAAAGACCAAGTAGGAAAGGTGTTAGTTGAATATCTTTGATGATAGATAGCAAATTTTGATTTGAAGTCAGGGTCTAAAAGATCAGGATAAAACTCAGATAACTGCTCTGCTAGAAACATTCCCTTATAGACAATGGTTTCAGTTGACAAGGAGCAAATATAAAAGTCGTTTATATTTAAAGCCTTGATTTTATTTTCAATTCGTCTTCTAGTTAAATATAGTCTCTTTTCGATATTTTCGTGGGAGTCTTTTGGCGTAAAAATTATCTGTTCAATTTCTGGTTTAGTAAAGTTTGCTTTATCACCAATGATTTCTGTATTGACTGGTACTTGTCTCCATCCATACAAACTCATTCCAGCTTTTATAATTTCATATTCAACTATTGCTCGACACTTTTCTTGAGCTCCAAAATCTCTTTTAGGAAGAAATATCATTCCTACACCAAGTAAGTTATCTTGTTCTGCCAAATGGCCAGTTTTAGTTACTTGTTTACTAAAAAATGAGTGTGAGACTTCAAGCATAATACCTGCACCATCTCCAGTTTTACCATCAGCATCAACAGCGCCTCGATGAAAAACTGCCTTTAGAGCTTCCACTCCTTTTTCAACAATATCTCTTCTCGATTCACCATTAATAGCAGCAACTAATCCAACGCCACAGTTGTCATGTTCATAGCTATCTTTGTAAATATGGTTCTTTTTGAGAAGTTCTCTATTTTTGATGAAATCTTTTATTTCTTGACTCATTAGGATGCTTTCTTTTTGACTAGTTTATTTTCTAAAAATTGATGGATAGATTTAGCGACTTCTCTACCATCATGTATGGCCCATACTACAAGAGACGCTCCTCTGACGATATCGCCAGCCGCAAATACTTTCGGGTTGCTTGTTTGGAATTTTTTGAAGTCTACTTTAATTGTATTCCAACTAGTTACCTCTAAATCTGTACCAAAGTGTTGGTTCAGATCCTCTGGCTCAAATCCGAGAGCTTGAATGATAAGATCGCTTTTAATTTGTTTTTCAACACCAGTGTCAATTGGTTTACGTCTCCCGGTCTCATCCGCCTCTCCTAAAGCTGCTACTTTGTATGCCAGACTAGATGCAGATTTATCTTGTGAGATGATTTTAGATGGAACAGAGAGCCAGTTAAATTTTACTCCTTCTTGTTCGGCATTTAACACTTCTCTCGCAGATCCAGGCATGTTTTCTTTATTTCTTCTATAAAGGCATGTTACTTCTTTTGCTTTTTGTCGGACAGCTGTTCTAACGCAATCCATAGCAGTATCGCCTCCACCAATTACAACAACATGTTTATCTTTTGCATCTAAAAATTTATTTTTAGATGGAGCATCTCCTAAACCAACTCTGTTACTTTCAATTAAAAAATCAAGAGCAGGGAGAGAATTTTCGATATTCTTGGTCTCAATATCTAATTGTCTAGCTTTGTAAACACCAGTAGCAACGAGTATTGCATCATAATCTTTTTCAAGTTCTTGAAAGGAAATGTGTTTACCCACTTCTTTCTTTAAATGAAATTTAACCCCACTCTCAGATAGCCATTCCGTCCTTCTCTCCACAACACTTTTGTCCAATTTAAAATTAGGGATTCCATAAATCATCAAACCACCAGCTCGGTCATTTTTTTCAAAAACATCAACTTGATAACCTTGCTTAACTAAATAAGAGGCTGCTGCCATACCAGCAGGGCCTGAGCCAATAATTGCAATTTTTTGGTTATTAGGACTGGAAGAATTAATTTTTTGAATCCAGCCTTTTTCCCAAGCTACTTCAGTTAAATATTTTTCAAGATTACCGATTGTGATTGCACCAAAACCAGCTTGTTCTACGACACAATTTCCTTCACATAATCTATCTTGTGGGCAAACTCTCCCACAAACTTCAGGGAATGCATTAGTTGAAGTTGAAATTTCATAGGCTTCTTTTAATCTACCCTCAGCTATATATCTCAACCAATCAGGAATATTATTATTTAAAGGGCAGTGGATTTGACAAAAAGGGACACCACATTGAGAACATCTAGATGATTGTTCTACAGATGTGTTTTGGTCAAACTGTCTGTATATTTCTTGGAAATCCTTTATTCTCTTTTCAGGTTCTGTTTTATCAGGATTCTGTTGATTTTTTTTATGAAACTCTAACATGATAATAAATTATTACTTTTTAAAGATGCACTCAAAAAGAATTGAATTTATAATTGTTATTTAAAATTATGTAAATATATATTTGATAATAATTTATGACTATTGATTACCTTTTTTATATCTTCTACTCGATCGTTCAGGGAGTCACAGAGTTTATCCCTATTAGCTCAAGTGGCCATCTGAATTTACTTGAGCTTTTGTATAGTAAAGGTGACTCAAGAAATTACTTGTATGAAACTACTGCCCATTTCTCATCATTATTGGCATTAGTATTTTACCTGTACAGGCAAAATCATCTTGAATTTAATAATATCAAATTAAATTTTATTCCAATAACTCTAGCTACAATTCCAGCAGTAGTAGTTGGTGCATTACT
>Ga0181570_10002255_pt1 | contig 15527 bp, 11 predicted proteins | sample 101ome_18_FD_148667 | JGI IMG/M metagenome (GOLD analysis project Ga0181570, IMG submission 148667) | Coastal salt marsh microbial communities from the Groves Creek Marsh, Skidaway Island, Georgia - 101406AT metaG (spades assembly) | ecosystem: Environmental > Aquatic > Marine > Intertidal zone...
AAATTCCAACATGATCAAGCACTCTTCGTAAGATTTACCGCGGATGCAATCCAACACTCTGCGGACCTTGAACGGGGACATGTGGACGTTTCTCAAGTAGCACACGGCTTCTTTTTCCGCGACTTCAGCCTGTTCATTTTTTTTCGGAGGAAAGAAAGAAAAACCACCACACGCGTTAATTTTGTTTTTCAGATAAGGGAAAACAAGAAAGACAGGAAAATTCTTCGTCCTCGTGCGACGACGACAACTCTTTCGCGCGTGCAAAAAAGAAGACGAAAGACGAAGATGCAGACTGAGAGAGCGAGACGAGCCAAACGACGCGGCGCTCTTTTCAGTCCTTCATTTCAAACTCGTGTTTTTCTTTCACAGCCGAGAGAAGAAGAAGAAGAAGAAGAAGAAGAAAAAGAAATTGTTTGGATATCGTGAAGACGGCCACCCCGGGGACCACTTTTGGAGAGGAAAAAAGGAGGTTTTTGGCGTAAAATCCACCCCCTCATCCGGACGTCTCTCTCCTCCCTTCCAATGGGTCGCTGCTCCGAATTCAAATCAAAAAAGCGCTCGATTCGTACCTCTGCGGTTGCTTTCGCTAAAATAGCCATCCCTCTCCCGTTCGTTTGCTTCGCTTCGGACACGTTTCTCGCGGCGGTCAACTTCGTGAATCGCCTCGTCTCGAACGTGGAACTAAAGCAGGCGGATGACGACGACGACGACGCGCCAGAGGTGGCCGCCACCGCGTTCGACGATTTTCTTTGCGAAGAAACGCGCGCCAATTGCGAGCAGGCAATTTGAGTGGATGCGGTCGTTGATGCGAACATGTTTGTTGGATGTCGTTATCCGGGCTATTTGTGGTGATTTCCGGAGCGCACAAAGGGAAGGAGAGACTGCTGCGCGCTTTCGTCCGTCGATAAAAAACACAGCTGTGTTTTTTTCGCATGTGTTTAGGGTTTTCAAATTTTTTTTTACCCTGCTGCTGCTTTTTTGTTTTCGTGTAGACGTGGCGAAGCCGTTACCTACTTCCCCGAGTATAAATAAAGAAGGGGGGAAAAGAAAATTATGAGCGCGACGATGACGACGAACGCGGCTTTAAGCGCGCGAGGCGCGATCGCTTCTTCTTCTTCTTTGAACGCGAAGAAGAAGAATAACGCTTTGAATCAAAGTCGAAGAGGCGTGAATGATAAAGCAACGCCGGTGCAATGTTTATCCAAAACGACCGATTTTTCCAACGATAACAACTACTACGACGCGAAGTCTTCTTCGAGCGAGATGAACAACAACATTACGAGAAGAACGGCGAAGAAGATGAAGAAATTAATCGTTCCGAAAGCTTCCTCCTCCTCTTCCGCGATGACTTCGCCGACTGCGAGATCTGCCAACTCTGATGGCTTTGTTTGGAAAGGCGCGAATTTGAAAGCGGCGGCGATGTCCATCGGTTTCGGTTTGTTCGTCTGTTTCGTCGTTCCGAGACCGGATGGGGTGGTCCCGCAAGCCTGGAATTTATTGTCCATTTTCTTAGCCACGGTCGCTGGTTTAGTCTTGTCTCCGTTACCGGTCGGCGCGTGGGCGTTTCTTGGAATGACCACGGCAGTGGTGACGAAGACGTTGACCTTCGCGCAAGCGTTTAGCGCGATGACGAACGATGTCATTTGGCTGATTGTTCTGGCGTTTTTCTTCGCCAGAGGATTCGTGTCTACCGGTTTGGGCGATCGCGTCGCGACTATGTTTGTCGAAAGGCTCGGTAAGTCTACGCTCGGTTTATCCTACGGGTTGAGCATCTCTGAAGCCGTGTTGGCGCCGGCGATGCCGTCGACGACGGCGAGAGCCGGCGGCGTCTATTTGCCCATCATCACTTCGTTAGCCAAAAGTAACGGGTCTGAACCTGGACCGACGGCGAACAAAATGGGTTCGTTTCTCATGCAAACGCAGTTACAGTGCTCCGGTCATTCGTCCGCGTTGTGCATGACGGCTGCGGCCCAAAACTTGTTGTCCTTGAAGTTAGCCGCCGGGTTGGGGATAGTCATCGCGAACCCGTGGATCACGTGGTTCAAAGCTGCCTGCGTTCCGGGCATTCTCGGCTTAATCTTGACGCCGCTGTTGGTGTACAAGCTCTTCCCGCCGGAAATCCAAGATACGCCGGACGCTCCCGCGATGGCGAAGGAGAAATTGAAGAAACTCGGCCCGTTATCGCAAGACGAGTTGGCCGTGGTTATCACCATGAGCATCACCGTGTTTTGCTGGATCTTCCAACCGTTCGGGATTACCCCGGTCATTTCCGCTATGTTTGGCATGTCCATGCAGTTGTTTGCCGGCGTTATCAAGTGGGCGGATTGCTTGAACGAAAAAGGCGCCTGGGATACGCTCGTTTGGTTCGCCGTGTTGATCGGCATGTCTGCGCAGTTGAACGAACTCGGTTTTATTCAGTTCATCGCGACGAAAGTTTCGGCGGCTTTAACCGCCGCTAACTTGGCGTGGCCGCAAGTGTTCTTGGTCTTACACGCTAGTTACTTTGCCATTCACTACTTCTTTGCCTCGCAAACCGCGCAAGTCGCGGCGTTATCGACGGCGTTTTTGGCCATGATGTTAGCTTCGGGCGTCCCGCCGATGCTCGCCGGTTTGACCATGGCTTTTCACACCAACTTGTTTGGCGCGATCACGCACTACGCCAGTGGTCAATCCGCCGTGTACTTTGGTTCTGGTTACGTCGAATTGAAGGATTACTTCCGTCTCGGCGCGATTGTTGGAGCGTTTAACTTCATCTTGTGGGCAATCGTCGGCGGCACGTGGTGGAAAGTCATCGGGCTCTATTAAATTTGAAAAGAGGGCGGGGTATTTATGTGATGAAGTACTCACCTGTTTTAATTCTTGTTTATGTGAACACCATTAAGTATATATAATGAACAAACTAATTCTCTTCTTACACACCACCAGCAAAGACTACAGATGAAGTTTCGTTATGCTTTTTCTATTGTACACGCTTTCCTCCTCCTCCTCCTTTTTTCTTCCCGCTCTATGGAAACTATTTTTATAAACACATATAAAATCGCGACGCGAACAGAGAGAGAGAACTCGAAGAAGTATTTACGGACTGATGATCTCGTCCACGTTCGCTTCTCTCGTTCTCTCCCCCATACGTTTCATCCGCATCACCTTCTCGCTCACCTTCAGCTCCGCTTTCGTGACGATGTGATTCCTCATCGCTTCCGGACACTTCTTCTTCCCTTCTCTCCCTAAAAATCCCAACACCGCCTTCTTCTCGTAGACGATCCCAACCGCGTCCTCCACCGGCTCCTCTAAATCTTTCAGCTGCAAACCAGAGAGCGGACACTTCGTGTTCAAAATTTGCCCGCCGTGGAGTCCACCTCCTCCGTTTGCAAAATCGTCCGTGATGATGAACCCTTCCCCGTTGTCCTCGCCTTTCGCGTTCGCGCACATCTTTTCAAATTTTTCCTCCACCAGCTGCTTCTCTCCGTTCGCCACGCTTCGGTTCCTCTGCGTTAAATCTCTCAGCTTTTCCCGAAACGGATACTCCTCGTTCGCCAGCCCGGCGTACCCTCTCTCCAAATCGTTCAGCGCCATCTCGTACGCTTTCGCGTCCGCCAACAACTGCCCGCCGTCTCTCGCGATGGCATTTTTTAAAGTCACTTCCAGTTCCGGGTGCGAAGCGTTTTCGTTCGTCAACGCGGCGACGATGGGTGCGATTTCGGTTTCAAACACGTCGGTGAATTTCTGCTGAATATCTCTCGCGTTGTTTATCGCGCCGGATTGGTTGCGGGTGATCACCGAGCGCACCTCGCGTTGGTTTTCCAGGACGACCATATTTTTCTTCTTGTTGTTGTTGTGTTATTCGCGCGCGCGTATGTAATATATCTCGCGCGCTCTTCTTTTGTGTGAAGAAAAATTGGATTTTGAAATTTCCCCACAGAACTCAACATCTCATCAACTCAAATGCGCGAGGAATAGATACACACAAAACACACACAAACACATCAGAAGGAGGACGAGGACGAGGAGGACGAAGAAGAAGATGATGAAGAAGAAGGAGAAGAGCGTGGTCGTCGAAAACGCGAAGAACTACTACTCCGCTGGTGCTTCAGAAAAAAGCTCAACATCAGACGGTGGTGATAGTAACAACAACAACAAAATCGAGGACCATTTTACCGTCGCGTGCGTCAACGCGTTCCTCGTGAACGCGTCGCGGAATTTGAACGACATTCACGCGAAGAGCAGGAAGGAGGTGCAGAAAATCGAGGAGAAGATGAGGAAGATGGAACGGAGCTTGGTTTTTTTGGAGAAGAAGTTGGAAGGATTCAACGACGATGGAGTTGCGTTGGAGGAGGAGGAGGAAAAGGCTCCTTCTTCTTCCAACGCCGAAGCGCCGCCGCCGCCATCTCCTCCGCCGCCTCCCAGAAACGACGAAGAAGAAGAAGAAGACAACAGAATCGAGAAGAAAGAAGCGTCGAGTGTTGTTGTAAATCCGATGCACGAGAAGTATCACAAGATGATTCGCATCGGCGTTCCGGAGCAAGCGGTTAGAAATAAGATGAAGTTGGACGGCGTGGACGACAGCGGCGTCGTCTTTTAGAGCAGAGAGTTAAAATGTAGAGGTTTAGAATGATGCGGTATGTAGAATGTAACAATATGAACTAGGATAATTAATGTATAGTATAAACAACTCAAGAAATCATATATATGTGACACAACCTCCCGCGCGCGAAGAAAATATTGAAAAAATCACAGTTCTTCTCCTTGTAAATTTTTTTTGCCTTTCTCGGCGGAAGATCTATAACAGAAATATATTCTCTCTTCTCTCAATTTACTTGGCAGCAGCTTGCGCGGCTTCGTGCGCTTCCCGACTCCACTTTGGTTTCTTCCCCTCGACTAAGATCGCTTCCCCACCGGCCGAGGCCAACTTTTCGCTCGCCGAAGCCGAAAACGCCGCCGCCTTGACCTTCAAGCCTTGCGTGAGCTCCCCGTCGCCCAACACCTTCAACGGCAAGTTTCTGTAGTAACCCGTCGCTTTGATCAAACCGACCGACTTCAACGTGTCTAAATCGACATCTTGGCCCGCGCTGATCTTAGAGTCCGCCAAGGCTTGCGCCAAATCCGAAACATTCACCGTCACGAATTTCGGCTTCCCGGCGCTCATGCCGCCCGCGATGCCCTTCAACTTTGGAAACCTTCTGTACATTGGCGTTTGACCGCCTTCGAAACCCGGTCTAGTGCCTCTACCACCTCTCGCTTTTTGACCTCTCATACCGTAACCGCACGTCCCGCCTTGGCCGGCGCCGTAACCGCGACCTTTGCGAGTCGGTTTTCTTCTCGACCCCGGCAACGGGCTCAAGTTGTGTAAGCGTAATCGCTCGTCGTCGCCCGCCGCGCGAACGGAGACGACAGAAGATTGTCTACTACTGCTGCTAGAGGATTGCTTCGCGGAGGAGGCTTTCAAAGTCTCGCCGCGAACGAACGTGGACGCCTGCGTTGTTTTTTATTTTTTCATTTTTAAAAGAGAGTGAGAAAGAGAGAGAGATTTGGTTAGGATATTGGAAGAGTAGAGTGAGTCAAAGAGGTTTTTGGTCGTCGTCTCGTGTTATCCAGAAGCCGTCACCCTCGAGGACACAAAAGAGAGAGAAAAAAAAAGAAAAAATCCGCGCGCGAAAGCGCCCGCGAGAAACCACACCCTCGCGAACGCGCACGTCCCGAAATCGCGCCGAATTCGGTCGAAACGAACGTCCGAGAGACGAAGTTTATCGTCCAACGTTCCGTTTATTTTTCTCTTCGAGCGCCTTCTCGCTTTTTCTTAACACATCTCTCTCTCTTGTGCGCGCAAATGCACGAGGAAAAATCCCCCTTCAGGTTTTCTCTTCTCTCCCACAAAAGAGAGAGAAAAATTTAGGCAGCCACGCGAAAACACGCGTACACAAAAAAAATAAATAAAAAATCTCTATCCGGAAAACGGGTGCATCGCGCGAACGTCTATCGCGTGCGAAAACTCCGTCATCGAAGGAGAAAGATGCGTACCTTGGTCGCAAAAGAAGTCGATAACATGATTTTTGTGTGTGTATGCGGTGGTGAAACTTCTAAAGTTATGGAGATGGAGACTCGACGAAACGAGGATTTTTTTAGGAAAAAAAAAAACAGGCTTTTGTTTTGCTCTGTTTAGGGTTTTCGTCTACACGACCTCGTTACAAAAAGAAGACAAAAGCGCGCGCAAGGCAACACTCAACGGAAAGAGAGAGAGAGAGAGACCAAAACATAAAGAAGAACACAAATATGAGCGGAGAAGAAGACGCGGAGAAGACGATATCGTTCATCGTGAAGACGTCCACCAACCCGAAACTGGAGATGAAAAACGTGAAACTTTCCGCGACGGTTGCCGAGTTGAAAGCAAAGTTGGCGACGAAAATGGACGAGGAGAAAAACGACGGATCGACGACTTTGCCGGATTCGATTCGATTGATTTACAAAGGACACGTTTTGAAGGACGAGAAAACGGTGAGAGAGTGCTCGATTGGGGAAGGGCACGCCGTGCATTTAGTGAAGTCGGCACCGAAGAAATCCGCGACGACGACGACGACGACGACGCCGGGGGGGAGTGGGAGTCCAGCGACGACGACGAATACTACGAGTGCCGCGAACAACGAGGGTGGTGCTGCTGCTGCTGCTGGTAATAGCGGGCAACCGCCGCGAACGTGGATGGACGACGCGAACGCGAGTCAAAGAACGACGCAAGCGCCAGATTTTGCGACGTTATTCAATAGCAGCGTTTTAGGAGGAGGCGCGGGTGGTTCTGGTGGATTTGGTGCGTTTGGCGGCGGCGGCAGCGGCGGCGGGTTCGGTGGCGGGTTCGGAGGAGCGGGCGGCATGCCGAACCCGACGCCGGAGGAAATTCGCGCGATTGAAAACGACCCGTTCGTGAGACAATTCATGGAGCAAGCGATGCAAGACCCAGAGGTTTTACGACCAATGATGCAGATGATGGAGCAAAACCCGCAGATTCAACAGTTGATGAACGCGAATCCAGAATTGAGACAGGCGATGCAGGATCCGGAAACCATATCGAGGGCGCTCAGAGCGTACCGGGATCCGAATTTAATGCGCGAACAAATGGCGGCGAACGATCGGACGTTTGCGAATATTGAGAGTCACCCGGAAGGGTTCAACGCGTTGAGAAGAATGTACGAGAACGTGGAGGTACCGCTGCAAAACGCGATACAAAATAGTCAAAATAGTGAGGCTGACGCCAACAACAACAACAACGGCGCGGCTGCGGATGCCAACCCGTTTGCGAGTTTATTCGGTGCTGCATCGTCTAGTGGTAACGCTACTGCTAACTCAGACGCTCCGTTACCGAATCCGTGGGCGGCGGCGAATTCCGGGACCGCAGGCGCTTCGACTTCCCAAACTCGACAACAAAACCCGTTCGCCGGTTTAGGCGGTATGGGAGGTATGGGAGGATTCGGCGGCATGGGCATGCCGGACGAAGCGACCATGCGTCGGCAGATGGAAGCGATTCAGAATAACCCAGCGCTCATGCAAATGTTTAGCCAAACGATGTCACAAATCGCCTCGGATCCAAACGCGCTCGATAGTCTTCGCCGGTCAAATCCGGAGTTTGATGCGATGTTGAGACAACAACCGCATCTGGCGGAACAGATGCGAAATCCAGAGTTTCTTCGAGCGTTAGCGGACCCGCAGACGTTACAGGCGATGGCACATTTGCAACGCGTCATGGGAGGAGGCGCAGGTGGTGGATTCGGGGGATCACCATTTGGAGGAATGGGAGCGTCTGCTCCGGTTACGCCGCCTGCGGATCCGGAAACGGCGTACGCGGTGCAGATTTCACAACTGAACGATATGGGATTCTTCGACCCAGCGGAGAACGTGCGAGCTTTGGTGGCGACGAACGGAAACGTCAGCGCAGCCATTGAACGTTTACTGAATGGAACGTAATGGTGAGAATAAAGTAAAAATATTATAGCTACAACACATACTCTTCTAAATAATGTTAATCCAGTAAAATATACATGCACACACACACAAATATCAAGTTCTATCCTTGAACACGTGTTCTTCCATGAACATTTTGAACCTCTTGGCGTACTTTTTCGGCGGTTGACAGCTCACATCTCTATTCCCGCAAAACAACGCGCTTTTGAAAAACCACTCGAACCATTTAAACGTCGTCCATTCGGCGAGCACGTCGACGATGCCGAAGAAAGCTACCCCGGTTGGCGTTCTCGCGAATCGCAACTGATTGACTCTTTGTTCGTCTCCTACTAAAGCGGGCTCGTTGCCGCTACTCGAGAGGGACGATGATGCCTCCGTGTTCTCGGACGTGCCTCGCGGCTTTGCCGTATTCGTTCTCGTCGGCGCGTGATTCTCCGTTTTTTTTGCCTCTACTCCTTTCTCTACTCTCCCAAACATGGACGCGGATTTCACGAACGCCTTTTTCTTGGTGGTAACGCTATTATTATTATTATTATTGTTCGCAGCCAACGCGGGGAGATCCGAATCCGATCTCATATTATGGTGCCCTAACAACAGCGAGTAATCAATCAATCCTAAGCTGCACAGAAAATCCGCGTCTCGTTGCAAACTTTCCACGATCTTTTCGCGCCGTAACGTCCTGACGCAGTCTCTCTCTTCGTGCGCCACGAAATTGTTGTCTTTCAACAGCTCAATCTCTTTCGTTGGGTCTTCTCTCGCCGTGCGTTTGCATCTGCTTCCTTTCAAATCGTACCTAGGACTCCCGACTTTCATTTGCGTCGCGAACCAATACCCGATGACTAAGAACGTTTTATATGCGCCTCTCCCTTTCCCTATTTTAATCGAATAGCACCCGTAAATTTGAGGCAAAAACGTATTCCTCCCGTGCTTCTCCACGTGCTCGGTATACTTCCTCAAATGTTTCAACAGAACCTTCTTCTCGCTCGTTTTCGTCGTCTTCAACAGAAATCTCGTATCTTCCGTGCAAAAAAACCACGCCCCGGACCTCCCACCCGCGTCTGCTCGTCCAATCACTCTCAAACTCGTCTTTCCGTCCTCCTTCTCGTCCACGCCGTTCAAACCTTTAAACGACTTCAAATACTCCTCCTCGCTCAACCCGAACGCCCGTCGAAGCCTCCGAAACTCTTTCGCTCCGTGCGAGACGAACGAAAACGCCGGTAAAACCACGTTATCGTCCTCTCTTCTGTTTCTGACAGAAGAAGACGAAGAAGACGAAGTCGAAGTCGAAGACCTTCGTCTCGTCAGCTCTTTCCTCTCGAAGCGAATCTTCTCTCCGTCGCTCCCCTCTCGTAACGAACTCTCTCTCACGCCAACTTCTAAAACTCTCCCGACTTTATTCACCACGCTCTGCTCTTCTCCGTCGATTTCTTTCCCTACTTTGTTCCCGCGGTGGACGAATCTCCGCACGTCTCGACTTTCGTTTTGAAACAAGACGTTTATGTCGCGCAGGTTCGCGAAGAAGTGCGCGTTGTTGTTGTTGTTCTTCTTGTGTCCAAGTCGCGAATCGTTATTGTTTTCGTTGTCATTCAAAGACGCGGCGCGGACAGTGTCGGACAACGAGCGCGAGAAGTAGGATTTCTTCTTTTTCGAGGAGGAAGACGAGGAGGAGGAAGACATCGTCGCTGGTTTTGATGTCTTCTCTTTTTTTCCGGCGTCGTTGGCGTCGGAAGACATGTTTTTCGCGCTGTTTTTGTGTCGATGTGGCCAATTCGTTCGAAAATATCTTCTTATTTGTTCTATATGCGAGAGGAGAAATCGATACTACATGGTATCTAATACACGCGTAATTTCCGCAAACACTTTGCAACTACGCTAGGAAAAAAGTCACCGCTACTACTACTACTACTACTACTACTACTACTCTTCATTGCGTTACCGCTCGTCCGCCGGGTGTTGACACATCGGACACCGAATCGATTTCGACGCCAACCACCGGTCGACGCACTCGATGTGAAAACGGTGAGCGCACGGGAGCGCTCTCACGTGCTCGCCTTCCTCGAACTCCTCGAAACACACCGAACAGAGCGGATCGCCTCTCAGTTTTAAAATCAACTCCACGAGCTCTTCTTTTTCAATCGGCGGCGGGCCTTCCGCTTTCATCTTTGACCGAGGACATTTTTTCTTCTCCTCCTTGAGTTCTCTCGCGAGTTCTTTCACGGTCATTTTACTCAGAGTTGCCTTTGATTCGACTTTTTCAATCGGTAAAGCGCCGATGATTTTGGAGGATAAGACGCCTTCTTTCGAGAGCGGACCGGAGTTGTCGTCGTCGTCTTGGTCGTTGTTTTCTTCTCCGTTCCGAGACGCCGTCGCGCGTCCGCCTCGGGTGTTCCGCGGGACGCCGAAGAACTTTTGGGAAAGTGAAAAGAGAGTGATGAGTGATGAAAAGTTAGTTGATTATAAAAACCAGCGCGCAAACGAACAAACAAACAAACAAACGCGAGAAAGAAAGAAAGAGAAAGAAACATAAGAAACGCGAACAACCTCTCTGATGTCCTCGGATAACGTGCGAGCGAGATTCGACGGGCCGTTACCCATTGTGTGTCCTATTTTTTTCTTCAAAAGCGCGCGGTGATAATGATGTGTGGCTTTTTGTCACTCTCTTTTTCTCTCAAAAGTACTCTGTCTCTCTCTCTCTCTATTACAACAAATTTTTATTGAATGAATACAAATACAACTCTATGAACGATGATCATCTCGGAGAGATGCGTCGTCGTCGTCGTCGTCGTCGTCGTCTCAAATCTCGAATGTTTGTTTCTCATTTACGAGCCCAGGCTCAACAACAAGTCGACGCCGGTGAGGTCGTTTTCCTCGCCTTTGACGGGCGCGCCGCCTTGTTGTTGCTGTTGTTGCTGTTCGCCTTGTTTACCGCCGGTGGCGGCGTCGCCGCGAACAAACTGGACGTCTTCTTCCCACAAGCTGACGTATTCGCGGACGTCGTCTTCGACGTATCGAACGAGATGTTTCAATTCGCGCGCGTCGTAGGAGATGACTTCGGCGATGTACCGCGCGTCGTCCAACGGCCATAGAATGGAGATCATTTTACCCACCGCCTTGGCGCCTTGGGAGGCGAGTTTAGCGCCGGTTTTACCCGAAGTGGACGCGGATATGCACCGCAAGCGCAGGCACGTTTCAGGGTTGGAGTCGCGGATGGATTTGAGGTTTTCGCACATTTTGCACGGGCATCGACCTTCCGATAAGGCTTTTTCAACCTCTTTTTTGTTCCTTTCGACGGCTTCGTAATCGATCGGTTCGACGGCGCCCATCGGGTTGGCTGGAGGAATGCCCGAAGCGTTGGTGGCGGCATTCGTTCCCGCTGCCGCACCTTCACCTGAGTTTCCATTCGTCAATCCATTCTTTGCTTCGTTTTTCCGTAACTCCTTCTCTGCGTTGGCGTACTTCAACGCGTTTAGAAAACGCGCTTTTCCTCTCACCGGCGCGTGAGAATGTTGCTTGTAACCAACCTCAAAATCGACGATGGAGGTTTCTGGTAACCAACCGAACGATTTCTCGCCAAAAAATACGACGCAAACATCGTTTCCGTCCTTTTGCATTTGCTTCGCGGCTTTTGGAACGACGTCGCCGTGCTTCACTTCGTCCACACGTAATCCCGGCCAATGCGGATGTCCCGGCAATTTCGCCCAGACGATTTGCGATTCTCGCGGTTTCATCATGCGAATCCCAGCGACGATGAACGATCCATCGTCGGGTTCGGCACCTTCCTCTTCTACCACTGGGGCCGCTGCTGACGGTTTCAGCGAAGATTTTTGTCGCTTTGACGATTCTTTATTGTTATCGTTGTTATTCATCGTCGCGGCGCCGTTTTGTCGTTTCCCGCCGGCCACGTTGACGACGTTGTTGGTACCATTTCTCGGCCCTGCGCCACCGTTTCGAGCAGCGTTAGCTGTGTTTGTCACTAAAAGTGTTTCAGCCGCAAGCAAGTCTCGTTCGGAGTGCGCTCCAGGTAAATTGTTTTGATGTCCTCCCGCGATTCTCGCCGCCGACGGGGCGCCTTCCTTCCCGGCACCGCCAAACTGTCTCTCCAACGCGGCCAACGCCGGTGGTGGTGCCATCCCAGCTTCTCTCGTCGCTCGAACGCACGCTAAGATCACATCCCTCGGAATGTAGCCTTCGATGCCGCCCGGGTTATTATTCATCCCCGAGCAATTTTCCAAAGTTGTTCGTAAATACGCTTTCAACACCGTCTTCTCTCTCGCCTCTGGGTGTTTCAAAAATTCTGGTTTCGGAATGCGTTTCATCGGGTGCGAAACGCGGCCGTGACCAATGTTATACGCGTGCTGAGGCCATTTAAAACCCCCTAATTCGCCATTGCTGTTGTTCAACGCCGTCATGGCAGCTATCGCTGTTTCTTGTGCGCAAGACGTATTCGCGCTCGTCGCCGTCGCCCATCTCACGTCTCTCGGGTTAATCTCGTTCACGTTCACCATATTTCCATCGCACCATTTCGGGAACTTCTGCGCGGATTTCCTTTTGGAATCGAATCCTTTACCGTTTCCGTAAGGATCGGCCAATCGTCGTCCAATCCACTCGGCTAATGGGACGCACCCACCAGTCGCGCTCAAAGCGCGCCATCGATTGAGAATCTCGCCGACGACGGCTTCGGACGTTCTCGATGCGCCCGGTGGCGACACTACGGTCCACCCGGGCAACAAACCTTGCAAACTTTCCGCGTCGGAAACGTCTAACGGCGCCAGTTGACCATCGCCCGAGCACACGACGGAGTCTTTATCCGGCCTCGCGTCCGCGCACACGTTTATCGTCGACGCTTTGTACATCGGCGTCGCTCTTTGAAACTGACTCCCGTCCTCGTTTTCGTCTTCCAAAACGGTAAAGCCGCACCTGGCAAACAAAGTCGGCGCGTTTTTGTTATTCATTCGTTGCGATGCTAAATCCGAAGCTGAATTCATGTTGCTACTCGTCGTCGGATCTTCGTCGACCAACAAAACTTCTCTCGGGTCGCCGTGTCTACTCGCTAAAAACACTAACCGTCCTCGATCGTCCGGTATACCAAATGCAGTCGGTTGCACCACTCGATGCGCCCAACGAAACCCTAATTGCTCGAACTCTCTCACTAACTCCGCGATAATCGGCGGTTGCCCTTCGTCCGAGGTATCTAAAATCATCTCCGACCCGCAATCGACGACGACCCACGGCACGCACCTCCCCGTGAACCGATTCTTCGCCAACCGTAAAACCTGCTTCATCTTCGATTGCACAGAATTCGAGGACCAACTTTCGCGCCACCCGGTTTCCAATTCTCCGGCTTGGTGGTCGTACATCGTCCCTTCTCTATCGCTATGTCCTACCAAACTACTCCCGGAGACCCCGCCCAAGGAACACGTCAACACGTCCGTCTCCTCCGGTAACTCCGCCACCGAAGACGCGTGCGTCGGCTGAAAAATCCCCTGAAACCGACTGGTTAAAACTTCTCTCGCGCACTCGTCCGCTTCGGTTTGCATGATGATCTCGTGCCCGGCTTGCGCCAAGCCGAAATCAAACGCGCCGCACCCGCAGAATAACGAGCACACTTTCAGCCGGCCCGCGGATACCGCCTACACGCGCGAGAAGAAAAGAAGAAGAAAAAATTCGCAGAGGAGAGGTCAGCGAGCGCATCGCGAGAAAAGAGAAAGAGAGAAAGAAAGAAAGAAAGAAGATCCGCACAAACTGCGCTAAAAGAAGAGACCGAGTGTTGGCCGTCTCCGGAGGCGCAGAGAGAAACAAACGCATTGTGAAACCCCAAATATATAGAGAAACCCAACACACACACGTACCAGAGTGGAAGACATTGGTGGTCTCAATACGTATCTATTATATATATATATATCGCTTTACTCGTCGTTCAAAGAGACCAAGAGCGCCTGTTCTTTGAGCGCCTGTTCTTTGTTCTTTCTTTCTCAGACGAACGCGCGCACCGAAGCGACGAGAGGCCGAGGCTCTCAAAAGTCCTTCTCTCTTCCGATTGATGATGATTTTTGATGTCGACGACTCTCCCCGCTGCTGCTGCGTTTCAGGTACGGAAAGAAAAAAAATCGCAGACACACACACAGCGCGTTCTCTGATAGACAGAGAGAGAGAGAGAGAAATAAATCAAACGAAAGAGAGAAAGTCTGTCTCTGCGTGTCTTCTGTGTGGTCTTTCGAGAGAGAACGAAGAATATATAGGGCGCGCTCTTTGCAAAAGAGAGAATGTGGATTTTGATGGGGAAATTTTTTCTGCGGTTTCAAGAGAAAGATTCACTTTTTTATTCGGGAAAACGCGCTACATCAGAAGAAGACGCGAAGAAAAAATGACAACTGTCACGGCTGAAGAAGAGAAGAAGAAGAAGAACGAACGACCGACGCGTAGTTCTCCCTCTTCTTCTTCTTCTTCTCTTTTTGGTGGTGGGAGTAAATACAGTCGCTATCGCGCGTGCGTGGACCCGAAGACGAAGAAGCGGTTCTATTTCGACGCGATTGGGAAGAGGAGCAGTTGGGGGCGCATTCCGAAACGAGCGGTGAAGATCGAGAGAGAAGAAGAGGGTGCGAACGATGACGAAATTTCGGGAGAGTGGTACCGCGTGGAAGACTCGAGGTTGATTCGACCGTATTGGTTTAGGAATAATGGGAGAGACGGGACGGTGAGAGAGCGACGGTGGGAGAAGCCTTCTGTTGTTGCTGTGTGTGGGAGTGTTTCTGTTCCCGTGGAAGAAACAGGAGGAGGAGGAGGAGTTGTAGAAGAAGAAGATGATGACGACGACGACGACGACGACGACATCGAGTTTGACCCGGACGCGTACGAGAACGACGACGACGACGAGCAACAACGAACGGCGGCTGCGGCAGAGCAGATGCGAAGAGCAGAGGTCTCGAGAAAAGAAGAGCCGCCCGCGGCGGCGAAGCCTCGCGCCGCCGCAGCGGAGGCCGCCCCGGCGAATAATACCATCGAAGAGATGGTGAAAGAAGAGGAACCAACGACGGCACCAGAAGCAGCAGTTCCACCACCACCTTCTGCCGCCGAGATCTTGAGCGATAACTTGAGCGCCAAGAATAAAGCGTTGGATGCGTTTTTTGCGCTGTGCGAAAAGGCAAAAATCAACGAGCACTCGCGATGGGAGAGAGACATGCCGAAACTCAGAAAGATGGATAAAAATGCGTTTGAATCTTTCGCGACGATGCCGGAGAGAAGAAACGCGTTTAACAAGTACAAAGTGAAGCTCTCGAGCGGCGCGGCAGCGGTAGCGGCGACGTCGACGAAAGAGTCGAAAGAGTCCAAATTAGAGCGCGAGAAAGTTGCGCGAAAAAAACGCGAACGCGAAGTACTCGAAAAGAAACGAGACGACGAGTATCGATTGAAAAAACTGAAACGGAACCAAGACAAGGGCGACGCGATGAAGCAATTCGAAACGTTATTAGCCGAATCTGTGAAATCTATCGACGACGTGGAAACCTTCGACGACGTTCGCGAATTACTCGAGCAAGATCCTCTCGGTCGCGCCTCCTCGGATGGACCTCTTTCGCGAGCGGACA
>Ga0181570_10002281_pt1 | contig 15402 bp, 15 predicted proteins | sample 101ome_18_FD_148667 | JGI IMG/M metagenome (GOLD analysis project Ga0181570, IMG submission 148667) | Coastal salt marsh microbial communities from the Groves Creek Marsh, Skidaway Island, Georgia - 101406AT metaG (spades assembly) | ecosystem: Environmental > Aquatic > Marine > Intertidal zone...
TTAACTGGTAATATTTACCAAAATGGAACGATTTTTACTGGTGGGAGTGGTGGCATTGACACTACCCAAACCCTGGCTTTGTCCAATGTGACGACAGGTTTGACTGTTTCTTCGAATGCAGTCGTCACAGGTAACGTGACAGCGGGTTCGTTCATCGGGGACGGTTCACAACTCACAGGTGTGGGTATTGACACTACCCAAACCCTGGCTTTGTCCAATGTGACGACAGGTTTGACTGTTTCTTCGAATGCAGTCGTCACAGGTAACGTGACAGCGGGTTCGTTCATCGGTGATGGCTCCCAACTCACAGGTGTTGGCATTGACACTACCCAAACCCTGGACTTGTCCAATGTGACGACGGGTTTGACTGTAGTCTCCAATGTTGGCATTGGGACGACAACTCCGCGTTCTGCTCTAGACATAAACTCCACTGGAGCGATGATCATACCTAATGGCACACATGATCAACGACCTTCTACTGGATATACTGGTATGATAAGGTATAATACATCGAGATCAAAAATAGAATTTTATAACGGTTCAGATTGGATAGAAGTCAATACCGGTGCAGTTGTTTTTGGAGGTTTGGCGCAAGGTGGCACCGAAACAATTAGCGGCGCTTATAAATTACACACATTTACAACTTCTGATAATTTCATAGTTTATGATTCTGGTACTATAGAATACTTAATAGTTGCGGGTGGTGGGGGTGGCGGGGCGAGACATGGTGGAGGAGGTGGAGCTGGTGGTATGATCACCGGATCTATGAGTATAACACCCGGTACATATAGTATTAGTGTAGGTGCAGGAGGCGACGGAACACCTACAGGTGGTACTACCAGAGGTTCAGCGGGTACAGACACAACTGGGTTGGGGTACACGGCTGTAGGTGGTGGTGGGGGTGGAGGAAGAACACAAGGATCCGGGGGGTCGGGCGGTTCCGGTGGTGGCGGAAATACAGGCGGTTCGGGAAATCAGTCCGGTGGAACGGGTACGGCTGGACAGGGTAACAATGGCGGTACTAGTGCACAGTCTCATGCGAGCGATTACTGTGGTGGTGGCGGTGGTGGTGCCGGTTCTGCGGGGGGTACCGCAACACAGACTGTACCAGGTGACGGTGGGGATGGTTTACAGAGTAGTTTATCTGGCACAGCATTGTACTACGCCGGTGGCGGAGGGGGTGCCGGATATCAAGTAACGACAAATTATGGTGCCGGTGGTTCCAATGTAGGCGGTGATGGGGGTGTTGCAGCTAATTACCCAGAAAGTGGTTACGATGGTGCACCCAATACAGGCAGTGGTGGCGGTGGCGGCACAGATGGGGCAGGGGGTGGAGCGGGCGCTGATGGTGTAGTTATAATAAGATATTTGATATAATTATATAGATGCCATACTTTGCAGAACTAAATACAAAAACAAATGAAGTTTTACGTGTTATCGTAGCTAAAAGTAAATTTTGGTGTGAATATGAGCTAGATGGTACGTGGGTAAAAACGCATCGTAATACAGATGGAAAAAACTTTGCGGGCGTTGGTTGTATTTACCATCCAGATAAAGAGAACTTCTCAACACCTCAACCATATCCATCATGGGTTCTTGATGACAATTGTATTTGGCAACCACCTATAGCTATACCGGATAATACAAACACAAATTACATATGGAATGAAGAAACACAATCATGGGACGATGACGACCTCCTCGTTTAATAAGTATGGTAAAGATATTTCTTTTTTTGAACGTTCTTGACCTTGATATAGATATTGACTATTTGGATCATCGAGGGATTTTTTAAATACAACTGCCCTATCGTTGTAGTATTTTCCATGTTTGTCTCGGTAAATGTATTCGTATCGAGTGCATCGACCACCTTCGTCAAAATCATTTTCAGTGATGACTGATATTGGCTTTTTATCCACCAGATCACTCATCATTCTAATTATAGTTTTAATTAGCATCGGTTTATTACCTACACTCTCGTGTGTTTTCTTTATAGTTTCAAGCATTATATCACCAAGCTCGCTTTTATCAAAGCCAATGAATTTAAGTTCGCTTTTGGAGTAGTCTAAAACGCTTTCAATCCAAGACATGTGTTAAATTCTATTAATCTTTTTAACTTTTATAATTCTCTCTTGTTATATTAAATGTCCATTACTACATCGAGTGCATTTATAAATTTTACGAATGGAACTCCCAGGGCTGATAAGATCATCGCAACTTCAAATATAGGTATAGGAACCAATGCACCAGCCTATGAGTTAGATGTTGTTGGAAATGCCAATGTATATAGTATCAATACAAATTCACTTTATTTAGAAGATTTCATTATCTCAAGTTCACATGGCTTAGACCACGTGACAAATGAAAATAATTCAACTGGTGACACTATTATATCTACGAATGCGACGACGGGGTTCCAAGCGTCCTCGAACATTGTAGTGGGTGGAGACATTAACTTAACTGGTAATATTTACCAAAATGGAACGATTTTTACTGGTGGGAGTGGTGGCATTGACACTACCCAAACCCTGGCTTTGTCCAATGTGACGACAGGTTTGACTGTTTCTTCGAATGCAGTCGTCACCGGTAATGTCACTGCAGACTCGTTTATTGGAGATGGTTCTCAACTCACAGGTGTGGGTATTGATACCACCCAAACCCTGACCTTGTCCAATGTGACGACGGGGTTACAAGCGTCCTCGAACATTGTAGTGGGTGGAGACATTAACTTAACTGGTAATATTTACCAAAATGGAACGATTTTTACTGGTGGAGGTTCTTCTTTGTGGTCTGAATCTGGTTCGGATATTTACTATAATTCGGGGAATGTTGGTATATCAAATGCAGCACCTGCACACACCCTCTCAATTGGTTCCAACTTGTATGTAGACGACGTGGGTTCTAATGTACTCGTGGTTGGTGGAAATGTTTCTGTGTCTAACGTGATAACTGCCCAACGTCTCAAACTCAATAACGTTTCGGTACTCACGAACCAAGACTTTCAACAGATCACAAATGTTGGGAACGTTACGACCAATACAGTGGAGTTTACGAATCCGACGACAAGTTTGGTGGCGGCGGGGAATGTTGAGGTGGGTGGTAATTTTTATGCACCCGGGGTACCAGTTCAAGTCGTGGCTGATATAGTAAATGGAACTTACACTTACAGTACAAGTACAACGGGGTATTACATACCACCACTCGATATAAATATTACACCTAAATTCTCTAATTCAAAGATCATTTTACACTGGACAATTAACTGCGAAGCGGATCATAACACGGTTTTTAGAATTTATAGGAGTGGAACCTTAATTGGTTATAATAATACCAGCAGTACTGATATATGGAGCGGCGTTGCAACACCTGGTTATGACCAGAACCAGTCTAGTACTCCACAAAATATAGTATTAAGTTGGGTAGATACTCCTGGTACTACATCGGCATTGAATTATCAAATATTCATACAAGCGACGTGGACGGGTGGGAGCATCCCATTTTATCTAAATAGAACGTACAATAATGCTGGTGATTATAATGAATTAACAGTTTCTTATAAGAGTGCTATGGAAGTCGCAGTATAATAATATTATCTCATATCAAATGGATATACCTCTCGTTCTATCAAAATATTATAATGGTCAAACGTGGTCTCTTGTTGGTGAAAAGTATGAAGGTTTAACTTGGTCGGATGAAAACACCATCTCTAAACCCAGCCTTGATGATCTCATAATTAAATATAACGAAATCACAACAGCTCGACCACTTAATAAACTCCGCAAAACCAGAAACAAACTCCTTGATCAAACGGATAAATACATTGTTGCCGATTACCCCCACGCCACCGATGAGGCTAAACAAGCCTGGATCGACTACCGCCAAACCCTTCGAGATCTCCCCGCTAATACGACGGATCCGGAAAATCCAATATGGCCCACCCCTCCCGAGTAAACTAAAATCATTCTAAAAATAACCTCATTAAATAGTAGATGTCCTCTTCTACAGGAACAGTAGTATTTGATGACGCAAAATTACAGGCAGTTGATGTGGTCGCAACGGGGAACGTTGGTATCGGGACGACGGAGCCACGAGCATCCCTTGACATTAATAGCAACGGGGCGATGATTGTCCCAGTTGGTACAACGGCACAACAGCCAGCTGGTATCGCGGGTATGATAAGGTTTAACACGACTTTGAGTAAATTACAAGTGTATGATGGGACAAATTGGTTGACTATCGGGGCTGCGAGTGCAGTAGGTGGTGCAGTGACATACGCCGATGGATATACCATTCACACGTTCACGAGTAGTGGTGACTTCATGATGTATTCTGCGGGTAATGTTGAGTATCTCATCGTCGCTGGTGGCGGGGGTGGTGGTCTTGGTAGTGGTGGTGCAGGGGGTGGTGCTGGTGGTATGCTGACTGGTACTATGTCACTAGCAGTGGGTACATATACTATCGAGGTTGGTGCAGGGGGTGCTGAGAATACAAAGGGTAATGATTCCTCTTTTAATTCTCAGATAGCTGAAGGTGGTGGATATGGTGCATATCAAAATCAAAGCCCCGATACCGGCGGTAATGGTGGCTCGGGTGGCGGTGGTGCAGGTAGTGGTGGTAGTGGCACTTATAGTACAGGTGGTAGTGGAACAAGTGGACAAGGAAATGATGGTGGGAGAGGTTATAAATATGATTATAGAGATGGTGGTGGTGGTGGTGGTGGTGCGGGTGCTGCAGGTGGAGATGGATCGGCGGTCACGGAAGGTTTAGGTGGTAATGGGGGTAATGGTATACAAAGTAGCATAAACGGAACGGCTACTTATTATGCAGGTGGTGGTGGTGGTGCGAGTTATAGAAACCCGACATTATCAAGTGGTGGTAATGGTGGTGGTGGTGCCGGCGGCAGAGGATATTATAGTTCAGCTGATCCACGTCTTAATGGCACCCCCGGAAGTGCAAACACGGGCGGGGGTGGAGGTGGTGGTAGGTATGGTGCCGCTGGTGGCTCTGGAATTGTCATAATAAGATATCTCACATAAGTATAGAATATGCCTCACTTTGCAGAAATAGATCCAGGTACAAACACAGTTATACGTGTTATTAGAGCTGAGCGTAAAATATGGTGTGAATATAATTTAGGAGGTGAGTGGGTGAGGACATATTACGCAACACCGGGCAAAAACTATGCAGGTAAAGGGTACATCTACCACTCAGATAAAGACAACTTTTCCACACCCCAACCACACCCTTCGTGGACCCTTGATGACCAGTGTCATTGGCAACCCCCGGTAGCCCAGCCAGATGACGGCAATTATTACACATGGGACGAAGAATCACAAAGTTGGATTTCTTCGGAGAGTACGTAAGGTAAACTAATTTCTCTCTTAGACCGATTCTGACCTTGATACAGGTATTGAGTATTTGGATCATCGAGGGATTTTTTAAATACAACTGCCCTATCGTTGTAGTATTTTCCGTGTTTGTCCCGGTAAATGTATTCGCATCGAGTGCATCGACCACCTTCGTCAAAATCATTTTCAGTGATGACTGATATCGGCTTTTTATCCACCAGATCACTCATCATTCTAATTATAGTTTTAATTAGCATCGGTTTATTACCTACACTCTCATGTGTTTCTTTATAGTTTCAAGCATTATATCACCAAGTTCGCTTTTATCAAAGCCAATGAGTTTAAATTCGCTTTTAGAGTAGTCTAAAACGCTTTCAATCCAAGACATATGTTAAATTCTATTAATCTTTTTAACTTTTATAATTCTCTCTTATTATATTAAATGCCCATTGGTACACCCACTGGATTTGTAAATTTTACAAATGGAACTCCCAGGGCCGATAAGATCATCGCAACTTCAAATATAGGTGTAGGGACCAATACACCATCCTATACATTAGATGTTGCGGGTGACATAAACTTTAGCGGGTCACTCTATGAAAATGGGGTAGCTTTCTCTGGTGGAGGTATAGACACTACACAAACCCTGGCGCTGACTAATGAGACTACGGGTTTGACTGTTTCTTCGAACGCTGTTGTTTCCGGAAATGTGACTGCAGAATCATTTATTGGTAATACACTCACACTAAACACGGTAACGATCACTACAACACTAGGATTGGATGAAGTCCTTAATGTGAGTAACACTACCACGAACACAATTAGGATCACGAATACAACGGACACCGCCCTTGACGTCACTGGGGGTGCGAGTATTCAGTCTAACCTCAAGGTTGGCACGGCCAATCTGTTTGTGGATACGACGACGGGGAATGTTGGGGTGGGTGTGTCTCAACCGACGTCCAGGTTCGAGGTCGCCGGGAACGAGACTTTGCAGGAGTATCCACCGAAGGCGATGACCGCCAATGAAACATATATCCCTGGTCACGGAGTGTTTCGGGCGAGTGCGAGTAGTTTGAGAAATGGACATCAAATATGGCACGCGTTTGAAAAGACGATCACATATAAGTGGCCATCAGATGCAGGTGGTGGTGACACATTTGGTGGCACAGATACTGCTTATAACGGGACAAATAGACTCTCTTCTTCGACGGAACTTGGTGCGTGGTTGAAACTGTCTTTACCTTATAAAATATGTCTAAAATCATTCAGTATATACACGAGTCCAACCAGCGAACAACCAGAAGATTTTATTGTGTATGGGTCAACAGATGATAATGTATGGGAGTATGTATTCAGCGAAACAGGTGCACCACAGAACTCAGATTATGTAACCTACAGTGTGAACTCCACTTCCTACTATAAATACTTTGCTATTGTCATTACGCGGACTATATCTTCTACTACAATCGGTACTATAAATGAGTGGAAACTCTTCGGCACCCCCGCCCCCTCAAGTTTGGAGGACGGACACCTGACCCTCGGTAAGGCCCTCACACTCCCGAGGGTCTCCGCACACCCCGCCGGGGCGGAGACACCACGGGCGGAATCCCTCGTGGTCCACTACGATACCACGGTGGATTCGGTGGTCTCGGGGACGACGGCGGTGGACATTTCGGGTGAGGGGAATAATGGGACGTTACGTGGAAATACGTTTTATTCATCTTCAATGAGAAGTTTCGACTTTGACGGACTTGGTGCTGATTATATTCTAAGCAGTTCTCCGTCAGGACTGCCAACGGGAGATGCAATTTATAGCATATCTGGGTGGGTTAAAGTTCCATCTTCTATAACCACAGCCTGTAATTTGTTATCATATGGGAGTTCATGGGGGTGCTCCACAATCGCATCTTTGTTTATTAGAACGGACTACAAATTAGCCGCGGGTATAGGTTGCGATTACGTATATTCTACAAACGCGGTCATTACCTCAGATACTTGGCATCATGTCGCAATTGTGAAGAAATCAACCGGTGTAATTGATACGTCGAAGTTTGATTTGTATGTGGACGGTGTCGCGATTACAAATAAGAGTGTTAATGGTGGGACGAGAACACTATCTATTGGAAGCACCACATCGTTAGCAGTTGGTGGTGGGTTTACTGGTGCAGCATCAGATTTGTTCAATGGTTCTATATCGAACCCCAAACTCTGGGACGTCGCCCTCACGACCGAAGAGGTCGCCATGGAGTACGCTCTCGGAAGAACCGGGAAGAGTATCAATCTCACCGATACGGCCCTTTGTTTGGGGGGCACGGTGCCGAGGGCACAGTTGGATGTGAGGGGGTCGGCACTGTTTGCGGGCAACGTCGGCTTCGGGAAGACGGATCCTGCGTCGCGCATGCACCTCAAACAAGCATCGGATCAATCGTACTTGAGTGCTACATTAGGTAGTTACCAAAACGGTCTTATATTTGAACGACATGGTACCACAAACCGATGGACGTTTGCTCATGATGATGCTGGAAGTATGTGCTTTTTTTATGATACGACACGAACGGGGTATTTATTAGCAGCTGGTTCTGATGGTAGGGTCAACTTCACCGGTCAACACAGAACGTTCATTAAGGATGTGCCGTTTATGGAAGCTGGTGACTTAGAAGGTCTCATCGTGTCGGCCGACAACAATAAATACATCAAAATGTCTGGCGGTATCGAGGCAGGCTCGAATGCCATCACGACGAATGAATCCCTACCGGTGGTCTCCTTGTCCACGATAGTCAATGACAAGAAATGTTTCGGAGTCATTTCGGCATCCGAAGACCCCGAAACTCGCCAAGAAGTACACGGTAATTTTGTATCTGATCAAGAAAAGGAACTCGGCGACACCCGTGTCTACATCAACTCCGTTGGCGAAGGTGCCATTTGGGTGGTGAACACGGCGGGTCCCCTCGAGTCGGGTGATTACATCACGACGTCCAACGTCGCTGGCTATGGTCAGAGACAGGACGACGACGTGCTTCACAACTACACCGTGGCGAAGATTACGATGGACTGTGACTTCGATCCGGTGACCCAACCCATCCAGGTTATAAAGAAAGATGAAGACGGGGTAAATGTCCTCGATGAACACGGTCAACTCCAATGGGAGGACCACCCCACCGAAACAGAGAAAGCGTACAAAATCAGATACTTGGACGCCACTGGTGTGCAGACAGACGAAGCCAATGCCTTGTACATCGCCGCCTTTGTGGGGTGCACGTATCATTGTGGCTAATTACTTTTTCCTCCCCCTATAGTAGAAATGGCGACCCATATTGTGGACTTCCCATCGGCGCACCTCCAGGCGTCTAAACTTACCGCACAAACCGTTACACAAACCGATGTCCCCGCCTTCCGTGTTCAATTGACCGACGGAACTGTCTCTGGTGTGGGCGACATCGACTACAACAATGTTTTGTACGATAATACAAATAGTTACAATACATCAACGGGGCGTTTTACCGCACCCGTCACGGGTCACTATTTTTTTAGTGCTCACGGTGTTTCCACAAACGATAGAACTGTCTATGACTTTGCAGTCAATGGTACGAGACAACAAATTAACTCTCTCGTGGATGCATCTACATCTGGTTATACACAGTGTAATATTTCTGCCATGCTTAAATTAACAGCGGGGCAATATGTCACGGTGTACCAAGTAGAGGGTTCTACGTTTGGCGAAAGTTCAACAGAAAATTATAACATATTTTCAGGTTTTTTCATAGGATAATAAAATGTAGTTTCATATAAATGGTGAACAGTAAGTTGAGACGCCACAAGGTAATGGAAAAGGTCATCAAAAAGTTGTTTGGAAATAACTTACCACCACGATTTAAGTTTAAAGATACTTACGCTTCAATCGAGGTTCCACATGCGTATCAACAACACATGCCAACACAACAACAGATCGAAGCTGAATTCGATGAAATGATTACAAAAGAAGACGAAGTACCCAAGAATTCATTTCTAGGCGACCTAGAAATTGGGACTGCGAATCTCTTTGTGGATACATCCACGTCGAATGTAGGTATAGGTACGTCTGAACCAGCACATACTTTAGATGTTGTAGGTGACATAAATATACCACTCGGTTCTGGGTACAAGATAGGTGGTAATGATGTACAATATTTGGCCTCTGTAAGTTCTGTATCTGTAAATACGGGAAATGAAGGGACGAGTGCATCCGTCGTACTTGGTGGAACGTCTGCTTCTTCTACGTTGACATTTACCATACCACGAGGTGACACTGGTGCAACGGGTCCACAAGGTCCCGCAGGTTTGGACGGCGCCGACGGTGCGACAGGTCCAACGGGTCCACAAGGTCCACAAGGTCCACAAGGTCCACAAGGTCCACAAGGTCCCGCAGGTTTGGACGGCGCCGACGGTGCGACAGGTCCACAAGGTCCACAAGGTAACACTGGTGCAACGGGTCCACAAGGTCCACAAGGTCCACAAGGTCCACAAGGTCCACAAGGTCCACAAGGCCCACAAGGTCCAGCTGGCGAATCGGGAACATCTGATTACACAGAAATCGATATAAACTCACCGGCTACGGTGAGTGGAACATGGTCAGTTACAAATAATGATTCCAATTGGGGAGACCCTAAATTTAACAATGTGTATGACAATCGCAGATACAATGACGCACCCGGGTATCTCGAGTACAATATTCCAACTGGTATGAAATCGGCGTATATCTCACACTTACAATGGAGTACAGGTGGGTACGTAGACGTGCACGGCGTTCAATCGGATGGCGGTCTCGTATTTTTGAGAAGAATTAACACTCGACAAGCTGTGGAAAACACAAATGAAGGTAACCCCGATCAACACGACGGTTCAACCATCACATTTATAGGGTCTGGGTTAAATACGTTTAGCAAAATCCGCCTGACAAATAAATTGGGTCGTTTCCACTTCACTGGTCTGGCGTTTACACCTAACGCAAATGAAGGTACCGAGGGAACGGGTATGGTACACTCTGCACAGATTTCCGATATGGGAAGTTTTGCTTTGAGTGCGACGACTGGGACGTTTTCTGGTGCAATTTACACGGATGGAAACCGGTCAGTCATTCGCGGTACCCATCCAACCCTTTATTTTAGGGATACAAATCAGATGTCGGCGATGATACACAACAATGGTAACCTATTGTATATTTTACGAGGTGGTACCGATACTGAAACATGGTCACAAGTCAATGGTCAGTGGCCATGGATTTTCAATCTCAGCAACAATGATTCCACGTGTGGTGGAACTTTATATGGGAAACACTACTTTGGCTCGAGTGGTATCAATGTATATGCTCATTCATCATCTGTACCGGGATATAATGGTGCTACCTGGTCTGATCACATTTACATGAGTAACTATTATAGACGATGGAGTATGGGTTGTGAATCGTCGGGGAGTTATGCCATGGGTTTTTTCAGATGGAGTGGCTCAAACGGTGGAGCAAGATATATAAATGGTTACATACATGGAAATTACTACAACAGGCACATGAACAATTTTACCGGGCAACATAGGACTTTTATAGAAAATATCTCTCACAAGTCTGCAATAAATTACGAAGGTTTAATTGTTTCTGCCAACAAAAATAGATACATAAAAATGTCTGATGGAGTTGAACATGGTAACAAAGCTATAACAATTAATGAATCTTTACCTGTGGTTTCATTGTCAAACGTAAGTATGGATAAATCTTGTTTCGGTGTTATATCTTCATCAGAAGATCCCGAGAACAGAACGGAATCATTCGGTAAATTTGTTTCTGTATTTGATAAAGAGTTGGGTGACACGCGAATCTATATTAATTCTGTCGGCGAAGGTGCTATATGGGTCACAAATATTAATGGTAATCTAGAATCCGGAGATTATATAACCACATCTAATATTGCGGGTTATGGTATGAAACAAGAATCAGATTCACTCAAGAACTACACAGTTGCAAAAATAACCATGGACTGTGATTTCAATCCTCAACAGCAGCCAGTTAAGCGCATTTTAAAACAATTGAGTAATGTGAATTATTGGGTAAAAACAACAAAGATTGACATATATGAAGACGAATATAATTCATTAGATGAAACTGATCGTGAAATATCATACGACGAAGAATCAAATCCAATTTATAAAAGAATAGAAACCCATGAAGTTGATAAAGATCCGAATGATGACACATATATAATGGAAACTAGGGAAGAAATGGTAAATGTATTAGATGCAAACGACGAATTTCAATGGGAGGATACGGGTGAATTGGAGTACGCTTATAATATAAAATATATAACATCGAATGGAACAGAAACTGATGAAGGGAATGCCAATTACATTGCAGCTTTTGTTGGGTGTACGTATCATTGTGGTTAAACTACTCTTAAAGAATTAATTTTATATAAAACTAAATGGATTTTTTATTAGAAATTCCAAATTATATAGACGAATTAAAATGTAAAGATATAATTAATCGTTTTGAAAATGACAAAAATAAAAAAAAAGGTCAAACCGAGCGGGGTATTTATACAGGGATTAAAAAAAGTACAGACTTGCCATTTATACCACATGAAAGAAATGGTTGGTATGACCTAGACATATATATGAGTAAAAAAATAGACGATGCATACATAAAATATTTAAATTACCTAAAAAATATGTTTGGTGAAGCGTGGTCAGTCCAATGGTTTAGGGAGACATTCTATGAAGATATACTACACTTGGGGTATCAAATACAACGAGTTGATAAAGGTGAATATTTTAAGTGGCATCATGATACAAATATCATACCTTTTAGACTTGTTGGGTTTATAATATATTTAAACACACTCGAAGAAGATGAAGGTGGCTCTACCGATTTTAGGGTTGGAAACCAAAAAAAATCTATTAAACCCGAGACTGGTAAAATTATACTTTTCCCATCGACGTGGAACTATGTGCATTGTGGTAGAGAAGTATTGACAGACAAGAAGTCAAAATATATTGCAACCGGGTTTTTTATCATACCCTTAGATCCACCCCAAGGTATATCATTATAGGTAAACTGGAATGTTTCAGGTTCGCTCTACTTAAAAAAAACTCTCACTATAATATAAAATGTCTGGTGGTATTGCCCAACTCGTCGCCGTCGGTGCTCAGGATGTGCATCTCGTCGGTCAGCCCGAAGTCAGCTTTTTCCGCTCTACGTACAAGCGCCACACAAACTTCTCCCAAACTGTGGAACGTCAAGTCATCCAGGGCAACGTGTCCGACAATGGTATGTCTACAGTTCGTTTCGAACGCAAGGGTGATCTCTTGGGTTATGTCTACCTTGTCCCAAACAATGGCACCGCAACCCAAGCTTACAGCGCCGCCGATTGGCGTACCAAGATCGCCAAGGTTGAACTCCTTGTCGGTGGTCAAGTTATCGACGAACAAGATTCCATCTTTTCCACTCTCATTGCGCCATCCCTTTTGGCTAGCGCCGCCCCCAAGTCGCCAAGTGCCGATATCTTCGGTGGCTCGAGCGCTTCCCGCTTCTACCCACTTCGCTTCTCCTTCTGCGAAAACTGGCAATCCGCCCTCCCACTCATTAGCCTTCAGTACCACGACGTAGAACTCCGTATTACATGGGGCTCCGCGGCTTCTACTGACAAGTGGGATGTCTACGCGAACTACGCCTACTTGGATACCCAAGAACGCGAAGTCTTCGCGGCTCAGCCACAAAATATGATCATGACCCAAGTCCAAAAGGCTATCGCCTCAGGCAACAAGATTCAAGAGCTCAACTTCAACCACCCAGTCAAGTACTTGGCTTCTGCCGATGCTTCCGACTTGGCCATCCTCAACAATGATAACAAGCTTAAGCTCCAAATCAATGGTACCGACGTCGCGGACTTCAAGTTTGCGGATCCAAACTTTACCACCGTGCCACTTTACTACCACACCCCCAACGCGGACAGCAGCCGTGCCAAGAAGTTGTTCACTTATCCATTCTGCTTGGAAACCGCGAAGCTTCAGCCAACCGGTTCTCTCAACTTCTCCCGCCTCGACTCAGCGCGCATCATTAACAGTGCTCGCAACTCCGAAAAGGATATTTACGCTGTGAACTACAACGTTCTCCGTATTGAGAATGGCATGGGTGGCCTCCTCTACTCTAACTAAATCTCTCCGTATCTAATAAATTGCAATGTGGAACATAGTTTTCCTCCTCGCCATCGTTTTTGTATTGACGTACGATCCAAAATCCAGGACACTTGAAAAGTTTGTTGGTCAGCCAACGCCACCAACCGAGAAGTCCTGCCAACCTACGCATTACGAAGCCGTACAATTTGCCCAAGCTCCATACGAATGTCCACCACCAGGCAGAGCTCGAATGGGTGTTCTTACTTAAAAAGAAGCCGCAATTATAGATCATAATGATTCCAATGGACCGCGAAACACTTATGATGATCGCCACCATCGTGGCCGTTGCCGCTGTGATCTTCTTGTTCAGAGAAGTCAACAAGACCAAGACCGAAGTTGAGAACTTCCGCAATTTTTCAGCCCAGTTGATCCATCAACTTTCTGCTCCACCAATGGACGAAGAAGATGAGCCAATGCAAGCACAACAACAACCTGTGCAAAAAGCTGAAAAACTCGAGGAATAAACATATCCGCTTATTATAACTTGCGAATGCGCAATGAAAAAGTACAAGGCTATAGCGATACCGGTCAGCTTTGCCGATGATAAACCAAAGTTTCTCACGGTGAGGGATCGAAGATTTAAGGATTGGATTTTTGTCACAGGGGGCTGCAGGCGGAGAGAGATCTTCAACCCCCTTAGGTGTGCACTTAGGGAACTTGAGGAAGAGACGAGAGGGACGGTAGCACTCAAGAGTGGTGAGTATACTACCTACAAATTCACAGTGAAGGAGAGCCCCACAGTGGACCTTGAATACAATGTTTTTGTATTCTTTGTGGACTACAAGCGGAGCGAACAACAGGCACTCGTAAAGAAGTTTTACGAAGAAAAGCAAAAAACAAATTTGAAGAAGATACAGAAACAACCAATAAAGAAAACTTTTGATGAAAATGATTATATGAGTTTTGATACCCTCGAAGAATTTAACTCCAGAAAACGTTGGAAGCTCATCGTGGACAACGTTCTTAAAAATCCCGAATTTTACGCGTGTGTGACTTCTCTAAATAGAAAAAAGTTTTCTATTAAGTAGAATGAAGTCAAAGGCTTACATTTTAATGCAGATTAAGGAACTCTTGAAAACGAATAGAGGCCTCGGTGACGATGAAATTGAAGACTGGGTGACTGAAAATGGTGAAAAGACTGTGTATGAGCTTTTAACCATTAAGAAGCACTTGGCTGAAACAATGGAATTTCCAGATGTATCTTGCATGGCAAGGTATAGAGAATAGAGGCATTACAAAGGTATGTTTAAAAAGTGGTGTATAGAACAAAATTTCTACAAAAAACCCAATGTATCACATGTGTTTATGGATCGTGGATCCATATCCGTACCCTTTGATAGATTGAATGAATTTAACCACAAGTACATAGAGGCCGTTCGTTCCGGTGAAAAGCTTTTTGTGGTCGAACAAAAGACACCCACATATAACTTTTTCGTAGACATTGATTACAAAGATGATCAAGCACTTACGATTGAAGAAATTCGAGACATTTGCAAGATTATCTGTGACAAGGTCAAACGCCATGGGGGTAAGAAGTGTCTCGTTTCAGTGTCTCAACCCAAACCATCCGGAGAGTACATAAAAACGGGAGTGCACCTAAATTGGCCAGATTATGTGGTGAATCAAGCATCGGCTTTGGCTCTTCGTCAACACATTCTAGTTGCACTTTCAAAGGCAAAAGGGGGACCAGATTGGAATGCAGTCATAGATTCATCGGTCTATGGTGATCTTACTAGAAAGACAAAGGGGAGTGGTTTACGCATGCCGTGGTCCCACAAAATAAGTAAGGGTGTCGTGGAAGGTGCATATTTACCCCTCTTCATTTATGAGAATGGTCCACTCAGTGCTTTGC
>Ga0181570_10002282_pt1 | contig 15399 bp, 12 predicted proteins | sample 101ome_18_FD_148667 | JGI IMG/M metagenome (GOLD analysis project Ga0181570, IMG submission 148667) | Coastal salt marsh microbial communities from the Groves Creek Marsh, Skidaway Island, Georgia - 101406AT metaG (spades assembly) | ecosystem: Environmental > Aquatic > Marine > Intertidal zone...
GTCTTCGCCCCCGCAAACGCGGACGCTTTCATCGAAATCATCGCCGACATCGTCTTATCCTATCCCTTTATCGGTGTTCCGTCTTTTGCCCTATCCACGCGAAATCCCCGAATCGATCCCGGCGTCGTCGTCCGCGCTCGTCGTTCAGTCGTTCTCGGGCTTCTCCGTGTCCGTCCGTCCGTGTCGCGTGCGGATGAGCTCTACTTAACGTTCGCTGAACGATGAGCTTCTTCCTCGACGCGCGCGTCTTCGTGTGTCGTCGCGACCGTCATCCATCGGCATCCGACCGTCATCCATCGGCATCCATCCGTGGGCGAGAGACCGAGATCGAGATCGGGACCGAGATATCGAGATCACCGGGATATCGAGATTCGGGATTCGGGACGAAGAACTGTCGATCGATGATTTCGATCGGTGAAAAAGATCGATCGGTGAAAACATTCGATCGGTGGTTTTCGTCGTTTAAAAACGAAACTCGGTTAACGCGCGAACCCCGTCGTCGTCGTCGTCCGTCCGTCCGTCCCGTCGGCAGTTCGCGGCGGTTGGCGGGCGACGAAGCGAACCGAACCGAAGCGAACCGAACCGCGATGACGCGCGAAGACGTCGGGGTTCGCGCGGCGAGACGACGAGGGAGACCCGGAGCGATGCGCGCGGCGGCGTTGGTGTTGTTGTCGTTGTCGGCGTCGCTCGTCTTCGTCGCGGTCCCGGTGGACGGGTTGAAGATTCGCGTCGCGAGAGGCGAGACGGAGTGCGTGCGGGAGATCTTGCGAGAGGCGGGAACGAAAGTGAGCGGGTCGTGGTTTTCGTCCAAGGCGAGCGCGGGGACGGGACGGGTTGGGGAGTACCCCGGGTACGGGTCGTACGAGGATTATCACTACTGGGACGAGGACGAAGGGAAGATTGAGGCGCGGGCGATGGTGGGCAGAGGCGCGGACGGGACGGAGGGCGAGGAGGAGGTGTACAACGCGTTGCGCAAGTCGGAGGATCGGTTCGAGTACGTCACGCGCAGTGCGGGGACGCTGAGGACGTGCTTTGAGAACAAAGGAAAGTATGATAGCGTGATTAGCTACAGCGCGCATCTCGGACGGGAGTGGGATCACGAAAAGGCGACGGCGCAGCACATCGATCCGACGTACGAGCGTCTGAACAACGTCGAGACTCGCGTGGGTAACTTGATGGAAGAGGTTCGGTATCACGAGAGACGGGCGAAGAGGCACATGCACACGGCGCGCACGGTGAACGGGCGCGTCCTGCGATGGGCGCTTCTCGAGGCTGTCATCATGGTGGGTGCGAGTTATTATCAGTTCTGCTACGTAAAGCAACTCTTTGACAAGCGCGATAGGCGCGGGTTCACGCGCGTTTAAGTACGAAGGCACTTAGCTCGGTTTGAATGATGAATGATTGATAAAGAATTGAAATGAATGTTTCTAAAAATGCATCTAATTTTGCAAACAAATGTTAAAAGCCGAAAAGATTGAGCGCTTCGTCAATGGCTGCTTGTCCCTCGACGGGCGCCGCCGGCGCCGATCCAGACCTGGACGTAGACGCTCGGAACAAACGAGCGCTCGTGCTCGTGGGTTTTCGCTCTTCTTCCGGCTTTGATTCAGCCACGGGTTCCTTACCCTTGCTAGCTTTTTTCTCTAATATGCGCACTTTGAATTTACCTCGCATTCCACCTCCGAGTTTGCCGCTCGCCTGCAACAGCGTTCCGTGCTTCCAAAAGTGCGCAATCGCGTGGTCGTCATCCACCTCTTCCAACACGTAGTTTCCGCTAAACTCTCTCAGCGAAGCCTTTACGCCGGCGATTCCGACGGCTATGTCACTAAAGCTCAGCGCGAGCGTTTCGTATTCACCCTTGGAGAAGTGCTTGGTGTATCCCTCAAAGTAGTCGCTCGCCTCCTCTGGTCGCGTCTTTGACGCCAACGATCCCTTGACAGGAGCCGTGTTTAAATCAACCAACATGGCGTCGCTCAGGCGGAGAGAAGGGAGCGAACCCGCTTTATTGCCTCCCGCGAAAAAGTCAATGTGCCTGTTCGGCTCGGCTCCAAAGCTCGCCGAAGTGATGCCGTAGAGCTCGGCGACGACGTGACACAACTCGCGCATCTCTCTGTTCATCGGCTCCATGGATACGCGACGCTTACTCTTACCCGTCACAATGTCCTCCAGGGTCGACTCCAATCTCGTCACTAGCTGCGGGTGCTTGCGCGCGAGCACAAGCTGCTCTCGAGTAAAAGCGCTCGCACTGGATTCGGCAAACATACTCGGTCGCTCGTCCGGCTTGGAAATGCCGAAAGCCTCGGCGAGCTTGTTCCTGCGCGCCGTCGCTTCGTCGACGGGCGCCGCCGCAGCGCTCGCAGGGGTTGAGCTCGATGGTTTGTTCATGCTCGCCACCTTTTTCGAAAACGCGTTCGCCGCAGAGCTTCGAGGAATCGCTTGTATGCGTTCAGCCGCCGTTTGACGCGGCGCAAACGTACCCCAAGTCGGGTTCGTCCGCGACGCCGGCGCCAAGGATGGAAAAGCTTCCGTGTTTGACGAATCTCGAACGGGCACCGGGGCGACCCAGTTCCCACCTCGACCTCCCGCGCCTCGCCCCGCCGCCCCTGGAAGCTCTGGAAAGTCGTTTCCTCTGTTTTCTATGTGACTCGGTCGACTCCACCCGCCCCATGAAGCGACGTTTATGTCGTCTCGCGGTCTCGGCGCTCCTCGCGCGTCCGCGCCTCGTCCATCCGCCAACGACACATCTCGCAGCATCGATATGTCGTCGTCAACGAACGCGAACCGACCATCCGCCTGAAGTTCGGCGAGCGCGTCGGACACAGACGTCGATCTGACGGGCGGCGGTCGCTCCGTCGCCGCTCGATGTTCCTCCCGACGCCGTCGACCCTCGGCGCCACCGCCGCGTCCTCCGCCGCCTCGCTCCGCCGACGCCCTCTCCCTCAGCGACGTAAACATCGTCCGCGCCAACGTCGCCCGCAACTCCTCTCGTTCTCTCCGCATGTTTGACGCCTGTTCCTCGCTTCGTCTCGCCGCGTTCGCATCCGCCTCAGCCTTTTCCTTTTGCGCCGCGTTGTACGCCTTCTCCACTCCGAAACGCTTCAACTTCCACTTGGCCAAGTACCCATCCAACGCCCGTATCTGCTTCACGCTCAGCGGTTCCCGCGTCAGTGGGTTCTCAAAACACTTTGAAGACGTCACGTATTCCGCCAAAACCGCCCCATCAAACATGTGTCCGGTCGAGGCCGCCGCCGCCGAAGTCGCCGCGCGCGCCTCGCCGTCCTCCGTCAACGCAAACGGCGCGTACTCCATCGTCCGCAACGGTTCCAGCGTGATCGGGTCGCACGCCTCGTCGTCCAATTCCGTCCACCACCGTTTCGTCGTCGTCGTCTTTCCTCCCTCCCCGTCGTCATCCGCCGTCTTCTCACCGCGCGCCGCCGCCGCGCGCGCCTCGCCGTCGCGCCCGAACCTCCTCCCGCTCGACGCGTGCGTGTTCAGCGTTCCCAACCCCGCCCCGCGTCGTCGGTGTCTCCGCCGCGACGACGAAGACGGCGGATGCGAATCGTCGGCGCGGTCTTCACCGCCACCACCACCACCCGAGGTCGTCGTCGTCGCACCCGTCGTCGTCGCACCCGTCGTCGTCGTCGCACCCGTCGTCGACATGATGCCGAGCGAACGAACGACCCACACTGCTGCGTCGCGTAGTGCGCGCCAAACATCGCTAGATGGGACAATTTAAAGAAAAGTACCGGTACCGTACCGGTGTGTGCACCCCCATATTGTTAAACGAGTACGTCTGACGGGGTATTCGTTCACACAGTATGACTTACTTAGGTAAAACACTACCGGTACCTACTAACGCCTATCATAGCGATAGTAGGTACTTAAATACTATCTAGGGTTTAGGGTTTCGTGTCCCACCCGGGTGGGTGGTGCGCGCAACGGCAACGGCAACGGCAACGGCAACGATCGATCGACCGATCGAACGATTCACTCGTCATCGCGCGGCGTGGACGCGGACGAGGCGTGACGAACGAACGAACGAACGGACGACTGGACCGGACGAAGGGTGATCGACGGCGGACGCGCGCGGGCGACGAACGACCGGACGACCGGACGAGTGGGTGAACCGAATCCAACCGACCCGAGTCGAAATCGAGGCGTCCGAACGACCGAAACCGAAGCGGAGGAATCGGAGGTCGTGAGACGATCGGATACGCGCGATGCCGCCGTCGAGACGATCGACGCGCGGTGGATCCGGTCCCGGTGCTGCGACGAAGGCGACGAAGGCGACGACGAACGCGAACGCGACGAATCCACCCGCGTCCGCGGCGAAGAGGGGTGATGACGGTGAAGTCGAGCGCGTGGTGCACGGCATGAAGTTTTCGAGCGAAGACGCCGCAGAGTTGCACGGGTTGTTGGCGTCCGCGGGGAAAGGGGCGACGGGTGGGACGAGGAGTAAACTTGGATTGGTACGTATGGATATTTAGCGCAGTCGCGTTCTCCTCTCTGCTCTCTCGCGCGTTTGATTTGATTTGTTTTGTTTTGTTTTGATTTGTTTTGATTGACTGACGCTGGGTGATTTCTTGTTGTCGTCGTCATCGTGTTCATAGAGCTCGAGTAAAGCGGAAGATGTGTCTGTGGAGGCGGAGAAGGATGTGTACACGGCGATGCTCGAGAGACAACCGAGCCTGAGGACGATTCGGACCAAGGTGGAATCGAGACCGGAACCGTCGACGACGGCGATTACGGCAAGCGGAAGCGCGAGATATCGGGCGAATGGAGGACGGGCGATAGGTCAAGGAGTGAATTTCGATAAGGATGGAAACACTCCGAGAAGTGCTGGGGATGGAGAGATGCTCGGGTCGATTGATAGCGGGACACCAAACTTTTTTAGAGACTCGTTGACGCTCAAGGATGACGCAATCGGAGGGAGGCCAATCTCAGTCAAGAGGTGGGCGTACTCTGCGCTCGGGTCGACGCCGAACACGACTGAAAACGCGTACTTCAATAACGATGAGCTCGCGGATTTGTTGAATATTGTGCACGGGAAGAATGGTGGCGACGGGGTTGACGCTGATACGCCGCACGACGCGACGAGAATCGCGTTGTTGCACACTCCGACTTTTGCTCAAGTCAACAACATGAAGGCGGCGGCGTCCACTCAGGATTGGGAAAACGAGGCTCACGCCTTCAAACCGGTGGAACCGAGCGCGAGCAAGAAGCGCAAGTCGACCAGCGCTCCCGCTAGCGTGGCAAAGCCGAAGAAGCCGAAGAGCGAGACAAAGCAACGGTCGTCGCAAAAGGATGAAGCTCCGTTGTCCAAGGAGGAGGAAGCGATGAAGAAGATGAAAGCTTTCTCGACGCGCGGCAGTACTTTGCGCACCGTCGAGGATGAGGAATTGCTCGAAACGCTCGTTGACATTCATGGCGAGCCGCTATCAAACGAGATGAAGAAGCTGTGCCTCAGCCATAACCAACGAGCGATCGCGCTCAACCACGACCACGAGCTCGCCGTGAGTAAAGAAGGGCCCAGCTCGAAGAAGGCGAACGACGAGGAGATCCACGCCAAGAGTCGAAGCTGGACCGACGTCGAAGACAGGCTCGTCAAGAGCCTCGTCGAAAAGCACGGCGCCAAGCAGTGGGCGCTCATCGCCAACCAACTGACGGGCAAGACGCAAAAGCAAGTCTACGCTCGCTGGAGAGATTACCTCCAACCCGGTTTAACCACTCGTCCGTGGGCTGAGTTTGAAGAAACGCACCTCATTCAAATTCAAGAGGTGATCGGCAACCAGTGGGCCGTCCTCGCGCGTCTCATGCCCGGTCGTTCGCCTAACGCTATCAAGAACAAGTTTCACGCGCAACGCAGACGATACGAGCGCAAGGGCGGCGGTGACGACGACGAATCCGTCGAGGAGGAGTAAACTTCTACGCGTACCATAGATCATGCCATCATTAGCCATCGATTTGTTGGCTTTGTAAAATCACACGCTCGCCTTTCGTTTCTCCCTAGTTCTCAACTGTTTGCCGATACATATATTCCCAAGGACCTTCTCGACACGATGCGAGGGCAAAAACAATCCCTCAAAACGCGCTCCTTTTCGACGATGAAGTTCACCGCGGCGGGCGTTTTGGCAATTCTCATCGGCGCCACCGGTACGTAGCGTCTCCTCGTTCGCGCGTTTCCTCCCGTCGTCGTCGTCGTCCTCCTCCTCCTCGTCGTCCTCGAACGGGTCGACACGGACGACGCTTGGATGCGATCGCGAACGAAGGATCTCAAATTAATCCGACGATTGTAGTAGTACACTGGAATGACGACTGACGACGGAACGAAAACGCAGGCGCGCACGCGAGCGAAAAGAATGCGAGATACATCCTGACGGATATTCCGGCGGCGAATCCGGACGTGGAGACGGCGGTGGTGTTCCCGGGGTACGAGGAGCACGCGTTTCCGGGTGGCGAAAACGTCAAGGTACTCGTGGGGTTGAGAAACACCGGTAATGACGACGTCAACGTGACGCACATTGCGGGTTCGCTGAATGTGCCGTCTAACTTTAACTTTTACGTTTCCAACTTTACGACGAACGCGTACGGGGATGCCGTCATCAAGTCTAGAAAGGAGGCGACGTTTGAGTACCAGTTCGCAATCGACCCGCAGTTTGCGGGGCACTCCCTGCAGTTGGCCTTGACTGCGTTTTACGATGAGGCTGGCGTCTCGTACGCGACGACGTTTTACAACGCCTCCGTTCCGGTCTTAGATCCAAAGGTGGTGTTCGATCGCGAACTTGCGGTTATCTACGTCACCCTGGCGGGTGTCGCGGCTCTCGTCATCGCCTTCTTGATGAACGCGGCAGGACTCGGACACTTGGTTCCGTTCATGGGTGAAACGGATAAGAAGAAGCCTGCTCAAAAGAAGGTGTCCGCCACGAAGATTGAACGCGGTACCAGCAGCGCTTCCGATTCGGACTGGCTCGAGGGAACTGCGTTTGCGCGCCAAAGCTCATCAAAGAAGCAGAGCAAGAAGAACAAGTAAGTGATGAAAGCTTGGACTTGACTTGAACGTAATAGAGAGTAGCGGATGTTGTAAGGTATTCGAATACTAATCGGATATATTAAAATTACTTGGTAACCTCGTGGATAGCCTTGGCGAGGCGCTCAACATTCTTGCTCGTGACGCCCGCCATGGAGATGCGTCCGTTGCGCGTCATGTAAATGTTATACTCGGTGCGTAAACGGTCAACTTGTTCGCCAGTCATACCACTGAAGCAGAACATACCGATTTGGTCGGTGACGTGTTGCCAAGACATGGTGGAACCGCTCTCCTCGAGGTGCTTACGAAGCAAAGTACGCATGTTGATGATACGATCAGCCATCTCCTTGACTTCGACGTACCACTGCGCCTTGAGCGCCGGATCGCCGAGAATGGTGGACGCAATCATGGATCCAGCCATCGGCGGATTGGAGTACATCGCGCGGGCAATCACCTTGAGCTGAGATTCGACACGGGTCGCTTCATCCTTGTCTTGGCACATAATGCTCACGGTGCCGACGCGTTGACCGTACAAGCCCATGTTCTTCGCGAAGGATTGCGCCAACGCAATCTTGTGGCCGTCTTCAACAAAGATGCGAACCGCTTGAGCGTCTCTCTCGCAGTCACCAGACGCAAAACCTTGGTACGCCATGTCAAAGCACGCAAAGTGACCCTTCTCCTTCATGAGCTTGGAAATGGCCTTCCATTGCTCCGCCGACGGATCGACGCCCGTCGGGTTGTGCGCGCACGCGTGGAGGAGGAACATGCTGCCGTCCGGCGCATTCTTGATGTCCTCCATCATACCTTCAAAGTCGAGACCGCGAGTCTCCTCTTTGTAGTATCGGAAGGTGGCTTGCTCGCAGCCAGCGTCGCGCCAAATGTTGTGGTGGTTACTCCACGTCGGTACGGTGATGTACACGGTGCAACCCGGCATGAACCGGCGCTGGAACTCAGCCATCAAGCGGCACGAACCGGTACCAGAAAGGGACTGAATCGCGGCAATGCTACCGTTGCTCACGTGTTCAGAGTTTTCACCAAAGGCCAACTTGAGCGAGTGCTGGATGAATGCCTTGTCACCATTCGTCGGAAGGTATTCCATGTTAAAGTTACCAGCGATGCGCTTTTCAGCCTCGCGCACGCACGGCAACACCATCGGCTTACCGTTGTCATCACGGTACGCCCCCTAATCACGCGCGAATTAAAAAAACGGAAACCCACAGACGGTCAGTACAGAGCAGAGCGCCTTTGAGGCGTCGTCGGACCCCTCTTGATCAAGGGGCTAATCTCGTCTCGTCGAATACGTACCACACCGAGGTTCATCTTATCCGGATGCGTGTCCGCGTTGAACATTTCAGAAATCCCAAGGATCGGATCCTACGAATCGAATCGATAGCGAACGACCGCGCGTTTCCGTCAGTCCACACACTTTATACAAAAAGCGCGCCTCTCCAATGCCCTCTCCGGCGCGCGAGTGAAGAATCCTCGCGCGGTCGGATGCGCCCACTCTCGCGCCAAACCAACCGTCATCGAGGCGATACCTCTCCCAACACCCTCCTCATCCTCGTTCGCGTACCTTGGGCGCTTCGGGCACGTCTCCGAATCGGCTCATCGCTCTCGTCGTCGTCGCCACGCCGCGTTGTTGATTGCACTGCTGTTGCTGTTGCTGTTGCTGCGCGCGAAGAACCGCGGCTTTCGAAGAAGAACCACCGAGACCGCGGGTTCTCGCGATTCCGCGCACGATCAAACCTCTCGCTCGAACGGACGCGCGTAACATGCGGCGGTCGCCCGTCGACGTGTGCGGGCGTCGTCGTCGGTCGGTCCGGCGTGGAAAACCTCGCCCAAAAAGACCCTTGTTTTTCCGGGTTTTTTTCACAGTGGAGACCCGGTCGGTCATACTCATACTCCAAATGGTTCAAACCTATGTATATACTATTCCTGAAAGTATCATTCTCACATATCAGTACATAGCATAATGGTAAATTAATATACTGTAACTGGGCCAATCGGACATTTGGAGGCACTTTTCGCGACGAACGACGTTTCCTCTTCTCGTTTCGTCTCGGAAACGCCGATGGATGGATGGATGGGTGGTTGGACGACGGACGCGAGTCGCCGACGCGGGAAAAAGATGGCGACGACGACGACGACGACGAGCGTGGGGACGGCGGCGTTGACGCGCGCGAAATCGAGCGCGATGGTTATGAATATGCTTCGGGTGGCGATGTATACGGTGACGCACTGTCGAGGTGCGTTTCGGAGTTTGAGTCGTTTCGAAACGCGCGCGCGGGAACGACTGACGAGCGATGACGCGCGTGGTGAACGACGCCGTAGGGATTTTTGACGCGGATACACACTTTGAGGAGTGTAAGAATATGGGGATGCGCATGCACAGGTTGAAGCCGGCGAGTACGGGGGCGAAGAGAGTGTTGGATATGCTCGAAGTGGGCGTCGCCGACGCGTTGTCTCTCGGGTACTTGCGGTCGCTGTCCTTCGTGCTCACAAACAAAGGAAACACGGTGGAGGAGTATAGATTTAATGTTCGTTACGGTTCGCGCGGAGAGGTGAGCGTCGATGCGCCGCAGCGGATAGATGAGAAGGGACATGCGACGATAAGCGAGACGACGGGGACATCGACGCGGTCGGGACGGTTTCGGGACGTCGAGTACATTAAGAAATCTGCAATCGCGATGACGAGATGCTTGATTTCTCTCGTGAAAACGCTCGAAGAAGTTCCGAAAGGGTGCAAGTTTTCTATTCACGTCAATTACGTGCATGGGACGCCCATGGATTACGAGCCACCCTTCTTTGCGGCAGCGGATGGGGACGAGGAGGCGGATTGGTCCAAGAAGAATCCTTTTAGCATGTCTGTCGGTCGCGTCGAGACCGAGCACCACGGACTTTCGCTTCGCGTTCGCTCAACGCTCGATCCCGCGCAAGACACCGACAGTGGAGATAAAGGTGATCACTCTTCTTCGCAGACTTCTTCAATTTTAGAGGGTACGCCATCGACGCCCGAGCCTGAAAAGGCTCCCATCGACACACCTCCGTCGCAAGAACTCGGAAACGTCAACTTATCCCAGCCCATGAACCCGATAGCAGATCATGAAGATGCTGAAAATGATGTCATGGACGACCTCGTCCTTAAATGGATAACAGAGCAGCGTGCGGGTGCGTTCACTGATGTCGTTGCGTGCGCCAAGAAAATGCGTAGGTACCAATTTCGTTCCATTCAAGCCGCCTTTGAGAGACTCGAGTCGCGTAAAGTCATTTTCTGCAAAGAAGACGGGAGCTATCACCGAAGTGTTGCACCGAAAGCGAAGAGTCAGAAACGTCCACTAAAGCCACAGAGCGGTATCGGTACTAGATTGAGATCTGCGAAAAAAAAGAAGTGAACGCGTCTCAAAACGACAAACCACCGCGTAGGAGATGTAAACAATGTAAACAATGAATGAATTTCAACCGCGCTATTTTTGCAATCTACAGATACTTGACAAATGAAGGAATGCTTCTTGTGATGCCTCGGAGAACCTTGACGGTGTACATGACTTTGCTGTGAATCGTCATGTCTGTCATCGTCGGCAGACGAAGACCGTTGTCAATCACCTCAACATCGTAGGTGGTCGCGATACCCTCCACGAGGAGCTCCTTCACCATGATGGACGCGTCCGTCATCAAATCTATCACCGGTTCCAACGGATTATCCAACACAATGCCTTGAATTCCGAGATCACCGGCTAAGATTTGCATCTCTCTCGCCGCAAGGCACGTTCTAGTGCTCTCATCCGGGTCTCCGAAAGTGTCGCGCATCAACTCGAGCAACTGCTCTATGTCGTCGTGACCGACGATGGAGTCAATCGTGGACTTTACCTCGTCGCTTGCTTCTGTCGTCGCGATGTAGAAGGGTGTGACGCCGAACTCGTATCCACCAGTACCGACGCGAACGTCATCGGCGTGAATCGTTTGGATTCTCAGGTGATCGATTCTTTGGAGTTGCTTGTACAAGAGCTCCAAGTACAAATCGGCGCCGATCCCATCGACGTCACCGCTTTGTTTCTCGCCAAACATAGTACCAACACCACGGATGCCCATGTCTCGCTCAGATAAGCGGAAACCTTCGCCCAAGCCGCAGCACTCTTCAAGCGCGATGAGGCGCTCTTGCGCACCTGGAGAAAGCTCAGCGCTGTCGGACGTGTGGAACATGTAGGCATACGCTTGACGGCCAGCTCTACCGACGCGGCCACGAAGCTGATAAAGCGATGCCAGGCCGAAGAACTGCACATTCTCGATGATGATGGTGTTACAGTTTGGAATGTCCAAACCAGATTCGACGATGGTCGTCGCAATCAAACAATCCGCTTCTCCGTTGGAAAATGATTCCATCGCCTCATCGAGAGTGTCTCCGCCCATTTGTCCGTGAGCAGTCATGATTTGCAAGTCGGGAAACATGCGGTTCAGTCGCTCGACAGCGTCACGAATCATGTTGATGCGCGGCACGATGTAATATATCTGGCCGTTTCTAGCGAGCTCGTGCTCAATCGCCTTGCGTATATCATCATCGTTGATTGGCGCCAGGATTGTGTTGATTGGTCGACGTTCAGGCGGTGGGGTTTGGACTAAAGAAGCGTCCCGGAACCCAGACATGGCCATGTGAAGGGTGCGAGGAATCGGGGTGGCGGACAGAGTGAGAACGTCCACTTCAGCTTTGAGCGCACTAATTTGATCCTTGTGCTTCACGCCGAACCTTTGCTCCTCATCAATGACGAGTAGCTTCAAGTTGTTGTAGTACGACTCGTCAAGATTCACGAGCTTATGCGTACCGACCACAATGTTGACTTGTCCGCTCTTGAAGTCGTCCAAAATCTTGTTCTGCTTTGATCCCGTGATGTGCCTGGTGATTAATTCGACGTTCAATCCGAGTGGCCGGAATCTGGCTGCAAGATTCGCCGCGTGCTGCTTGGCCAAGACAGTAGTCGGCGCAAGCATAAACACACCTCCGCCAGTGATAGCGACGTGGAACATCGCCCGCATCGCCACCTCCGTCTTACCGAATCCTACGTCGCCGATGACGAGTCGGTCCATCGGCGAGTCTTGCTGCAAATCCTTGCCAATGTCCTCAATCGCAGTCGTTTGATCCGGGGTGAGCGTGTATGGAAACGAATCCGCAAACTGTTTTGAAAGCGTTGGATCTGGAAGATCGTACGGCTCTCTCACGCACTGCAAGCGCTGGAGGTACACCACCATTTGATTGACGACAAGTCTGCGAATCGTCGCCTCCGTCTTTTGTTCTCGTTCCTCCCAGGACTTCTTATCGTGAAGCTTGTTCAACTTGGGCGCTTTGACGAGCGCCCCTGGTGAACAAAACCGATAAAGTAAGCGCCTAGACGACTCTGGGGTGATCCTAGCCGTCGCGTCGGCGTATTTAAGGAAGAGAAATGGAACGCTCTTGACGTCTCCATTTTCGTTTTCAATCGGCAGCACTTTGTGACCCAAAAACTGCCCGATGCCATACTTGCGATGTACGACGTACTCCCCCGGAACGAGCTTGAACGGATCGATCGAGTTATTCACTCCCAGCGAGCTCTCAGAGTACCCCTCTCTCGCCCGACGGTTCTGTTCCTCAACCTCCGCCGCGCTTTCCAACATGCTGTCCACCATTTCGCTTTTATCCGACGAATCGAAATTGACGTCGGCGCCCGGCGACGCCATATCGTTAAACTTGCTCTTCACGCTCGCCAATCCTCGCGCACGGCGTTCTGCAAACAACCGCTTCAATCTCTCCCCAGCGGCTTCACCGCTCTGCACGTTCGCCGTCGTCGATTCACCCCCGCCTCGAACGAGTCCCTCCAGCGTGTCGGCGCCCTTCAACACGCGCGCCTTGGCTTCCGTAAACTTTTTCAACGCAATCGCCTCCCGCTCTCGCCGCTCGACGCTAATTACCTGGCGTGAAGACGACGCCGCGGCTTCCTTCACTTCGCTCGACAGTTTGCGCACCTTGCGCGTTCGGGTCGTCGTCGTCGTTTTGGTCGTCTTTGCCCGCGGGGCGCCGCCCGTCGCTCCACCCTCCTCCGTCGTCTTCGTCTTTGGTGCTCGACGCGCGACGCGTCGAGACGGAGACGCCTTCGGCGCATCGTTATCCGCGCTCGCGCGAGCGACGACACCGATGCGCGACGCGCGACGCGGCATCGGCGTCGGCATCGGCGTCGGCATCGGCTGACAGCTCTGAGGCGGCGGCGCGGCGTTTCGCGGCGACGTCGTCGACGTCGTCATCGACGCCACGGTCGCGATGCGCATCGCAGCGAACGCGGACGACGCCATGCTTGACGATCACGCGCGTCTCGGGCCGTGTGGTTTCGTGCGCCGGCGATCGCGTGTGAGGACGATGAATGGAGAGGATTTTGATTTTGACTTGAAAGCGCCGCGTGCGCGCGTTTCGAGTCGAATGTTAAAGACGTTGGGATTTAAACATTTGATACGATCGAATTAAACCGTCAACCTATCACACAGATGAGCTATACTTTTAGAACCCACCGTAACCGCCAAAGTTTGAGCCCCACATGCTCTGCGGTTGCGCCCGCTGCGCGGCGCCGCCATCCGCTTGCTGGACGGCGGCGCTCGGGGAAAAGAGCGAGTAGCCCAATCCAACGCCAAAGGGCGACGCTCCACCGAGCGCGTCGTACGTTCCAGTGCTGCTATAATCAACGGCGAGGCCCTCCATTCCCATGCCGCTGACGTCCCATTCCGCCCCGAGCCCGTTCACTCCAGTCGTCGTCGTCGTCGTCGTCGCGCCGGCGCCCCACACGCTCCCCGACTGTTGCGGCGCCGTCTTTTCAGGCGCCGTCGCCACGCCGAGATCGTGCTGAGAGAACCCAAACCCAGGACCCACGGCGTGATGTGTGCGTTGGTTCGCCTCTGGCGGCGGACCCGCGGGAACTGGCGGCGGACCGCTCGGCACTGGCGGCACGAAACCGGCTGGCGCCGCGACGGCGGGCGCCGACGCCGACGCTCCGCTACCAAAGGCAAAGTCGGGCTTTGGATACGCCTTGGCCACCGCCGGTGCGCCGTTACCGGAACTGATACCACCACCGCCGTCGTTCAGCGTCGGAACCGCGTCGACGCCCGGCTGCTCACCAACCGGGGCGCTCAGCATGGACCCGGTGCCAAACTGATACGTCGGCTTGGACAAGCTCGCCGACATTGTCGTTTGCGCCGCCATGACGTTCGGCGTCGGAGGAAACCTCGGCGCCGGCACGGAAGCCCCACTCGCGGTCAACGCTGGAACCACCTTGCTCTCCTGCGGCGCCGGTGACGTCGGAACGGGTGGCTGCGCCGCCGTCGCCGCGACGCCGTTTTCGCCGCCCGCTCTTTTACCCACCAACGCCGCCGCGAACGACCCCTCCGTCGCCATCGCCACGCCCACCTTGGCCGCCGCCGCGTAGTCCACCGCCCCCGTGCGTCTCACAATCGGCGCCGGCTCCACCTTTGGCGCCACCACGCTCGTCGCCTTGGCCGCCGCCGCCGCCAACGCCCCGCTAATGGGCAACGGTTTCGGAATGCTCGACGCCGCCAACCTCCCGCCGCTCGTCGGGCTTCCGTTCCCGCTCGTCGCGTTCGCGCTCCCGCTCGCACCACCCCCACCGACGGATGCAATTTTCGCAAACGCCGCCACCGCCGCGGCGTCGTGCGAGAACCTACACTGATCCCCGCGTTTACACGTCCCCTTGGCGTGGTCGAAGCACACCCCGGCCGCCATCCGATGCGGCGACGACGACGACCCGCTCGACCCGCTCGACCCGTTCCCCATGCCGCGCGCGTGCGCCCCCGCGTTCGGGTTCCCCCCCGGCGCGCCCTCGTGCGAAAACCGACAGCTCTCCCCGCGCGCGCACGACCCTCTCGACCAGTCGAAACACGCGTCTCGCCGCTCCGTCGATCCCCCGTCGTACGTCGTCGTCACCGACGACGACGACGACCTCGACCCGTTCCCCATGGGCGACGCGTTATTCGACGTCCGCATCGTTTCCAGCGCGCGTTTCGCCCGTTCGCGCGCGATTCGCGCCGCTTCGGGCGTCATCCTTTTCCCGATCTCAAACGTAAAAACCGAAGAAAACCGATCGATCCTCTCTCTCTGCTCACCACCCAGATTTCACCACCCACGTCGTCGACTTTCCTTTTCCCGCGCGACGTTCCTCTCGTCTCGACGCCCGAACGAACGACCGACGGACTCGACTCGACTCGACGCCTCTCTCCCTCGCCCGTCGGACGCGCGGTGTGACGACTCCACTCGACGCGCATCCACTCGACTCTCCCCGCCGTCATCCCTCGACGAGTACACATCTGATACTAGTAGTACTAGTGATACTCTATTGTTATATTACAGT
>Ga0181570_10002283_pt1 | contig 15382 bp, 11 predicted proteins | sample 101ome_18_FD_148667 | JGI IMG/M metagenome (GOLD analysis project Ga0181570, IMG submission 148667) | Coastal salt marsh microbial communities from the Groves Creek Marsh, Skidaway Island, Georgia - 101406AT metaG (spades assembly) | ecosystem: Environmental > Aquatic > Marine > Intertidal zone...
GTTGGAACGAACCTCAGCGATATACAAACGTCGACGCCAAGCGCGGCACAAAGTACGAGGGTTACCGTAAACTTTGCAAGCCGTGCATGCGAAGGGCGGCAAAGACTCGGGCGCAGGCGGTGGCGGATGCGGAGTCGCGTAGGATGACGGTCAGGAGAGAGGACGAGGACTCGAGCCGCGGGCGCGACGCCGGCGAAAAAGCCAAAAAAAAGGACGACGACGACGACGACGACGACGACGACGGATGCGATTCGTACGTTGTCGACGCAGGCGGATTTATCGTCGTCGGCGCGACGGGAGACCATCGTATTGTTTGGTGACTCTCTCACCGAACGTTCCTTCGAGGAGGGTGGCTTTGGGGCAGCCATCGCGAATGAGTTTAGACGATTTGCTGACGTTTACGTTCGCGGATATAGTGGGTATAACACGACACACGCGCTGTGCGTCATGGATGACGTCTTTCCAAGTGGAGCCGCACCAGTGCTCGTGACTGTGCTCTTTGGATCGAACGATGCGTGTGACCCAAATTCCGCCGCTGGAAATGTGCAACACGTTCCCGTGGACAAGTACGAGGCAAATCTTCGAGAGATTATCCGACTCGTTCGGCGCGCTGATCGAGTGCCGAGAGTACTCTTCGTAACCCCACCGCCCGTGCACGACGCGGCGTGGATGCAAAACTGCGCTGAACGCTGGCGCACTATCAGGGCTCTTTGGTACGCGTGGTTCGTATTGCCCGAATGAGTGGTCCATTCGAGCGCCACGCGCGAGCAAGTTCGTGCGCATCGCCGTGCCGGCCGAAGAGCGCGAGCGGGACGTAATTTCGACGTAACGATTATATCTCACTTTTTAGGGCATTTGTAAAATCTCGAGGTCAAACATCAATCACAGGGCCACACAAAAGACACGCAGGGCGCGTTGAGTGGCGGTATAGGACCCAGTCACGAGGTTCGGCCGGGTCGACGAGCCGCTTGAACGTAATTGCGATACCGAAACTGTTCACATCATGAGTATGGATTCGTGACGAAAGCAAGAAAACAAGCGGGCGGGCATCTGCTCGCTTCTTTCAGTGTGATCAACGTTGAACTCAATTACAACTGGGCTCAATCTCAATATTGTTAACATAAAACATACCGTTACCGGTAAAACAAAAGTTAAAATAACCCACACGACGCATCGTTCGTTATCCATCCGCTTCCTTCTTTGGGATCGCCACGAAAGTATGTGCTGGCCGTCGAACGACAGTAGCCATGAATGTGAGGTTGTCGTGGTTTTGCATAAAACATTCGAACTCAAGGGATCTGAGAAGTGCTCACTGTGTGAGCCTTGGAAGTGCTGTCCTGCCCTCGCACATGGCCCCGACCAACTTGTTTGGATTTGTGTGCAAAAGCCATGATAGGCGGTATTCCTGCAATCAAAACGCCTAGAATAGCCATGGTGTTTGACACGGCGAGCGAAATCGCTTCTGCGGCCGATTTCTTCACTCGACGAACGCAAAAGAATGGAGCAGCGTATTTGAAGCTGTCGCAAGGGTGGCAGTCAGAGTGGTTGTAGATGAACTCGAATGCTTCAACGGCGAGTTTCTTCTCGTAAAACCTACAGCGTGGGGTGAGTCCAAAGAAAGAGTGTGCGTCGTGCCTCGTCAAACCGACAGTGTTTTGCCAGTCATGTGCGCTCAAGGTGGTCGTCTTTGGGTATAAAGGTGTCATTCCGATGGATCGGTCCTCCATGGTGATATGGAATTCTGACTCAGTTCCCGCAAAGTTGGCCTCTGCCCACCAACTCATGCTCCGACCGAAGCCGCGCGGAAATACATAGGCACCATTGGCTGTCAAATCAGCTTGCATCGCTGACGAAAAGTTCCCAGCGCATTCGGAGACAAAATCAGTAGCGCTGTCTGGGAAAAAGACAATCTGCTTCCAGTACTGATCACTTAGCCAGCTCTGAGTGATGTCAAAGTCTCGATTTCCGAAACCAAAGGGTGGATAAGCTGTTCCGTACGCCATCCCATGCCTGACTGTCTCGTGCGTCGCCCATTTCATGGATTGATACGCAGTAGCGTCAGGGATATGATCTGCCTTTGCTTCTGCGTTCAAGTAGTATGGCACTTTACACTTTTTGTTGTATGTGTATATCTGACTCGTCAGTTCGGGGAAAGGTTTGTGGTATTCTGTCATCGTATACATGGAATACTTCAGCATGCCTTCCGACGATCTGTAATACGAAAAGTTCCAGGGACCATCGTACGAGTAGAATGACTCTGAGGCGTCGGTGTACGCTGGCTCATAGGTTCCGAAAACTTCCACGTTTTCGATCGTAGGCGCGATGTAGTGCTTCTCCAGGCACTCATCGTAGGTTATATTCAGTCCGTACTCTGGATCAGGGGTTAACGGTCGGCACGTGTATCCATCGACTTTGTAGTCATCCCCAACGAGCGTTTCTTCAACACTCAGAGAAGAATAGTATATGAAAAGCCCGACGAACGAGGCGCATGTCGCGGCGTACGTGAAGAACAATGCGCCGAGCAGGAGTTTTCGATCTGCGACGAGCTCTAGAACGCCTTCGAATCTATACCATGCCTGTGGGAGGGATGGCATGGTGAACGACGCGGCGTGCAATCAAGAAACGTTGAATTCACTGTCGAGCAAACCGAGCAAACACCGCTCTACTATCAGACGACCGAGAGCGTCGTGACACTGGACACGACGGTTAAAGCGGATATTTGAATCACGATCGTGCTAATAGAGAACCGATCGGTCGATGCGTCCCTCTTGTGCCGTCGCGCTCGCGCTCGCGTGTCGTCGTTGTGGCTGTTGTTACCATGGGAACTTCCCCTACGGCATATGAGTAAACAGTACTTTGATACGATTTCGCCGGAGATATATCCCTCGGTCGGTCGGACGTGCACCCACCCCCCGAGGGTGCACGATTCATCGCTCGCAACGTAGTTTCGGAGCCTTTCCATAATGTTTACGAAAAGCCAACTCAATTGAAATCTTCTGTTACACGCGCTAATGCTTAGTTGATTCGCGACACGTCGCGACCGACAATTCTCGTACGAATCATGTCAGACATGACAAGTAGAACGTTTCGCACGGAAACCTGAGACAGCGTCTCGAAAGATTTCCAAATTAAACCGGCGGCGAGGCCCTTCACGATTGCGAAACCTGGAATGTCCGCCACGGCTGCGTTCTTGCCAATGTAAGCGAGCGAACCCTTGTGCGCGTAGTCGAAACGGGCCTTGCCGCGTTGAATTTTCTCATCGTCGGCGGCGCAGTTGTTGAAAAATTTGGCGAGGTATTGTCCTTGCTGCTTGGCCACTTGTGCAGTGGCGGGGAGAGCGCGAAGGCCCTTGTCGACGTCTTCTAGCATGACGTGGAATTGTTCAAAATTCATGCGTTCAGATCCCTGCGTGAAGAGTGGAAACTTTTCTTCTAATCGGTTAACAACCTCTTCCAAATGAGGAAACTCATCCATACCGTGTCGAAGCGCGCGTTCGACATCCATTCTGGTGAGCTCAACCTTGCACTTGTCGTCCTCGTCGCACGAGGCGGCTTCGCGGAACAATTCCTCCGCCTTGGCGAGGGATCTAGGACGCTCAATCGTGGCGCAGTCGCCAATGGCGAAAATGGTCCCGTTGCTACCCATAACGCGCAAGTTTTTGTCCGTCAAAAGGGATCGCTTATTACCCTGCGATCCCTCTGGAAGGGAGTCGACGATTGTCTCGCACAGCGGGTTGAGTTTAATCCCGGTACACCACACGGCGAGACCGAACGGCACGTCTCGCACATTGCTACCATCCTTGTCAGAGATAACAACCGTGCCTTCCCGCACTTCCTTCACCGCTGCACCGAGCAAGCACTCAATTTTCTCGCGCTTGAAGAAATCCGTTGCGTACTCGGCGATGCGACGATCGTACGTCGACAAGATGCGTTCTTGCAAATCGATAATCTTGATGCTCACATCTTCCAAGAGCTTGCGCGGAAACATCTTCGCCACATCTTCGTACACCATGTCGTACAGCTCCGCCGCGAGTTCGGTCCCAGTTGGCCCAGCACCGATGACGACGAACGACAAGAGCTCGCGCACCTTCTCCTTGGGCATCCCCGGAAGGCTCGCGCACTCAAATCTCTCATTCACCTCCTTACGAAACCGCTTCGCGTCAGAAATCTCCTTGAAAAACAAACAGTTTTCTTGCACACCGGGAACACCGAACGTGTTCGGCACCGCACCGACCGCGGTGATGAGGTAATCGTACTCCAAATCAAACGTCTTCCACTCGCTCCTCTGACGTTCATCCGTATCCTTAAACGGGTTCTTTCTATCCACACCCTGACACCGCACGCGTCTTGTTTCCGGGTCCACGCTCAGCGCGTTCGCCTCGAAATACTGATACCCTTTCTCCGCGATCGGTCGTCGAATCGATTCCACGATCGACCGGCACTCCACCGCACCCGTAGCCGCCGAAGGCAACAACGGCGTGTACAAAAAGTAATTTCTGGGCGACACCAGCGTCACGTCGTACGGCGCGCTTTTACTCAGCGACTTGACGAACGAGATGGCGCCCCACCCCGAACCGAGCACGACGATTCTCCGCCTCTCCGCCGCCGTCGCCGCCGCTCGTTTCCCGTCCTCCTTCTCCCGCGGCGCGGGTCCCGGAACACCAACCGTCGCACCGGCGGCACGCCCCATGCGGTAATCCGAATCATAATCTTTACCCTCCGTACCCTCGACGACGCGTTCGGGAACACCCCCGAGGGCGACGCATGAAGATGCGTGTAACTCACGGACGGCTCGCGGCGCGCCGTACGCGCGCGTCGCGATCGACGCCGTCGTCAGCGCGCGTCGAAGCGACATCTTATGAGGGGCTCGGTGGGGGCCCTGTGGGTGTGTGAGGGGTCACTTGACCGTTCATGACTCAAAAAGAGCCACTTTTCAGAGTCAAACTCAAAGTCGTCGAACGCACCGCGCGAGGTCGTTAGAGTCACGCTCGCGGGATATAAATGACGCCGGACGCGCGCGAACGTCGCGACGCGCGTCGAACTCACCGCGGATGGACGACGCGAGTGGTTGCTCTCGCGTGCGTCGCGGTTGCGCTGAGTCCGACGATCGCGCGCGGCGCTGCGGTGGGTTTTTCGGTCGACAAAGTGACGCTGTTGGATGACTGGTTTGAACGCGACGGCGGTTTCTTTTCGCTCGCGGGGCGGGAAGACGCGTTCGTGGACGCGACGAAACACAATCCGTTGGTGTTTATGGAGCGCGGGAGGCTTTTAGACGCGCGAACGGTGACGAGTGGGGGTGGGGCGTTCGGGACGGATGGGTTCGTCGTGGAAACAAACGCGACGTCGGCTTCGTCGGGAGACTACGTCGAGGTGACGGTGCGACGGACGAGTGGTTCGCCGCCGCCGAACGCATCGTTTGCGGATCATTTCATAGCTGCATATTCCCCAGCCGGGGCGGACGTGACTAAGACGGCGCCGGTGAAGTACGCGGTTTTAGACGTAGCCACGGCGGGCGAGTACGCGCGAACCGGTCGAGCGACGGTGCGATTTCAAACGCTGACGCACAGAGAGGAGACGTACGATTTCGTGCTCTTCGCCCCGAGCACGCCGAGCGTGGATTCGTACCACATGCAAGTACCGGCGTGGGCGGTGGCTCGAAGCGCGAGCGTGGCGCTCATGGATCCCTTGGCTCCGTCGTGGCCGAGGGTGACGCTGCCGGCGAGCTGGAGCGGAATCGGTGCGGACAAGAACGGCGCGTCGGTGCGAGTGACGTGGCAGTCGGGGAGAAACGCCACGCACGGGGCTAAATTAAAGTATCGCGTCGTCGGCGGCGGTGGCGACTCTGGGCGGTTCGTGCACGTCCCGGCGTCGACGACGACGTATCAACAAAAGGATATGTGCGACGAGCCGGCGACTGGTTTCGGTTTTCGACATCCAGGATACATTCACACGGCGGACGTCACGGGCGTGCGCGCAGGCGACACCATCGAGTATTACGTGCTCGATCATCACGATACGAGCGATAGATTTGAAATGCGAATCCCACCGGCGCAAGGACCGGATGCGGAGGTGACGCTCGGGTTGTACGCCGACATGGGCCGAGGATCCACAGATGACGCGATGACGTGGCATTCGTACGGTGAACCGGCGCTCAACGTGAGTCGAGCGCTCGAGAGCGATGCGCTCGAGGGTAAAATAGACGCCATCTTCCATTTCGGTGATTTATCCTATGCCAAGGGTTACGCGTCCGTGTGGGATGATTGGGCGGCGCAAATTGTAGGCTACGCTTCGCGTGTTCCGTTTTTGACAAATCAAGGCAATCACGAGCTCGACACACCGCCAGATAAATGGCTCGCGAATCGCTCTCCCGATTTGTTTGGCGTCGACGACAGCGGAGGCGAGTGTGGGGTTCCCGCGACGCGTCTTTATCCGACGCCGCGTGTCAGTCCGGATGAAGATTGGTGGGCGGTGACGCTCGGGTCGATTCGCGTCGTCTCGATGAACACCGAAGTGGACTTTTCCACCGATTCGGCGCAATTTGCCTGGCTTGAAAACGAGCTTCAGCGCATCGATCGATCAGTCACGCCGTGGGTCATCCTCGGAGGTCACAGGCCGGGCGTGATCGACAGCACGGATGGGCCCGAAAATCGCCCCACGCCGCCGGCTGGCAAGCTCAATCCGAGCGATTTGACCGTCATGGCGGAGCTTCAGCGTTACGTCTGGCCGCTCTTGGTAAAATACGGCGTCACACTCGCTTTCTGGGGTCATAACCACGCGTATCAACGATCGTGTGTGTGGGAGTCGATCGGTGCCGTCAACGAGCACGATGGCTGCGTCGCGCACAGCGTTCTCGACGCCGAAGGCATCGCCGTCTACGTCGAGCCGAGCGCGCCTGTCTCCGTCGTCGCCGGAACGGCGGGCGCCAAACTCACCGTAAACGGCGTGGGCCACGACTTTACGGAGAAGAGCCTGTACGATTTCGGGTACGTTCGTCTCACTGCTAAGAACCGCACGCATCTCTACGGCGAGTTTCAACAAGCGGGATCTGGCTACGGCGACATTTTGGATAAATTTATGATTATCCAAAAAGACACCGCCGCCGATCAAGGAACCAACCCCCTTCTCGACGAGCTCTCTCGCGCGCTCACCCAGATTCAAACCTGGCGAAGTACGACGTACGTGATGGCTGTCTTCACCTGCTTCACCCTTGCCATGGGCGCCGTCGTCGTCGCGCGTCAGTGGAGAGCCGACGCGCGAAAGCACCGCTTTCACATTCTCGAATTCGACGACGAACTTTGACGTCATCTCGCGCGCGAGGATTAGATGCACTGTACACCAACGATTATTAGTACCTTTGAATAGATTCTTTCTTTGCTTTTGCTACAAAATATTTGCCGAAACGTTCAATCATGCATCCCCCGTCTTAAAACTTGCCCAAGCCGGCTTCGCCAGACGAAAGCACGCGAGCCAAAAACTGAAGCACCATGAAACCCAAAATCGGCGTGAAATCAATCTGACCCATCACCGGCGGGATGAGGTTTCTAAACAAGTTCAGGTACGGATCCGTCACCTGGCGCAACATGGTCCACGGCTGACGCATCCAGTTGACGTTTGGAAACCACGTCAAGAGCACGCGGACGAAGAGCAACAAGAGGTAAAGCTTGATAAAGCTCGCGACAGATTGCGTGACGAGACCAATCATCTTTCGGTCCACCATGGTAACCGCAGCGAGGGTAAACAACGGCGTCGCCGCAGCCTTGGCGGCGGTCTTCGCGCCGGCATCACTCGAATCGACCAACGCTCGGCCGAGCGCGCCTTGTCTGCGGTACTCGGCGCCGAATCTCGCCCACGCGCTCGCTCGCTCCGTCTCCGTCTCCACGACGGTCGAAGAAGACGCCATCGAAGAACCCGCGTTCGCCGCAATGTTCACGCGTCTCACGACACCGCATCGTCGCGTCGTCGCTGCGTCGTACGTGAAAAACCAAACAAAAATCGTTGCCGTCAGTCTCAACTGAAACCCTCTACGTTCGTCGTCCAATTCGTCGTTCGTCGTCGTCGCGTCGCATCGATACCCGACGTACCCGCGTGCGCCTTGACCGCGACACCGCCCACCGTGAGGACGTTCGTCGTCATCGCGTACATCTTCGTTCGTTCGTTCGTTCGTTCGTACGCGCGCGCGTGCGTGTGCCGACACGCGTCCGAGCGAACCGAGGTTCACACTTTTCGACAGAGCCCCCTCGTGTTTTACGAGTAATGACTCGTCAAGTTGATCCCGATAAGGAAATCGATTGAGGGGTCCATCGATCCAACCATTCGTGGACGCCGACGGCGGTAAACACCGACGCACGGACGGACGAAGATGATCGCGTCCGCGAACGCCTCCGCGGGAGATATCGCGTCGCACCACCGCGCCGTTCGGACGACGAACGGAAGAAGAGTGTCCTCTTCGACCGCGCGAGGCTCGAGCGCGCGCACCGCCGCAACCTTGCACATGTCCGAAGACGGTGCGGTGTCCATCCGACGCCGCCCGCCGCAAGGACCGAACAAGCACGAACTCGGGGTTGGACAGTTTGAGTTTTTGATTGAAAAGGTGGATGAGAACGGCGAGCGCGTGGATAACGTGGAGAACAGGCCGAGGAACATTCTCGAGGAGATCGTGTGGTACAAGGATGTGGAACTGGCGGAGAGAAAGGAAAAGTTTCCGTTGCAGTTGGTGCGCACGGCGCTCGTGAACGCGCCGCCGACGCGTGATTTTGTGCAGGCGTTGAAGGATCAGCTGGCGGAGACCAAGCAACCGGGGTTGATTGCGGAGGTGAAGAAGGCGTCGCCGTCCAAGGGGGTGATTCAGCCAAACTTTGACCCGGTGAAGATTGCGCAAGCGTACGAAGCCGGCGGTGCGGCGTGCCTGAGCGTGCTCACGGATGAAAAGTACTTCCAAGGTGGATTTGAAAACTTGGCGTTGATCCGTGAGGCTGGCGTGACGTGCCCGTTGTTGTGTAAGGAGTTTATCGTCGACGCCTACCAGATTTACTTGGCTCGCAAGTACGGCGCGGATGCCATCTTGCTCATCGCCGCTGTGTTGCCGAACCAAGACTTGAAGTACTTCATTAAGATTGCGCACTCTCTCGGCATGAAGTGCTTGATCGAAGTGCACACGTACGGCGAGATGAAGCGCGTGTTGGAGGGAGACTTCCCCATCGATTTGCTCGGCATCAACAACCGCGACTTGGGTACGTTTGAGGTTAGCCTCAACGTGACGACGGATCTGATGAACGGTCCGCTCGGTGAGGAAGTGAAGAGACGTGACATTACCATGGTGGGTGAATCTGGCATCTTTACCATTGACGACGTCAACCTGTTGCAAGATTCCGGTGTCGGCGCGCTTCTCGTCGGCGAGTCCCTGGTCAAGCAAGACACCCCGGATGTCGGTATCAAAAAGTTGTTCGGTCGCCCGCTTTAAATGATGTTTGAGTTTAAATGATGAAATCTAAATTACTTTCCGACGCTCTTTGGTTTGTTGATACATATTACAGCGCTACGAAGTCTCGTCTCCTCCTCGTCACACGCCCCACCCGTCGTCGTCCGGCACGTTGTGCTGCGCCGGTGGCGCCCATCCAGGAGGCGGCGGCATGTAACCCCCGTGAGCGTTCGTTTCGTGGTACTGGCCAATAGGTTTCGGCACGTACTGCGGTGCGTGTTGTGCCGGCGCTTGCTGCGGAACTTGGACGACGGTGACGTTCGGGTGGTAACCGCCCGCCGTGACGCCAGGCTGATGATATTGCATCGTTTGCTGCGCGTGACGCTGCTGCTGTAGAATAAATTGTTGTTGCGGTTGTTGTTGTTGTTGCTGCTGCAACGAGACTGGCGCCGGTGCCGCGACTGGTGCTCTAGAAGCGGTGAACGTGAGGACGATGTTGAGCACGCCAGCTTGTCTGCCCTTCCAATCGTACACCAACACCTCCACATCGTCGTACTCCTCCTTGAAAACCTTATCTAATTCTATCTTTGCGCTACCGATTTGAGTGTCGCTCTTGAGCGTATTGGAATTCCATATTCTCACATCGATTTCCGTCTCGTCGTTGGTGAGTGTGAACGTAAAGCGCTCGTTCCACGTCGGCGCCGTGCCTCCGTCTTTGCACACCTTGGTCCGTTGCTGGTTCGCCTTGGACTCCCCGCATCGCAACACGACGTATGGATCCTGTTTACCGAACACTTGCGTGTCCCTGAGCCGGATTGCGCTCAACACTGCGCGCGAGGAAGAGAGTTGACAGGTCAGGATCGTCGTTTGATTCTCACATCTTTCGTCTTTTCGTCGCGTCTTTTCGTCGCGTCGAACGGGTTGAGTGAGCAGATCGAGCGTACACGAGCGATGCTCACGCACCGTTCACCTCCAGGGTTCCGCGAGGCATGACTGCCGTGCCGTGTCTGCGCGTCGATGTATGCGGTTGTTGCTGCTGTGGTGGTTCTTGTTTGGTGCAAGGCAGTCTTTCAAAGACTTTCACGCGCACGGTGAGCAGTGGCAGCCTGTGCGCGCTCTCAGGTGTGAGTGAAGACGATGCAAGGATATTTACTAAGAATTTCCATGGTTTATTACATACGCACGCGTCAAGCGCCGCCTAAGGAGGCTAACGTAGACAAGAATTTCTCGCCGGTGACAATCGAAGTCGAGCCATACGCGACTGAGCGAACGTGTGATCGCTCGCGCGTCGTGAGCTCGACTAGGGATTGATACTCTACGTAGTTGCCACCGCCGACAACGAAGCAGACGCCGTCTTGGAAAGCCGGATCGCCTTCGCGCGGGCCGATGGCTTGGCCGTGTGGCACCTTTGGATCGAGGTAGGAATATTCAGCCGTCTCCGGAGTCGGCTGGTTCGCCATCAGTGCGTCGACCGCGACTGCGATGGGAAGGACGCGCTCACCACTGAGTAAATTCTTCACCCCCTTGGTAATCGTATTCACGCTTTGACCGTAGAGCTTGTCGGCCCACTCCAGGATGTTACCTTGGCTTGAGTCAGTTCTTCGGTGACCACCGGTGTCTGGCGTGCCGCCAGACATATTCTTCAAGCTCGCGTTGAGGCTCATCATGCGCTTCACGTAAGCTAAAGCTGCGGTGTTTGCACCGCTCGCACGAAGAGCACCTTCCACTTCTTCCGCATCTTGCTGAGTGATGCCTTCCGTGGCGGATAACGTGAACACGATGGCGAGACGCACCTTATCCTCCGCGCTGCCTCGACCAGTGGCTTGTAACAAGCTCATCACGGACACTTTATCACCCTTGCCCACGAGTAAATCTTCCTCTATGGCGTAATATTCGTCCAAACCACGCTGTTTGATGTTACCGAGCAACGCCGTCGCAATGTTTGTGTGCTTGTCAATGATTCGCTTCTTTTCTTGCAACTCTGGAAGCGACTGAACAGCGTCAGCCAACTTTGCTGTACTGTTACCCAAAGCATCCGGGTCGTCGTCAGCCATTGAAGCTTGAGCGTTGACTCGTTTGATGGCTTCTTTGTACTTGGCAAGCTCAGATTCCACCTCTTCCGCAACCTTTGGGAACTGCGCGCTGGCGTTTGCCTTCCAAAACGGATCACTCGTCTCCAATGTGTAACTTTTCGGCTTGGAACCCGACGTAGCACCAGCGGTACCGTCGGCATCGACGTCGACCCGATTAAGTCTCATGTGTAAGACGTCGTGCACTAATGGTTGATACGTCCAGGAGTGCTGCAACATGGCAGTCAAGTCAAAGTTGCGATCGAACAGGCACAGTAGCGGTCGTTGCACTGAGTTGCCAGTCATGGTCAACCCGATGCCACCCTCAAACGGACTGTCTCTCTGGCTCAATGCCTCTCTGATTCTTGCATCCAACTCTTTGGCGATCATCTCTGCGGCACCACCGCGTTGAGAACGGATGACGGGGACTTGTCCGAGCGTCACGCAGGCGCTCATCAAGCCGGTGGTAACGTCAGCAATCAATCGCTCGACATCCTTCTCAGCCACTCTGGGATCGTGCAACAAACGATAACCCTCTTCCATGGCGAGATCGAACAAGTTGTTTTCCAACGAGACGTAGCCGAGGTACTGGTCCTTGACGCTCTTGACTCGACCGTCTGAACCGCTGCGCACTGCGCTCGTAGCCAGCTCTTCCAGCGCGCTCGCAGGAAGAGTGCTCGCAAAGTTCAGATGATACGCATCGTACAGCGACTTTTTAAAATCCTTCGAGATCGATGCAATGTTTTCCGGCGTCGGTCGCACGAAGTAGATCGCCGGGACATCGGGAATCTCTTCTCTGTCTTGCTCGAGCCTCAGGTGTAACGTCACCCCGTGCTCGCGCAAGTCCTTGACCGTCACGAGTGGCGCGATCACGTCGTGCGTAAATCTATCCAACACGAGAAGCTTGTACGTGTTGGCCTCGTCCGCGTCTTCGGCGCTATAACCGAGCCCGATCGTCGGAACCGACGAAGATGAACGGGTCAAATTCAACATTTCGATGACCGCTGCACGCTGTCGCGGGCGGAGCGCGAGCACCATGTTGACCCTCTATTTGACTGTCTCTACGTGCTCTCTTTGGTCTCGACGAGTCAGCGCGGGCGCTTCCTGCGAGCGCGTGGACGAGTGAGGTTGAGCTCCCGGCGCGACTCGGGTAATCCGTGTTGGCTCGTGTGAGGTGGGTGTGTTTCAATCACGTGCTCACGTTCATACTATACAATGATATCTATCGGGCCGTTTCCTAATAATATGATTGTGCCGAAATAGACGTGTTCGTCGCGAGCGTGGTCTCAAAGGCCGAGATCTAGGCCCATGGCGTCGTCGCCGACATCGAGGGGCACTCCGTCGAGCAACTCGCTAAACGCCAAAGGATCAAAGTCCAAGTCATCAGGGATGGCATCCATGTCTTCGATTGACTGGATGGCAAAATCACTCGTCGCATCATCCAAAGGATGACCAATCATGAAATTCGCCATGGCAGTGTGATCCGAAACCTCTGGCTCTTGCTTGAACTTTTCAAGCAACACCTCTGGAGTCGCGTTTCCACACCAACCGGCAACCACAGCCAAACGACTTCGATGCATCGCTTTTGCGTATCTAATCAAAAGATGAAGAGTCAAGTCATTATGAGCGTCAACATCTTCCAAATGGGCCTGTGCGGCCCAACTATTTGTATTCTTTGCCACGATGGATTCCGCTCCAACTCTCAAGCCGTCTGACAAACTTCGCAAGTCGGAAGCCAGATTCAGCCGTTCTTCTCGCAAGATCGGGCGCATGAGAGAAAGCGTTTGTGATTCCACTTCGCGAATCTGGTTCGTCACGACATCGAGCGCCTCGATCGCCTTTGCGCACTCCTTCTCCTTATTGACCACATCGGCTCGTCGCGCGGCTGCGTCGTTCTTCGCCTCGGCCAACTCACGTTCAACTAGCAGACACGCTTCGACGTCTTGAATGCGTTGTTGAATAGTTACCCATTTTGCCTCCCACTCAAGCAAGAGTTCTCGGGCCATGGTGTGCACATCTGTGCCTTCGGCGTTGAAGAGCATCGCATTGGCAAAAGTCAGGCGGACATCTTTATCAACGTCCTCCGCGACCACATACTTGCCACCGTCCTCAATCAACCTCTTGACGGTGCCAAGGTCCATCGGTTCCTTTACGATTTCTCTGTAAGTGGGTAAACCTAAGGCTTCGGGGTCAACCGCGGTGGCGAAAGGAAAGCCCCACTTGTGAGAGATGAGCTGCCGCACCGCAGTGAGACACTGCTTGTGGACCACCTCAATCAGGCATCTGTATCGTAGTGTATCGAAACCAATCTGCGTATCAGGTTTTGCACTAATCTTTTGTCGAAGCTGTGACACCCCTCGAGACACCGCCGATGTCTTTCTCTTGGAATCAATCGCTTGCACGTGAACGTTGGCGCGCTGCGACGCGAGACTCAATTCATCTCGCTCGTCAATCAGCGATGTGGCTCTTTCCTCTAGATTTGTCAACAGGGTTTGAAGCTCCAATAAACGCTTCCTAAGATCCATGCGCTTCGCTCGTTCCTCCGCCTTGGCACGCTTGCTCTGCGCCGAGCTCACCGGACGCTTGAACAACTCGGCGTGCGCCTGCTCTTGCGCTCCGCCAAATATCCCACCGTGCGCTCCGCCATTCGCTCCTTGGTGCGCATCCATGTGTAAGTGATCAAACAAAGAGTCGTGGAGTCCTTCGTGCGCACCACCGCGCACGTTTGACTTGCCATTTGAGCTGCCGCCCTTTGGGCGTTTCGCCTCTTTGCGTTCTCCGGCGAGACTCGCTTTTGAAGTAGATGTGCGACCCATCCCTCGCTGAGCGCTCGCCGCCGCCTCCTGCGCTCGCTTCTCATCCTCAGGCGTTCGTCCATAAAGCACCCCGTTCCTCGATACGTACCCGATCGGCCCGTCCAGACCCATGTACTCGTACCCGTACGGAAGCCTCGCCGCGAGTTGCACCACCTGTCTCTGCGTCAATATCGTCTGCCCTCGTTTCGGATCGTCTACCCACCATCCAACCGCAGATTTCTTCTTCCCAATACCACCGCCCTCTCGCTTCTTCGCAGACGCCGCGCGCTTCCTCTTCCCGAGCTTGTGCTCCTGGCTCGGACCCGCCGACGCCGTCTCAAACGCCTCCATCGGCACCGCGTTCGTCACAGTCACCGCCGGAGCGTACACCGCCCCCACACCCGTCGTCGTCGTCGTCGTCGTCGCCATCGCGTCGTCGTTACCCCCCGCCCCGGCATCCGTCTCCGCGTCCACCCGCGCGAACGCGTCCTCGTCCATCATTTAGCCGTCCGACTCGCGTAAATCAACGCGCGCGCGCGCCCTCCACGTCGCGCGAAAACGCCGGCACCGCCAACCTTCTTCGTCTCGAGGAGCCGCCCGACGACCCGAAGCGACGAATCGTTCCGCCGGTCGCCGGCCGCGTCGTCGAGGCGTGCGCGCGACCGCGCGACGCAGACTGCCGACGCGCCCCCGGCGGTCGCCCGCATTCGTGCGCTTTCAGCCTCTCTCTCGAGAGAGGGGGGGTCGTTCTCGAATACGAACGGTCAACTCGGACTAAATATCTTTCCGTCTTCATACTGGGCGATTCGCGAGGGTAACAACGCGTCGCGACGGGTACCATCGATTCCAACGCGTGACGCCTACATCATCGAACGAACACGAGCATGCGTGTCGGATGTCCGATATTTCTATGCGTGATAAATAAATCACACGCGACGGTTCAAGACTCAACATTCGCGCCATACACACGCACGGCGCCCTCGTCTTCCGTCTTCCTTCCGCTCGTCTTCTTTTCTTCGCCCTCGCCGGTGTCGCGTCCGCCTCTCTTAGACGCACGAAAGCGATGGTGCGTCGACCCCGACCTCGACCTCGACCTCGACC